>Ga0265327_10001258_pt1 | contig 33601 bp, 23 predicted proteins | sample 41621metaG_FD_202089 | JGI IMG/M metagenome (GOLD analysis project Ga0265327, IMG submission 202089) | Rhizosphere microbial communities from Carex aquatilis grown in University of Washington, Seatle, WA, United States - 4-16-21 metaG | ecosystem: Host-associated > Plants > Roots > Rhizosphere...
GATGTCGTTTCAGTGCTTTTCCAGCGTAAAAAGTGCTATCGGATGTCGTTTCAGTGCTTTTCCAGCGTAAAAAGTGCTATCGGATGTCGTTTCAGTGCTTTTCCAGCGTAAAAAGTGCTATCGGATGTCGTTTCAGTGCTTTTCCAGCGTAAAAAGTGCTATCGGATGGTCGTTTCAGTGCTTTTCCAGCGTAAAAAGTGCTATCGGATGTCGTTTCAGTGCTTTTCCAGCGTAAAAAGTGCTATCGGATGTCGTTTCAGTGCTTTTCCAGCGTAAAAAGTGCTATCGGATGGAACTAAGTATGTGAACATAATTTTTATGGTATTCTATTCGATTCAATAAACTATTTTACACCGCTTTGCGAATTATCCATTGTCCATTATCCATTATCCATTATCCATTGTCTTATCCATTATCCATTGTCCATTGTCAAAAGTATCAGATAAAAAAACATTTTATTTTCTCGTTTTTAAATTGCTAAAATATATCTTTGCATGGCAGATTAAAAACTTTTTGTATATTGCCAATTGAATTTAAAAAACCAGATATATGGAAAATACGACTCATATATTTAAAAAGCGCCTGAATTTGTTCGATTCAATGGCAATTGTTATTGGCAGTATGATTGGTTCCGGCATATTTATCGTTAGCGCCGACATTGCCCGAACTGTTGGATCACCCGGCTGGCTTATGATGGTCTGGCTAATTACCGGAATAATGACGGTGGTCGCGGCGCTCAGTTATGGCGAACTTGCTTGTATGATGCCACATGCCGGTGGCAAATATGTTTATTTGCGCGAAGCATACAATCCATTGGTTGGCTTCCTTTACGGCTGGACGCTTTTTACAGTCATTCAAACCGGTTTGATTGCTGCCGTTGCCATGGCGTTTGGTAAATTTCTTGGCGTCTTATTTCCATGGTTTTCAGAAAAACATATTTTGTTCGAACTCGGATTTTTTAAAATAAAATACGTACACTTTGCAGCAATTGGAAGCATTATGTTATTAACCTGGATTAACACCCGTGGCATAAATACCGGAAAAATAATTCAAAATATATTTACCTATTCCAAAACAGCAGTATTACTATTATTTTTATTAGCCGGACTTTTCATGGCATCGAATATCGACGCTGTAAATTTCAACATGACACATTTATGGGACGCCGCAACTTTAAAAGATAATGTTTGGATTCCGATAAGCGGATGGCAACTTTGGGCAGCATTAGGCACAGCAATGGTAGGCTCGTTATTTGCTGCCGACGCATGGTATTCATTAACCTTTACATCATCCGAAGTTATTAATCCAAAACGTAACATACCATTGGGAATGTTTTTTGGAACGACAATCGTAACAGTTATATATATATTGGTAAATCTGGTATATCTAAAATTTTTACCGCTTCGTGGCGACCCGCAAGGAATGGACGTCTTGAAACAAGGAATTTCGGCAGCAGTTAACGACCGAGTCGGAACGTCGGCAATGTTTGTTTTGATGGGAAATTACGCAGCGATAGCCATGGCAATATTAGTCGTAATTTCTACATTTGGTTGCAATAATGGATTAATTTTGTCGGGCGCCCGTGTTTATTACGCCATGGCACACGACAAATTATTTTTCAAAAAAGCCGGTGAATTAAATGACAGGAGTGTTCCTCAATTTGGTTTAATAGTGCAAGCAGTCTGGGCATCACTTTTATGTTTATCCGGTACTTACAGCAATTTACTCGATTATGTTGTTTTTGCTGTTTTGGTATTCTTTACATTAACAATAACCGGAATATTTATTTTGCGTGTAAAACGCCCCGACGCAGAAAGACCATATAAAGCAATTGGCTATCCTGTTATACCGGCGATGTATATCATTGCCGCCTTATTTATAATGATTGTCTTGTTAATTTACAAACCCGTTTATACTTGGCCCGGTCTGTTAATCGTTTTAGTAGGAATACCGGTTTATTATATTTGGAGAATGGTGAACAAAGACCCACAGCAAAGTTAAATTGTAAAAATAATGGTCTGTTTTTTGGTACATTAAAGAAAAATTCGTATGAAAAAAATTGGAATTAGTTGCGGCATCATACATCCCGATTCAGGCTCACCGTCATATTCTAAAAAGACATTATATTTTGTTGAACAAGACACATTTCGATATTTTGACACAGAAGACACTATGCCGTTTGCCATTCCTTACCTCCACGACGACAGTTTCGAAAGAATGCTTGCACTTTTTGACGGAATAGTTTTACATGGTGGTAGCGACATTGCACCCGAAACGTATAACGAAAAACCTATTGGCAACTGGCTTGGCGACCGCATTCGCGACGAATACGAATTTAGAATTATGAAATTTGCCATGAAACATAAAAAACCTGTACTTGGATTATGTCGCGGTTGCCATTTAATAAATGTTTATTTTGGTGGGACGCTTTATCAGGACATCGGTACGCAAACTGGTTCGAAAGTAAGTCATAAGAATACTGAATTATACGATTTGAATTATCATTCCATACAATTTTCAGGTAAAAATTTAGTGTCCGATTTATATCCGGCTCAGCCAGAATCTATGGTTTCATCCATTCATCATCAGGCAATAAAAGACTTGAGCGATGAGTTGGAAATTATTGCCACTTCACCTGACGATGGAATAATTGAAGCAGTTCATCACAAAACAGCTAAAAATTTAATTCTTGGTATTCAGTGGCATCCCGAATTTCATTACCACGCTCCAGAAAAATTACTTGACCCCAAAAAACTTTTAGATTTATTTATTGACGCAATGTAAAATTACAAATCTAAAGGTTGAACCCTGCCCATTGTTTAGAATATTAATAGTAATTACAATTATCTAAGCATTGCGCCCAATTGTTTTTGATAAACATTAATCAAGTTGTTCATAATTTTGTCAATCTGATTGTCAGTCAAAGTTTTTTCTTCGTCCTGCAAAATAAAAGTTACAGCATACGATTTGTAATCGACACCAATTTTTTCGCCTTCGTAAACGTCGAAAATATTTACTTGTTTCAATAATTTTTTCTCGGTTTTGTAAGCCAGTTCTTTTATTTGTTCAAACTTAATGTTTTTGTCAATCATCAAAGCCAAGTCTCGACGTACGTCAGGGAAGCGCGACAGTTCTTTATTTTTTATAGTGCTGTCATAAGTAGTTAAAATGTTACTCCAAAAGAAATCGGCATAATATACTTCGGCGCCAATGTCAAATTGCTTTGTCAGTTTTTTGTTTACAATTCCAAATTCGACCAGCGCTTTGTCGTTCAACAAATATTTTAATCCATAATTGAAAATATCGTTGCTTACATCTTCAACAGTAATTTTGTCAAGATTAAAATTAAGTCTTTCCAATAATGCGTCAGTATAACTTTTTAAATAATAGAAATTGGTTTTTTCCTCTTTGCTTATCCAGTTTGTAAAATCTTTGTTACCGCTGATAAACAATGCCAGATGTTCTTGTTCAAGATAACCGTCAACCGTAGTTTTTATATTTTTATTTTTGACGTACTGGTAACAATTTCCAAATTCGTAAAACTTCAAATCCTGATTCTTGCGGTTGCGGTTAAACAAAATTGATTCCAACCCACCGAACAGCAACGTTTGCCGCAACGCATTTAAATCGGTACTCAACGGATTCATAATGCGCACAACTTGGTCGGTTGGATAAGTAATCATTTCGTCGTAATAATTTGCTTTTGTCAGCGAGTTGCACATCATTTCGTTAAAACCTTTGCTACTCAACCAATCCGACATTTTGTTTTTGATTTTATTGTTGTCTGGTTTTTGCGAATACGACAAAGATGCTTTCAGTTCCTGATTAAATTCAATATTATTATAACCATAAATGCGCAAAATTTCTTCGACCAAGTCTGCCGGACGTTGCACATCAACTTTATAAGGTGGAACATCTACGGTTATACTTTCGTTAGTCGTTTCTATTACTTTAATTTCTAATGACTCAAAAATCGAAACAATTGTTGCGACGTCAATTTTTTTACCAATTAATTTGTCAGCATAATCCAATGGCAACACAATTCTGAATGGTTTTACCGGATTCGGATAAACGTCCATAATGTCCGAAGAAATTGTACCACCGGCAATTTCTTTAATTAACAATGCAGCGCGTTTCATGGCATAAACTGTCATGTCGGGATTTGTGCCGCGCTCAAAACGATACGAAGCATCGGTTTGCAATGCGTGCCGTTTCGATGTTTTACGAATATAACCGGCATTGAAATATGCGCTTTCGATAAAAACATTCGTCGTTTCGTTGCTGATGCCAGAATGAATGCCACCGAATACGCCTGCAATGCACATTCCTTCGTCGGCATTGCAAATCATCAAATCTTCGTTCGACAGTTTGCGCTCCATATTGTCAAGTGTAACAAAAGGCGTCTGTTCTGGCATTGTTTTTATAATAACTTTTTTGCCTTTAATTTTATCTGCATCAAAAGCGTGTAACGGTTGACCCAATTCGTGCAACACAAAATTAGTAATGTCAACTACGTTATTAATTGGTTTTTGATCAATTGCAATCAAACGTTCTTTCAACCAGTCGGGCGATTCGCTTACTTTTATTCCGCTGACTGTAACGCCGGAATAGCGCGGGCAAGCTTCAGCATTTTCAATAATTATTTCGACAGGATAATTACAATTGTCAACAGTAAAATTATCGACCGAAGGTTTTATTAATTTGACGTTCGATTGTGATTGTCCATTGCGTTCCAAAAATTTGATGGCAGCAAATAAATCGCGTGCTACACCAAAATGCGACGTTGCGTCGCTGTGGTTGGGCGTTATAGCTACTTCGAGAACATAGTCGTCGTGAATGTTATAATATTCTTTTGCCAGACTGCCAATTTTTGCAGTCGAATCTAACACTATAATTCCATCGTGCGATGTACCAATACCAATTTCGTCTTCGGCGCAAATCATTCCTTCCGAAAGTTCGCCGCGTATTTTTGCTTTCTTTATTTCAAATTCTTCGTCGCCTTTATAAAGTTTCGTGCCGACTGTCGCTACTACCACTTTTTGACCGGCTGCTACGTTTGGCGCACCGCAAACAATGCTTAATAAATTTTCTCCGCCAACATCTACGGTTGTTAACGACAATTTATCAGCTTGCGGATGTTTTACGCAGGTTTTTACTTCGCCAATAACCAAACCGTTCAAACCGCCTTTTACCGTTTGATGCAATTCCAGACTTTCTACTTCCAAACCAATGCCGGTAAGTATTTTAGAAATTTCGTCCGGCGTTTTGTCGATGTTGATGTATTGCTTAAGCCAATTATAAGATATTTTCATTTCGATATTCTTTACATTACAAACCTGCAAAAATATTTATTTTTATCTTAAAAACCGAAAGTCAATTGAAATATTTTAAAACGCCGGTATCATTTTTTATTTTAAAAAAGTTGTATCGCTTGCGAAAAATATTATTTTAGTCCTTTTTATTTTTGAACAGAATTGTTATAAATTTGATGTGTCAAAAACATTGTGGTTTTTTAATAAAAAGACTTCGGCAAATATTTTGTAACTGTTTTATTTGACCGGAATGATAATTTATGGATGAAACGAGAAATATTAATTCAACAGACAATCCATTAGCAATATTGATTGTTACCGAAGATAAAAAATCGTCGATGTATTATTTTCAATCAAAAATTAAAAGTCTTGGATTGGAAAATCGCAGCGATGTCAAAATTGATTTGGAAGGACTGGGCAAAGCGCCCGTAACATTAGTCAATTATACTTTTCGTAAAATAAAAAATCAGTTTGACGAATTTACAAAACACAATACATATAAGTATCGCGAAATTTATTGTATCATGGATGTTGACGATCATTCGTCGTTAGAAAAAGCCATACAACGCATTGCATCTTTTAATCAAACAAATAAATTTGACTGCAAAGTTTATCCAATCATTTCGAACGAATGTTTCGAAATCTGGTATCTGCTGCATTTTATAGATTATTCAACAAAAGAACTTTATCGCGGTTCAAAAGCGCATCACACAAAAAATAAAATATTTGTACCCGACAACCGGAACATTGATAAATTGCTGGCGAATTATTTAGGCGAAGAATATCGAAAGATGAATGATGATATTTTTAAACAACTTATATTGAGCGGTGGCAAAGAATCGCAAGCAATAGAGTTTGCAAAACGTCTCGAAAAATATTTCGCCGCAAACTTTCCCGGCGAACCGGTTTATTTGCACAATCCATGCACACAGGTTTATTTTTTAGTTGAAAAATTAAACCATTTGTCCGGGTTGTTAAAAAAAAACCGGATGCTCTTTAAGATGGGCGAAGTCGGAGAAAAATATATGTTTAAAGATCACGAATTTATGAATATCTTGTTCAGTTTGATTGATAGAAATTATTGCGAAGTAACAAATAATGACGATTCGGAAAACTTAAGTGACCACTTTAAACGTTTTATAAAAGAATAGGTGTGCAATTTTGTTTACTGTAATGTTCCATAAAAATTATACTTTTGCGAAATCGATTAAAATGACGCTGCAAATAAATTAAAACTAAATATATGAAAAGACTTATCTTTATTTTATCCATCATACTGGTATCATACTTTGCAAAAGCGCAGGATACCAGTAAGGTATTTAATGCTTACACCGAAGTGGAACAATATGTAAACTCCAAAATTCAGGTTTGGGAGCAACGCGGAAAATACGAACCCATTTCGGAATACGAAACCCGTATTTCCATTGCCAACCGAAACAAAGAAGTTGAAAAATACACCGGCGAAGCATTAAAAATTTACGCACCGAAACACATTAATTTAATTGGCACAGCGACATTGGGCGTTTACAATCCCGATAAACAAATTTTTACGCTTAAAATTCCCGGCACCGAAGAAATCGCTATGCCGGTAAATCTCAACGACGCACCTGATTTCGAAAAATTATTTAAAAATTATTACATCACCAACGTCAAATGGGCGCTTTACAAACAGCAATATGTTATTTACTCCGCCGAAATTTATGTTAACAATAAACTGTACGAATTTTCGGCAACAAAACACACCGACTGGGGCAAAGAAGCGGTTTTGAGTATCGCTTCGACTTCGCAATCTGAAACCGACGCCATGAACGAATACATTAAAGTTGTCAATTCTGTTAAAGAGCGAATTGAAACTTGGAAAGTTCGCGGTGAATTTGAAACTACCGAAGAATACAACGCACGTATTTCGCCTGCAAAAGAAAAGCAACAACTTAAACTTTATACAAACGATGCGTTGACAACACTTGCTGCACAAGAAATTGATATACAAAAAGCAGAGCTATCAAAATATGATCCGGATAATAAAAAATATACATTGAATATTCCGAACAGTAAACCAATATTTTTTACTGTTCAGGCGAATTACGCTCCCGATTTTAAAAAGAATTTCAATGTCGCAAAACTGAGCAATATTTCTTATGGATTGCAGATTTTGGAAAATCAATATGTTATAAGCAATTGTACTTTTGTACTTAACGACACAACCAAATTTGTTTTCGATGCAACGAAAGACGCTGACTTTGGAACAACTATGGTTACCGCCATCGATTTAAATAATCTTGATGCAGCATACACTTCAAAGTCAGACAAAAAAATGATAAAAACGCCGCCGGAGTTGGGTATTGAAAATATTGTTTTTACTGACGCTGATAGCAATCAGAGAATTGACGCTGACGAAGATGTCAAAATAACTTTTATTTTGAAAAACACAGGAAAAGGCGCTGCATATAATATGACTTTAAAAGTAAGTGAACTCAATGGAATCAAAGGTTTAAATTATCAACCGCGTCAACCATTGAAAAATTTAGCGCCCGGCAGCGAAAAACAAATTATTATAAACATCAAAGGTACAATGGCGTTGACGGCAGGGAAAGCCAATTTTAAAATTGAAGTCGCCGAAGCAAATGGATTTGATGCAGATGCAAAACTTATTTCGATTGAAACAAAAGAATTTCTACAGCCTGCTATAAAAATTGCAGACAGCAAATTTGTTACGCAAACCGGTGGTAAAATTGAATTGGGCGGAAACGTAATATTAAAAGTACTCGTCCAGAACAGTGGCGGTGGAACGGCAAAAAATGTCAACTTAACTTTTGTTAATCCACAAAATGTAATTGCAATCAGTCAACAAAAATTTAGCTTTGACAAACTTTTATCTGGCGAATCGAAACTAATCGATTATGAATTTTTGATTAACAAAATTTTTCAAGGCAAAGAAATTGGTGTCGAATTAAAATTGACCGAAACGTATGGAAAATACGGAATCGATTCGGTATTTTCTGTTTCGTTGGAGCAAAAACTTGCCGCGAACAGCGCTATCAATATCATTGCAAGTTCGGGCGGAGGTTTTATTACTGCATCGCTTTCGTCAGATGTCGATAAAAACATTCCGGAAAACACAACAAAAAATCCAAATAGATTTGCATTGGTCATTGGTAACGAAAATTACACCAAGTATCAGAATAATCTGTCAAACGAAGCGAATGTCGATTTTGCAAACAGTGACGCATCGACATTTGCAACGTATTGCGAAAAAACGTTGGGCGTCCCGAAAGATAATCTGACGCTGATAACCGACGCAATCAGTTCGCGGATGAATCAGGAAATTGAAAAGATTTGCAAGTTGGCACAATACAGCAATGGCAAAGCTGAATTGATTGTATATTATGCCGGTCATGGTTTCCCCGACGAAGTTTCGAAAGAAAGTTTTATTATGCCAGTTGATATTAGTGGAGCAAATGTTACATCTGGAATTAAACTATCCGAACTATATTTGAAACTGACAGAAAGCGGCGCTCAACGTGTTACCGTTTTTCTTGATGCATGCTTTAGTGGTGGAGGTCGTAATGCAGGACTTTTGGCTGCGCGTGGCGTCAAGATTAAACCAAAAGAAGAATTAATCAAAGGTTCGTTGGTTGTGTTTACAGCCAGTTCGGGTGAGCAAAGTTCGCTGCCATACAAAGATAAAATGCACGGTATGTTTACTTATTTCTTGCTTAAAAAATTACAAGAAACCAAAGGAAATGTTAGCTATAAAAGTTTGTCGGAATTTATAAAAAGCGAAGTTCAATTAAACTCAGTAAAAATCAACAATAAAGATCAAAACCCAGATTTGCTTTATAGCAAAGATGTGAATGATTTGTGGGAAAATTGGAACATGCAATAAAATAACTTTGTTACTGTTTTGAACATTGACAAAGTTATTTTTAAATCGAATACTTTTTATATCGATTTTATAATTATATTTGCTAAAAAAAAATCAAAGATGGTTTATGACTATGGATTGATTTTTGACGGATATTTTTTGCTAAAACTCAACTAATCATCTACAATATGTTTTGGTACTTCTTCAGAAAAATTCTCTTTGTTATTCTATCAATGATATTGGTAACGGGTATTACTTATCTTATAACAAATCTATTACGCAAAAGCATAAAAGACCAGAAACGCTTTCGCAAAATTGGTGTATATTTTGTCGATATTATAAGTTTTCTCTATATTTTCTGGGATATATTTTTTGTATATTATTTTGCAAACGTCAGTTATTACCAGCATTTTATTGACATCCCCGATACTTTTTTAATTACAATGATGATTGCAAGTGTCATCATCTTTAGCATTACTTTTTCGTTTTATTTATTTCTTAAGCAGAAAAAAATATGGGTTTCGTTTATAATGCTAACGAACGGGATTGTTTCAATCATTACCGGTACAACACTTTTCTGGATGTTTTTTAATGTATCTTTTGTTTAAAACAGATAATTAATTTTTACTCCAAATCAATTTATAAATTGCCGAAGCAAAACACCAGTGCGTCAAACCTGCAATAGTTGCTAACACAATCATAAATACAGCCGGAGCATAAGCAAGCCAGAAATTACCGATAAGGAAACCTATTCCACTTGCGACATACATAACGCCACCAATTGCACAACCGAATTTGCGCGGCGCACCATGTTCAGGAATTGGCGACTTGTGCAGCAAATGTCTGATGGTTGCATTGTAAACGCGGTCGTAAAAACTACGGTTTGTTAATCCTCCGGTATAAGTTAACAATCCCAAAACAATAAAGAACCAGCCACTACCAGTCCAAAAACCAACCAGCGCTGCAATGGTGCATGGACAAATTGCAAATGCAAACGGTATAACTCCTAAACCAATACCGGCTGTTCCAAGTGTCGCGCAACTCAACGGCGTCCAGCGTGCTTTGGCGCTAATTTCTGAATCGTTGCCGACGTCATTAAAACAAAAACCTTGCGTCAATAATCTTTTTTGAGTTGAATCTTTCATAAATAAATCTTTTGTTAGTACGGATGATTTTCGTGGAAAATATTAAGACGTTCTTCGAGTACAAGAAATTGTTCGTCTGTAATTTGCGAAACGCAGGCGCGCAAACCTTCTAATCTTTCGCTACCGGTAATGTTAAGCGATATTGCGCTGACGCCGTAATACAAAAGTTCTTCAACCAAATCTACCCCAGTAAAACCCGGATAGGCAAAAGTAAAATAAAATCCGTCGGCAATCAAATCTTCTTCGTCTTTGTCGTAAACAATTTTAAAACCGGCGTTTGTAATTATATTTTTCATTATATGTGCACGTCTGCCGTATTCTTTTACAGCTTCGACAAAATTATATTTGCCTTCGTTTGCAGCTTTGAGCATTGCAGCAAAACCATATTGTACCGAGTGTGTTACGCCAGCAGAAAGTGCGTACATAGCGCCATAAATAAGTGTATAACCAAAAATGTCGCTGCTGAAATATCGTTTCAAATCGGGAAAACGGAAATTATATAATTTATTCGATATAACGACACAGCCAATACGTTGACCGGCATAACTAAACGCTTTTGAACTCGAAACCAGCATCACCCAATTGTCGGTATATTTTGCGACGGTTGGTTGATAGGGCGGTTGTCCGGGATTCGAATAATCTTTGCGGAAATCCATTCCGAAATAAGCTAAGTCTTCGATTACAATTACGCCATATTTGGTAGCCAGTTCACCAATTATTTGCAGTTCTTTGTCGGTAAAACAAATCCACGAAGGATTGTTTGGATTGGAATACAGAACTGTCGAAATTTTACCGGTTGCAAAATACGATTCGAGTTTATCTTTTAATTTGTTGCCGCGATAATTGTACACATCAAAAGTCTGGAAATCTTGACCGATAACTTTCAATTGTTGTTTTTGAACTGGAAATCCCGGATCGATAAACAATGTGCCTTCTTTGTTGCGGTCGGTGCGGTTTGCCACAAGAAAAACCGCCATCGCGCCTTGCATCGAGCCTACCGTCGGAATGCAATTGTCTGCGCTCACATCAATGTCAAGAAAAAGTTTTATAAACCGCGCCATTTCAGTTTTTAGTTCAGGAATGCCATCGATAATCGGATATTTCGACGCAACGCCACTTAACAATGCGTCAATCTCGGCATGGATACCAATTTCAGGCGGATTTAAACCGGGCACACCCATTTCCATGCGTATAAATTTTTGTCCGGTTTCCATTTCAATTCTGTTCACCAAACGCACCAGCTCTCTGATTGTTGCATTTCCAATGACCGGCAAGCCAGATTCTTTTATTTTCGTCTTAACAATTTCTGAGTTTATTGGAGTTTCTTTCATGTTTGTCGTTTTTATTTTAGCCACAAAATTATTTATATTTCCGAATTTTTTTCCTATTATTAAACATATTCCGAATTTTTTTCTCGTATTTTTTATTGACAAATTATCTAATAGATTATTTTTTTATTCAAACGACAGATGTGGCTTAGTTGTTGCATTTTGAAACGTTGTTTACTAATTGAAAAGATAAGATTTTTTATGACTTATAAGTTCAATCTTAAAAAAACTACGACAATTTATTAATTTTGCAATGCGATATTGAATTATTTTTTATTTTTGTTTAACATAATTATTTCATCGGAATTTTGATTAAAAAATAGTATATCTTTATAGCGGTTGAATTTTGGCATTTATGAAATTTAGATTATTAATTTTATTCTTTGCACTACTATTCTGGTCTGTTGGATTTTCTCAATCAAATAAATTGAAAATCGACAGCCTGAAATCTCTTTTAGATAAAACCGACGAATTTAATAAGGCGAAAATTTACAACAACATAGCAGATATTCTTATACAGACATCAAGTGTGGCAGCCGAAGCTTATGCGCGTCAGGCATTAACGCTTTCGAAAAAACACGAAAATAAATTTGAAGAAACACGCGCAATTTATTTAATTGCATTGTCGTATTTTTCATCGGGCGATTATGCAAAAGCGCTGGGATTATTCATGGAAGCCACAGTCAATTTTAAAGATTTAAACAATCCGCTTTATCTTGCAAAAGCAAATTATTATGTCGGTAATACAAATTATTACTTAAGCAATTATGATGTCGCAATGGAATATGATTTACTTGCTCTTGCAATTTTCAATCAAATAAACGATATTGACGGACAAGGCGAAACCAACAATACACTTGGAAATGTTAACTTGGGATTGAATGATCTTTCGAAAGCGGAATATTTTTATCACAGGGCTTTAAAGTTTTTCGAAAAAACGCAAAATCAAAACGGAATATCAAAAATATATAACAATTTAGCAATCATTTACCAGGGACAAGGGAAACTAAATCTTGCTTATGAGTATTTAGGGAAATCGCTCGATAGTGAATTAAAAAACGGTAATTTGTCGGGCGTTGCAACAGCATATAATAATTACGCCGAGTTTTTGATGTCAGAAAAAAAATATTCGAAAGCGCTCGATTATTACGAAAAATCGATCAAGGCAAATACCGACAATCCTGACAAATCTAACTTGGCAAACGTTTGGGCAAACATGGGACGAATTTTAATCCGTCTGAAAAAATTTGACGAAGCGCTTCCGAAAATTGACAAATCACTCAAACTTGCGAAAGAAATCGGCGCCAAAGATTTGATACAGCAAAGTTATGTTGTGTTTAGCGAATTTTATACAGCAAAAGTCGATTATAAACGTGCACTCGAATATTATAAAGAATCGGTTGGTTGGGCTGACAGCATTTTTTCAGAAAAGACACGCAAACGTGTTGCCGAAATGCAGGTAACATGGCAAGCAAAAGAGAAAGAGCGAGAAATTGAGTTACTTTCGCAAACAAAAATTATTGCAGAATCGGACTTAAAAAAACAAAAAATTATAATATACTCAACAGTAGCAATTGTTTTGATTTTATTTGCTTTTGGTTTTTTGCTTTACCGGCAGAATATCAGCAAGAAAAAAGTCAACTCTATTTTGCAGAATCAAAACCGCGACATAGTAAAAGCAGAACAAGAATTGCGTAAAGCAAATATCGATTTACAAAAAAACGAAGAGCGATTTAGATTGATTGTACAAAATCTGCCGGTAATGATTAGCGCAGTTGACGACGAAGGTTGTTTTATTTTCTGGAATCACGAGTGCGAAATGGTTACCGGTTATCGCGCTTCCGAAATGATTGGTATTAAAAACGAAATTTATCCATTAATTAACCGCAGCAATAATCATAGCATAAACGAAAGCGACATAAACGATTACCGCAATTGGGAATGCGAACTGAAATGCAAAGACAACACATCGAAAACAATTTCGTGGAGCAACGTTTCTGGCTCTGTGCAAATACAAGGCTGGAGCGAATGGTCTATCGGAATTGACATGACTGATCGAAATCTATTTGAACGTTCACTGGCACGCGAAAAAGCTTTGCTCAATTCGCTCATCAATTCAATTCCCGATCATATTTTTTATAAAGACAAAAATTGTGTATATCTTGGTAACAACGTCGCATACAGCAAATTTTTTGGCGTCGAATTAGATTCGTTTACCGGCAAAACAGATTTCGATATGTTTCCTCACGAAATGGCAGCAATGTTTTACCAGAGCGATCAAATTGTTTTACAAGGAAATGTTTCGTGGCGCAAGGAACGTTGGATTACTTCGTCCGACGGTAAAAGATTATTGGTTGACACACTCAAAGTTCCATTTAGCGACAGCGTTGGTAATGTACTTGGCTTAGTTGGAATAAGCAGAGATATTACGTATCGCTTTTCAGCAGAAGAAGAACTTAAAAACGCAAAAGAAAGGGCAGAAAAAGCAGACAAACATAAATCAGCATTTTTGGCAAACATTTCGCATGACATGCGCAATCCGCTCAATGCAATTATTGGTTTCTCGGAAGTGCTGACCAGTCCGACAATCAACGAAACAGAGCGTCTCGAATATATTGGTTTTATTAGAAACAGCGGCAACAATTTGCTCGCATTAGTTAATGATATTATTGACATCGCCAAAATTGAAGCCGGTCAGATTACCATCAAAAAAACAAATGTCAGAATAAATAAATACCTGACAGAAATTTTAAATACCTATCAAAATATTAAAAAGAAAAACAAAAAAGATAATGTCGAATTAATTTTAAAAGTACCCGAAAACACTGCAGATTATACAATTTATACAGATACAATTCGCTTCCGTCAAATTATGGCGAACATTCTTGGAAACGCCATCAAGTTTACCGATAAAGGACAAATTGTAATTGGCTATGCAGTTATTGCAGTCGATGAGAAACCATTTACACAATTTTACGTAAAAGATACAGGCAAAGGAATTCCGAAAGATAAACACGAAATAATTTTCGACAGGTTTGCACAGGTGCGCGACAGCGACGAGCGCAACCTGAAAGGAACAGGATTGGGATTGGCAATATGCAAAAGTCTGGTTGAATTATTAGACGGCAAAATATGGGTAGAATCGGCGCCGGGCGTTGGTTCGACGTTTTATTTTACGCTTCCGAATCCGGTGAATACCGAGCCGGTGAAAGAAGTTAACGTAATTGAAAAAAGTAATGATAGTCATAACTGGTTTAATAAGACAATATTAATTGCCGAAGATGTCGATATGAATTATAAAGTTATTGAGGTAACGTTGCGAAAAACGAAAGTCAATATTATCTGGGCAAAAAATGGCGTCGAAGCAATTAATTTTTGTCGGGAAAATAGCAATATAGACTTAATTTTAATGGATTTGCAAATGCCCGAAATGAATGGTTACGAAGCAGCGATGGAAATTAAAAAATTCAGACCAAAATTACCAATCATTGCGCAAACAGCTTTTGCAATGGCAGGCGAAGAACAAGAAGCAATTAAATCGGGTTGCGATGATTATATTGCCAAACCCATTAAACCAGAAATGCTTATAAAGATGATTCATAAATATTTTGTCTGATATAATAAATTTTATTTTTTGTTTTACATAAAGATTATAATTTTACAATTTGCATATTTTGCCACAATTTGAAATATTATGCTGAAAGATAAGCCAATAGAAAAATTTGACTGGAAAGATAAAATTATCTTAATTGCCGAAGACGTAGAAACGAATTTTTTGTTTCTCGAAGAAGCATTAAGAAAAACCGAAGTCAAAATAGTTCATGCACAGGACGGACAAGAAGCCGTTGATTTCTGCAAAAGCATGGAGCATATCGATTTAGTTTTGATGGACATTAAAATGCCAAATATGAATGGCTACGAAGCCACCCGTCAAATTAAAAGTTTCAGAAAAGATTTGCCGATTGTTGCGCAAACTGCCTTTGCGATGGCTGGCGAAAAAGAACAAATTTTGGCAGCCGGTTGCGACGATTATATTTCGAAACCTATTAAACCAAAAGATTTATTGGCGCTTATAAACAAATACATGAAGTAATATTTTCGACTGACATTTTTAAGTAAATATATAGCAAATAAAAATAACAAAAAAAATTCTAAAGTGAGTAAAGATTTTAAATCGGCAGACAAAAAAAGAATAAACCAACCAGACAAAAAAGGGAAAAATTTAACATCAACAAAAGCCAATTTAGTTGTAAAAACGTCTATATCAAAACTTGACGATTACTTTTCGAAACACGAAAAAACAATTATTGTATTAAGTTGTATTTTAACAAGCATCTTAGGAATATTACTTTTTGATATGACAGTCAGCCGCGGTGGCGACGATTCCACGTATCTTGTAAAAGCATTTAATTTTGTACACAAATTCGAATATCCGTCATTTCAAGGACCATTGTATCCAATATTATTGAGTCCGGTAATAATTATATTCGGTTTAAATTTGCCGGTACTCAAAGTAGTTTCGTTGTTGTTTATTGTCGGACATTTAATTTTTCTGTATCGCGCCTTTAAAATAGTTTTACCCGGAACCATCATGTTTTACTTGATACTTATGATGGCGCTCAATTCCTACATTTTATATTTCGCCAGTCAGACGTATTCCGAGGCAGCCTTTATGTTTTTGCAGTCGGTATTTATGTATATTTTTGTCCGTTATTTTATCAACGAGCAAGCCGATCTTAAAACTTTCAGGTTCGCCGAATTAAAAAAATATCTGTGGTTTGGATTGTCGCTTTTTGCGCTCACACTTACACGAAGCATCGGTTATTCGGCACTGATTGCGGTTGTTATCTATTTCGCAATCAACAAACAATGGAAAAATATAATTTACACCAGCGGCAATTTTGCATTCTTCTTTATTATTTTCGAAGTTATTAAGCGCAGTTTGTGGAAAGCAAAAGACCTTCAATTCCAAACACAATTTGCCGGCTTGCTTTACAAAAACTATTTCAACCAAGGCGAAGGTCGCGAAACTTTTTTTGGTTTTATCCAACGTTTTTTTGACAATTCAAATCTTTATATTTCCAAACATTTGTATATGGTTTTGGGACTTCGTGCAGATGACGTTGCTCAAGAACCATTTGCATATCTGACAATAATTGCATACACTGTCATTGTAATTGCATTTGTTTATATTTTTTACAAAAACAAAGCTGTAATGTTTGCCGGACTTTATTCCGGAATCTCCTTGACACTGTCATTTATAATGCTTCAAAAACAATGGGATCAGTGGAGAATGTTAATGCCATTTTATCCATTAATTTTTATGGTTGTAATTTCGGCGATATACTATTTTACAAAAGAATTTTACCGGATAAGTATTGTCAAATATGCTGCACTTGCAATTGTCGTTTTGCTTCTGTTCGCAACACTTGGTCGTACCAAAAATAGAGTAGTTTTACAAAAAGATATTTTAAGCCACGCACTGAAAGGCGATTTCTTATATGGCAAAACACCCGACTGGGTTAACTTTATAAAGATGAGTATGTGGGCAGCTGACAATGTCGATAAGAAATACAGAATCGGAAGCCGTAAACCTACAATTTCGTTTATTTACAGTGGCGGTCGCGATTTTTATGGAATATTTAATTTGCCGACCATCAATCCCGACACACTTTTCAAATCATACAAACAAAAAAAAGCGCCGTACATTATTTTGAAGAAAAGTATTGTTCTATCTAATGACATTCCATCGGAAATTGTAAATGCCTGCAAAGCAAATTATATGGCGATTCTTGGAGGCGAATTAAGAGTTCCCGAAAAAAACGGCATACATACATTAATGTTTGACGTAGTTTCGCCAACGCCCGATTTAATTAAACTTCTTGACGAAAATAAATTTCAATACACCACCAACAAAGATTCTGTTTTATCAGTCATCAAAAATGTTGGTGCCGAATACAACGCCATCAGTCCAGATTCTTTGTTAAACGATTTGCGCGTAAATAATGTCCGGTATGTCATTCTTGCAAATTTGCGAAAATATGAGCAAGCCAATTCCGGCGAAATCATCAACACCATTCATCGCTATTTTTCGTTTATGCAAATTAAATATCCGGCAATTTTCCGAAAAGAATATCAGATGGGCGCCGATAACGAAGAACCATCAGAATTAATTGAAGTTATGTATTAATGAATTGTCGCCTGTCAGAAATATTTGCATGAATGGATTTACTACGTTTTATAAAAGAACCCAAAAGCAATGCGCTTGATGCGCCGGAAACGACATTGCAGCACCGCGATATTATTTTGCGCAAACCATTTCTTCGCAAACTTTATGTCGAGTGGTACAAATCTTTTGTAAAAATTATTCCGCAATTGCCCGAAGGAAAACTTTTAGAAATTGGCGCCGGTGGTGGTTTTTTGAAAGACTTATGCCCATCAGTAATTACTTCGGACATTTTACCATTGTCCAACTGCGACATGACTTTCAGCGCCGAAAACATGCCGTTCGAAGACAACAGTATCAGCGCTATTTTTATGATCGATGTTTTGCATCATATACCCGATTGCGAATTGTTTTTTGCCGAGGCGCAGCGCGTTTTAATACATGGCGGAATTATTTTTATGATTGAACCGGCAAATACAAATTTCAGCAGATTTATTTACAAAAATTTACATCACGAACCATTTAAAACTGATGTTACCGAATGGAATTTTCCGTCGTCGGGTCCTTTGTCTGATGCAAATGGAGCTTTGCCATGGATTATTTTTTCGCGAGATTTGCCAGTTTTCCAAAATATATTTAATCAACTCGAATTGAAAAAAATAAAACTTCACACACCATTCCGGTATTTAATTACCGGCGGATTGTCTTACAAATCAATTGTGCCCGGTTGGAGTTTTACTTTTGTAACGTGGGCAGAATATTTGCTTTTTCCAATTTACAAGTGGTTTGCAATGTTTCAAACAATTACGGTTTCAAAAAAATAATGAATAGATGAAACAAGCACGAAAAGAAAAACTTATCAACTATTTCAATCGACTCGCACCCGATTACACCAAATACCGGAAGCGATTCAAATATTATTGGAACGACATTACGCGACTTGCAAACTATTTTATTTCGAGCGACGAAACTGTTCTCGAAATTGGTTGCGGAACAGGTTGCACATTGGCAAATTTAAACGGAAAACGGAAAGTCGGAATTGACATTAGCCCCGAAATGATTCGAGTTGCGAAAACTGAAAATCCTTCAATCGAATTTCATGTCATGGACGCCGAAAATATTACACTCACCGAAAAGTTTGATGTAGTAGTTTTGTCGAATGTAATTGGTTTTGTTGAAAATGTACTTGACGTTTTTATGGAAGTCCAAAAAGTTTGCAAACCCAACACCCGTATTTTAGTTTCGTATTACAGTTATTTTTGGGAGCCATTACTTCATATCGCAGAATTTTTTGGCATCAAGAAAAAAGGACTTCATCAGAACTGGCTTTCTCCGCTCGACATCAAAAACCTGCTTTACCTCGCCGATTTCGAAACCTATCATTTTACCAAGCGTATATTGATTCCGGTTTATATTCCGCTTATATCTTATCTCGTCAATAAATTCATCGCTAAATTGCCGTTGATAAATTATTTATGTCTCAATCAATTTCTGTTTGCACGTCCTCTTACAAAAAACGAAACCGATAGTAAATATTCAACGTCTGTCGTAATACCGGCGCGCAACGAAAGTGGTAATATAGAAAATGCAATTCTGCGACTTCCAAAATTCGGCAAAGAAGTCGAAATTATTTTTGTCGAAGGCAATTCGACGGACAATACATGGCAAACAATTCTGGATATTCAAAAGAAATACAGCGCTACGCACAATATCAAAATAATTCAACAAGACGGCAAAGGAAAAGGCGACGCAGTGCGCAAAGGCTATAGCATTGCCACCGGCGACATTCTTATGATTCTTGATGCTGACTTGACTGTCCCGCCCGAAGATTTACCGAAATTTTATTATGCAATCGCGTCTGGCAAAGGAGAATTTATAAACGGTTCGCGTCTGGTTTATCCGATGGAAAAAAAGGCAATGCGTCCGTTGAATATTATGGGAAATAAATTTTTCAGCATCGCATTTTCGTGGCTGCTCGAACAACCGATTAAAGATACATTGTGCGGCACCAAAGTCATGTTCCGCACAGATTACAACCGCCTCGCCGCCAACCGTCATTTCTTTGGCGACTTCGATCCGTTTGGCGATTTCGATTTGATTTTTGGAGCGTACAAACTAAATTTAAAAATTATTGATTTGCCAATCCGTTATCAGGAAAGGACTTATGGCGACACAAATATTAAACGGTTCAAACATGGATTTTTGTTACTTAAAATGGTAATTTTTGCAGCAGGTAAAATTAAATTTTGGTAAATAATTGGAATGTAGATTGAACTGATCAAACTGATTCGCATGGATTTTTTAATCGACGTTTTTATAATTTAAGTTTATGAATATTACAATCATTCAGGCAGATTTAGCTTGGCAAAACAAAACAAAAAATCTACAATACTTCGACAAGAAAATTGGTCAAATAAACGTACCAACCGATTTGATTGTGCTGCCCGAAATGTTTACGACCGGATTTTCCATGAAATCGCAACTTCTTGCAGAAACAATGAACGGACCGACATTAAATTGGATGGCTGCAAAAGCTAAACAAACCAACGCACTTATTATGGGCAGTTTGATAATTACCGAAGACGATTATTTTTACAATCGTTTGATTGCAATGTTACCCGACGGCAATTATTATTTTTATGACAAACGACATTTGTTTCGCATGGCTGACGAGCACCATCACTATAATCACGGCGTTGAACAACTTGTTGTTGAATACAAAGGCTGGCGAATATTTCCATTGATTTGTTACGATTTACGTTTTCCTGTCTGGAGTCGCAACAGCAACAGTTATGATTTACTTGTTTGCATTGCCAACTGGGCAGCGCCGCGCAGTCACGCATGGAAAACGCTTTTGCTGGCACGCGCTATCGAAAATCAGGTTTATGTTGCCGGCGTCAATCGTGTTGGTGTCGATGGCAATGACATTCCATTTTCTGGCGACTCTGCTATAATAGATATGAAAGGTCAAATAATGACGAATTTAAAACCAAGTGTCGAAGGAATTGAAACAATTACACTTTCGTTGGAAAACCTTAAAAAATTCCGTGAAGACTTTCCGGCATGGCAAGATGCCGATAAATTTGAGTTGAAATAAATGGACAATGGATAATGGACAATGGACAATGGATAATGGATAATGGATAATGGTTAATGATATTGAATTGTCAATTGTCAATTGTCAATTATATTTCTATTATTTTTTATTTTCTTCGTTTAACAGTTTAAATAAAACTTCGAGTTTTGGCGTGAGAATAATTTCTATGCGACGGTTTTTTAATTTAGCATCAGGAGTATTTGCATTGTCAACAGGATGATACATTCCCCGTCCCGAAGCAATTAAACGTCCCGGATCGATACTCGAATTTTCCTGAATCAGATTGATGATTGAAACGGCACGCATGGCGCTCAATTCCCAATTAATTTTTGCAGTTCCGGTATTGTCGGTATGACCTTCAATATTCACATCGATGGCAGGATTTTTCTCGAGCACTTTTGCAATTTCTTTCAAAGCTTTGACGCCTTTCGGATCGACCTTTGCACTACCAACTTTGAACAACAATTTTTCTTCGAGCGAAACATATACTTTCCCGTCTTTTTGATGTACTTTCAATTCTGTTGTATCAAAAGAATTTAGCGCATCGGCAATGGTGGTTCGCAACAAGTTTACTTCCGATTTGTTTGCGTCAATCATTTTTTCAAGTTCGTTCAGTCGTTTTTCTTTTACTTCCAAGTCTTTCGTCAGACCGTTCATCGTTACCTTTTTTTGCTCCATGTCTGCCTGCAAAACTTTCAGATTTTTGCTTTGTTCGTTATAAGACGCTATTGCTTTGCGTAAATCCTGATTTAATTTGCTGGTGTCGGAAGCCAATGCAGAAACCGATGTACTTAGTTCATCAATCTGAGAAGTTTTTTTTGCATTGTTTTCATTCAAATCATTTTTAACGTCGTTGTATTCGTTTAAAAGTTTACTCATTACAAGATTCACCGAGTCTATGCGCGCACTAAGACGATGATTTTCGGTGCTAAGCGCTTTATTTTTTTTGTCTGTAGCACGTTTGCTGCTTTCGAGCGCGTCGTATTTGCTTTTCATCACTACGCAAGAATTGAGCGCAAGCATGGTTCCTAATAATATTATTATTACTGATTTTTTCATTTCAATTATATTTAAATTTAAAAGACAAAAATAATCAAATTGAATTAATTATTTTAAAAATAAAAAGTGGTTTTAATCTCGACTTTTGATAAACTATAATTTAACGGCATTGTGATGAAATAATTATAAATATTTCAATCTATATTTTTCATATTCTTTATGCAACAATGTCCGTTTGATTTCTTTGCCATGACCGGGTAAAAAAAGATTGCAACCGGTTTCTAATAATTTCAACCAACTTTGTATTGTTAAAGAAATATCGTCAGCAAATGGTGGAAAAACCGTATTTAAAAAACTACCCAACAAAGTATCTCCAACCAAAACAATTTCATTATCGACAATTATGCAGATTGAACCTTTAGAATGACCATTTGTATTAATTAACCGGACATTCAAACCAAATTCACGTAAATCAAATTCCTCGTCAACCAAAATATCTGAATCAAAAGTTTTGTAAGCGAACCAACGTTTTCCGATTAGATTTCCTATGTTTGAAATAAATTTTGTAACCGCAAATGTACCTTTTGGCAAAACTGTAAAACCATTCGCCGCACTTTCAGCTTCGTATTTGCTAACAATAATTATGCACTTATATTTTTCTTGAATCGAATGTGCGTTTTCGCAATGGTCATAATGTGTGTGTGTTAATATAAGAAAGTCTATATGATTTTGTTTTATAGCACGAATGTTTTTTTGCAAATGTTCAAAAGCTGACTGTTTGCCGGTATCGACCAAAATATTTTTATTGTCAACGCAAATTAAATACGAATTACTGCGTCCTTTCAAAACCTGAAATATTTGGTAGCCGTTTTTGGTTTGCCAGTTTTTCATTCATCAAATTTTAACAAAACAAATTTACAAATAACCGAATGATTATGTTTAGAAATTTATAATTTTGCAGCAGAAAAATTCAGCAATGCAAATTTCACAATTTTTATCATCTCTTTATTATCATCTCTTCATAAATATCAAAAACAGAGATGCCTTTGTACGTTGCATCAAAATCGTAAATTTACAATAATTCTAATTCAGATTCCTAAAAAAATGGGAATCAACTTTTCTAACATTTAACCAATTTAAAAATATGGAATTACCATTTGCCGAATCATATAAAATAAAGATGGTCGAACCCATCAAAAAAAGCACACGCAACCAACGCGAACAATGGATAGCCGAAGCACATTACAATTTGTTTAATCTCCGCAGCGAGCAGGTTTTTATCGACTTGCTGACCGACTCCGGCACCGGCGCCATGAGCGACCGTCAATGGTCGGAAATGATGCTGGGCGACGAAAGTTACGCTGGCGCATCGTCATATTACAAAATGAAAAATGCCATAGCCGATATTCTTGGTTTCAACTATTTTTTGCCGACGCATCAGGGACGCGCTGCCGAAAACGTTTTGTTTAGCGTTTTGGTAAAAGCCGGCGACATTGTACCGGGCAACTCACATTTCGATACAACAAAAGGTCATATTGAATTTCGCAAGGCAACCGCAGTTGATTGCACCATCGACGAAGCGTTTGACACCACGCTGATTCATCCTTTCAAAGGAAATGTCGATTTAAATAAACTCGAAAAAGTATTGCAAACATGTCCGTCAGAAAAAATTCCTTTTATTATTATTACTGCAACCTGCAATTCGTCGGGCGGACAACCGGTGTCGATGGAAAACATCCGCGAAGTTAGCTGTCTTGCAAAAAAATATGGCAAACCTATTTTGATTGACGCTGCACGATTTGCCGAAAATGCGTATTTTATAAAAATCCGCGAAAAAGCTTACGAAAATAAAAGCATCCGTGAAATTGTAAAAGAAATGTTTTCGTATGCCGATTTTATGACCATGAGCAGCAAGAAAGATGCTATTGTAAACATGGGCGGTTTTATTGCATTGCGCAGCGAAGATATTTTTAAACAGGCAAGCATGTTCAATATTATGTACGAAGGCTATATTACTTACGGTGGCATGTCTGGTCGCGACATGAATGCGTTGGCGCAAGGTCTTTACGAAGGTACAGAATTCGATTATCTCGAAACGCGCATTGAACAAGTGGCATATTTAGGTAAAAAACTAAAAGAATACGGTATTCCATTACAAGAACCGTCGGGCGGACATGCCATTTTTATCGACGCAAAACGTTTTTTGCCGAATTTACCAAAAGAAGAATTTTTAGCGCAAACATTGGCAGTAGAATTGTATCTCGAAGGCGGCGTGCGTGCAGTAGAAATTGGCGCATTGCTTGCCGACCGCGATCCGGTAACACGCGAAAACCGTTTCCCAACGCTGGAATTATTGCGTTTGGCTATTCCACGCCGCGTTTATACAAATCTCCATATTGATTATATTGCAGCGGCTGTTAAAAATGTTTTCGACCGGCGCGATAAAATAAAACATGGTTTGCGAATTGTTACTGAAGCGCCAATTATGCGACATTTTACTGTTGAATTGGAAAAAATTTAAATTAAATTGGAACGCGATAACACAGATTTTCAAACGCGGATAAAAACGGATTATATTAAATCTGTTTTTATCCGTGTTGCGTAGCATCAGTTTAATTTGTGTTCCGTTTTTTACCTTACAAATAAAAAACAAGATGAATAACAACGACGTATTAAAAAAATTGCGGGTGGCATTGGAACTGCGCGACGACGATATTATTGAAATTCTCAGACTCGTTAAATTTGAGATTTCGAAAAGTGAATTGAGCGCGTTTTTCCGTAAAGAAGATCACCCGAATTACAAAGATTGCGGCGATCAGGTGTTGCGTTATTTCTTAAACGGATTGATTATTTACAAACGCGGTCCGATGCACGACAAAGAAAAACCGCAGCCAATCCATTCAAAACCTTCATTTCAAAAAGACAGTGATAAACGTCATTCAAATCATACAAAACCGTCATACAAAAAAAGAGATGACAAACCAAGTCCAGATAAACAACCGGAATTAAACAATGGCGACAAACCCATGCGACGACGCGTAAAGATTGATAGTGTTGATAAACCTTAATTTTATGTATGTACCGAATGAGAACAAAATAATTTACGAGGAAGATATTGCCGTACGAGGGACAAACTGCCGTATGATGGACTTAGATGGACTTATGAGGTCGCAATGTACCTTATGATCGGGCAACAATAAAAAAAATTAACAGTTTTGCAAAATTTGAAATAATTTTCAAAAAAAAAATTATATATTTGACAGTTAAAACATCAAGAAATAATCATTATAAACAGGAGATTATGAAAAGACTTTTTTTTCTGGGACTATTGTTACTGACGGCATACTGTGTAAATGCTCAGAACAATGGGAAAGTCCAACTAAAAAAAATTGCAGACGATTTTGCGGCATCCCTCAAAACCGATAGTAAAATTGCAGCATCGTTCAAAACCTATAAACAAAAAATTGAAGCCAAAAATTATGACGGAGCCATTACTGCCCTCGATAATATTGCAAAAATAAACCCAAAACTTTTAGCGGTGTATGATTTGTTGGGCGATGTAAAATGCAAAAAGGGCGATTTAGATGATGCGGTTAAAGATTACGATGTTGTTTTAAAAAGCGCAAAAAATCCCGAAACATTTTATAAACGCGGCAACGCTTTTTACGATTTAAAAAAATTTTCGAGCGCAGTAGCCGATTACGATGCAGTTGTTATGATGGACACAACAAACATCGATTGTTATTATTCGCGTGGAAAAGCAAACTACATTTGCAAAAACTATGAATCTTCGTATTTAGATTTTATGAAGGTTAAACAAATGAACAACCAATATCAATCAATCGATGACAATATTAGCGATGCAAAAAATAAAATTTTAGCATCAGGTAAAAGTTTACCGGTAATAACACAACCAAAAATAAAACAAGACGTTCAACCGCAAACTATTAATGTAGCCCCGATAAATAACGAAAAAATTCCAGCCAACGCTTACGACAGCACAAAACATTTGATAGATATTTACACACAATTTCTTAATTTAAACCGAGACAAATATCCCGAAGTATATTTTAATCGCGGTAAACTTTACGAAGACGTAAATGACATTGACAATGCCATTATCGATTATACACAGGCAATTAATTTGTTGTTCGAGGGTTACGAACCATATTACCGTCGCGCAACATTGTATTACCGCACCAAACGCAATCAAAAAGCCTATGACGATTTTAAAACAATCGTTACTACAAAAAAGCCAGACCACAGCGCATCGTACTATAATATGGGACTTATAAAACTCGAAGCAAAATTGTACGACAATGCTATTGAAAATTTTTCGAAAGTCATAAAAATCAATATCGAATACGTGCCTGAAGCTTTGGTAAAACGAGCCGAAGGATATTTCGATAAAAAAATGTACAAACTGGCAATCGACGATTTGGAAAACGCACGCAGCAAAAACTACAAAGGTGCCGATGCACTTATCCGCATTTACAACGACAAAATTGATTCGGCAAATGCCGAAGAAAAATACCTGAGCTACCGTATCAAAAAAAATCCGGCAGACCCAAAAGCATATTACGACATGGCGGTTTCGAACATGGGCAATGGCGATTATGTCAAAGCATTCGATAATATTCAGACCGCTTTAAAACTCGATACCGAATATGTTGACGCATTAAAATTACGTGCAACAATTCACGAAAATTTAAACGACACAGCCGGCGTTATAAATGACTGGACGGTTTATATCCAGAAACGACCTAAAAATCCCGAAGGATATTTCTTTCGCGCCGAATCAAAACGCAAGTTTCGTAAAATAAAAGAAACAGTTGACGATTACACAAAAGCAATTCAGTTTAAATATCCGGCAATTCATCAGGCATATTTCTATCGCGCACTGGCACACGAAAGCAGGATCGATTTACAAAAAGCATTTGAAGACTGGAATGTCTATATAACATTAAAGCCAAATGATCCCGACGGTTATATAAAACGCGCCAACATCAAACGGAAGTTAAAATTGAAAGACCAACTGATACTCGAAGATTTTAACAAAGCAGTGTCATTTAAAAACAGCGGCGAGGCATATTATCAACGCGGAATGTATTACAAATATGTTTTACTCGACGATAATCAGGCATGTTCCGATTTCCGCGACGCGCTTAAAATTGACAAAGACCACAAAGACGCTACCAGCGAGAACGATAAATGTAATAAATAATTTTTAAAAATATTGGTATGAGCAATCAGGAAATTTTGACACAAGTAAACCAGAAAGCCCAAAAGTGGCTCGAAGGAAAATTTGACGACGACACAAAAGCCAAAGTCAACCATTTAATGGAACACGACCAAAACGAACTGATAGAAAGTTTTTATAAAGACCTTGAGTTCGGCACAGGCGGATTGCGCGGAATCATGGGCGTCGGCACAAACCGGATGAATATTTATACTGTCGGTATGGCAACACAAGGTTTATGCAATTATCTCAAAAAGAACTTCGGACATTTGCCTATAATAAAAGTTGCCGTAGCTTATGACTGTCGCAATAACAGCCGTTTGTTTGCCGAAACAACTGCAAACATTTGTTCGGCAAACGGTATGAAAGCCTATTTGTTCGAATCATTGCGTCCAACACCTGAATTGTCTTTTGCCGTCCGTCATTTTGGATGTCAGGGCGGTGTTGTCATTACGGCGTCGCACAATCCAAAAGAGTACAACGGCTACAAAGCTTATTGGGACGATGGTGCGCAAGTCATCGAGCCACACGATGAAAATATTGTAAACGAATTTTTAAAACTTTCGATTGATGACGTCAACTTCAAAGCAAATCCGTCGTTGATAGAAATTATAGGCGACGAAATCGATAAATTATATCTTCAAAAAATAAAAGGGTTGAGTTTGTCGCCAGAAGCAATTCATCGACAAAAAAACATGAAGATCGTTTACACACCGTTGCATGGAACAGGTGTAAAATTAGTTCCGGCGGCGTTGAAAAATGCCGGATTTAATAATGTTTTTCACGTCGCAGAACAAGACGTAAATGACGGCAATTTTCCAACAGTCAATTCTCCAAATCCTGAAAATGGCGATGCGTTGGAAATGGCAATTAACAAAGCAAAAGAAGTCGGTGCAGATTTAGTCATGGCTTCCGACCCCGATGCCGACAGGGTTGGCGTCGCTATAAAAAATAGTCATGGCGAATTTATTTTGCTCAACGGCAATCAAACCGCAGCGCTTCTGACTTATTACATTATTTCGAAATGGGTTGACAATAAAAAACTGACAAATAAAGAATTTATTGTCAAGACAATTGTAACCAGCGAATTGTTGATCGAAATTGCAAAGAAACATCGCATTGAATATTTCGACGTGTTGACAGGTTTCAAATACATTGCAGACATTATCAGAACGCACGAAGGCAAAAAAACTTTTATCTGCGGAGGTGAAGAAAGCTACGGATTTTTGATTGGCGATTTTGTTCGCGATAAAGATGCAATTAGCGCCTGTGCTATGATTGCAGAAACTGCCGCGTGGGCAAAAGACAATGGAAAGTCATTGTATGATTTATTACTGAAAATTTATGTTGAATATGGTCTTTACAAAGAGTCATTAATAAATATAACGAAAAAAGGAAAATCGGGCGCCGAAGAAATTGCACAAATGCTTACCAACTACCGCAATCATCCGCCAACCGAAATCAACGGCTCAAAAATCGTTATAATTAAGGATTATCAATTGTCGCATGAGATTGATTGCAAAACCGGTAAAATAACGCCGATCAATCTGCCAAAATCGAATGTTTTGCAATTCTTTACCGCTGACGAATCGAAAATAACCATTCGTCCATCGGGCACAGAGCCAAAAATAAAATTCTATTTTGGAGTTAAAGGACAACTGAACAACATTGACGAGTACGAAACTGTTAACTTACAACTTGATTCGAAAATAAAAGCTATAATCGAATCGATGCAGTTGCAATAATATTCAAAACCCAGCATACGTTCAAAACTTTGTCAGCGTTCGAAACGCTGACAAAGTTAAAACGGAGGTTGAATATAGTTTGTGGTATAAATTTTGTATTTTGAATATCAAATATAAATCAATTTTAGTGTTCGAAACAAATTATTTATTATTTTTGTGTGAGAGTTTTAGCTTTGCAAAATTGAAAGAAGCGCGCTAAAATAAGTTTATGAATGATGAAAATTTTGCACTAAGTATTTAACCATTACTTTCATGCAATAAATAATGTCAAATATATCTTTTATGAAAAAATTTGGTTTACTCATTTTACTCGTTTTTGTTTTAAATATTTTAAAAGTGACAGCCCAGGACGAACCATTCAAGGCGCTGTTTATTTTCAATATCACTAAGTTGGTCGATTGGCCGTCAGATTATAAACAAGGCGATTTTATAATTAAAGTTTTGGGTAAGTCAGAAATTTCCAATCATTTTTTAGGGAAAAAAGTTATTAATCAGGCAATAACTGCCAGCAATTCACTTTCTGTTGAATCAATTGGCAAATGTCATATATTATTTATTTCAGCTGAAGAAAGCGGTCAACTGGGAACGGTGTTGAGCAGATTTAAAGGTAAACCGACGTTGATAATTTGCGAAAGCCCGGGTATGTGTTCAAAAGGCGCATGTATCAATTTTGTTAAAAAAGACAATAAGTTGGGCATCGAAGTAAGCAAAGCAAGCATTGAAAAACAAGGTTTGAAAGTGAGTTCCGATTTAATTTCGCTTGGCACAACCGTTGATTGAATTTAAAACGACAATGTCAAAATAAATTTTAAGATAAAAGGTTAACATTAACAATACAATCCCTCGATAATGAAACTAAAATTTCGATTTACCATAGCCCGCAAGCTCGCATTTGGTTTCGGAATATTGATGATAGCCGTATTAGTAACCAGTGTGATGACTTATACCACGCTCGATACTAACATGCGCGACAATAACCTCATCACAAAGCTGTATAACCCGTCGGCACAAAAACTTAATGACTTGGTTTATTTAATAACCAACTCAAAAATGTTAATCAAGAACTGGATTTATATCGACAAAAAAGATACAAAAGATAAAGAACGGTTGCGCGAATTGCATATAACAAGATACCCCGAAGTAAAACGTGCACTCGAACCATTGGTGAATCAATGGTCAAAACCCGACCAGACGGACTACGCAAATCTTATAAAATCCATCGATACGCTTTTTGGTTACCATCAGGAAATCATGTCTCAGCTTAACAGTTTCGATTCGTATGAGAACATTATGGTTATGTTTGTAATCATGCCGCGTGTTGACGAAAAAGGCGACGTAATTGAATTGACCGACCGTATATTGGATAAACTCTCAGGTCTTAAAAAACGACAAGATGACGTAGTAGAAAACTCCAATAAAAAGATGGAATCATCGTTCGGAAAATTCCAGAATTTGATTTTCATTATGGGGATAATTCTTGCTGTGAGTGTTATTATTATTGCAGCTATCACCACGCGTACATTGGTTGTGCCAATCAATTATATCAAACAAATTATATTGTCGATGGCAAAAGGTCATCTTCCGAAAGAAAAAATTAAAGCTACTTCTGACGAAATTGGCGAAATGGCTGACGCGCTCAATGTTTTGGTTGACAGTTTGCAGAAAACATCGGAGTTTGCACTTAGAATTGGTGAAGGTAATTTCGAAAGCGAATTTACTCCGTTAAGTAATCAGGATGTTTTGGGAAATTCGTTGATGATAATGCGCGAAAACCTAAAGAAAGCTGCCGTTGACGAAGATCGCCGTAATGTAGAAAATTTACAACGCAACTGGGCTGCGCAAGGCATTGCAAAATTCTCTGAAATTTTGCGTCAGAACAATACCGACATGGAGAAATTGTCGTTCGAAGTTATTTCGAATCTCGTGAAATATCTCGACGCAAACATGGGCGGCTTCTTTATTATTAATGATACAGACAAAAACGACACATTTATTGAACTGACCGGCACTTACGCTTATACACGTCAGAAATTTATAAAACGGCGCATCGAAATCGGCGTTACACTTGTAGGTCAATGCGTACAAGAAGGTGAAACAATTTATTTAACAGACATTCCGAAAGATTATATAAAAATTACTTCGGGTTTGGGCGATGACAATCCGACAAGTTTGTTGATAGTACCACTTAAAATTAATACCGTAGTCTATGGTGTGGTTGAGTTGGCGTCATTTAATGCTTTCGAAAGATATCAAATCGAATTTGTAGAACGAATCGGCGAAACAGTTGCTTCAACAATTTCGACGGTACGCGTAAATATGAACACTTCGATGCTGCTCAAAGAATTGCAGGAAAAATCTGACCGCATGGCTGAACAAGAAGACGAAGTTCGCCGCAACATAGAATCTATGCGCTTGTCGCACGAAGAAAATCTTAACAATGCCAAACGCGAAAAGTTGCGCTTGGGCAGTATTCTCAACGCGCTGAATTCGTCAGTAGGACAAGTCGAATTTAATTTAAGCGGCGAAATCTTAAATGCAAATGAAAAATTCGCAAAACTTGCCGGAATGAAAACCGATGAGCTTAAAGGCAAACATCACAGCGAATTTATGTCTAAAGAGCGCATTAATTCACTCGAATATCAAAATTTCTGGAGCGATTTAAATAATGGCATTGTACATTCCGGCGGACATCAGTATTTTTTTGGTGGCGTCGAGAAATGGTTCTACGAAATATTTACACCAGTGCGCGACGAAGACGGTTATTTCTACAAAGTCATTTCATTATCTTATGACATTACCAAAGTTCGAGAAAAAGAAGAAAAATTAAAACGTCAAGTTGATAAAGCAAACCTTGAAATTGAACGTCTGCGCGCCCGCAATAATGAATTGGAAAGAATGCGGAGTTAATTTATTTTCTAAAACTAACTTCAATCCGACGGTTCAACAATCTGCCTTCTGCCGTATTATTGTCGCCAATTGGATTTTCATCACCTTTACCAAAAGCAAAAACATGTTCAGCCGCAATTCCATGTTGTGCCAAATAATCTCTAATGGCTAAAGCTCTTCTTTTAGATAACTTACTATTAAATTCCGCATTGCCGGTATTGTCGGAATAGCCAACAATTTTAACATCTTTGTTGACCAATTTTATTTGAGCTATTAATTGCTCCAATGCAACAAAAGACGATGTTAATAATTTATCGGAATTGGCTGCAAATGAAACGCCGGTCAAAACAGTTGGTTTGTCAAAATCGGTGAAATCCATTTTCGTTTTGCTTTGTTGAGCGACAACAATTTGTCCAACAAAGAAAAATAACATACAAAGGGCGGTTAATTTTTTCATCACTTCAAAATTTTAATTGTTTGTACAAAAATATCAAATTTATTTCTTTAAACTGAAAATTGAAAAATTATATTGTCAAACAATTTACATTTTTAAAAATAAGAATATTGTTTTAGATTTGTATGTTAAAAAATAATTGTCATGTGGAATTTTCTTGCGCATCATATTCTAACAAAGCGACCATGGTTTATAGCGGTTTTGCTTTTGATAACCATCTATTTTGGATGGCACGCTTCAAAAATTGAATTGTCTTACGATTTTGTGCGACCTTTGCCTGCTACCGACAGCGCGCTGATTAATTATGACAATTTTAAAAAACTTTTTGGCGAAGACGGCGCTGTGATGGTTATTGGTTTGAAAGATTCTACATTTTTCAAAGTCGATAAATTTAACGATTGGTTTCAATTAACCAACGACATCAAGAAAATAAAAGGCATCAAAGAAGTTATGTCTGTAACAAATATTTACAATGTCATTAAAGACGACAGTTTAAAGAAATTCAAATTCAATCCGATTTTAAATGCAAAAGTTACGTCGCAGCAACAACTCGACAGCATCCATCTTTTAATCAGTTCGCTTCGGTTTTATAAAGATTTACTTTTCAATGATTCGGCGTCGGCACACGTAATGTTGATAACTTTTGACAAAAATAATCTCAACTCGAAAGACCGCATCACCGCCGTAAATGAAATTACAACGATTGCAAATGTTTATCAGGAAAAATACAAAACCGAATTGCATTACTCCGGAATGCCGTTTATCCGCACACAATACATGATAAAAGTATCGCACGAAATGTTTCTGTTTTTATTTTTGGCGATATTGGTAACAGCAATCATTTTATTTTTCATTTTCAAATCGTTTCGCATTGTGGCGTATTGCATGGTGGTTGTGGTGATTGGCATTATCTGGTCGCTGGGCACAATCGAGCTGTTCAATTATAAAATTACAATTCTGTCTGGTTTGATTCCGCCGCTGATAACTGTTATTGGATTGCCGAATTGCGTTTTCATTATCAATAAATATTTGATTGAAATGGGAATACACGGAAATCGTATGAAGGCAGCTTATCGAAGCATCACAAAAGTAAGTTTATCTAACTTTTTGGCGAACTTAACAACAGCAATTGGTTTCGGCGTTTTTTATTTTACCCACAGTTCTTTGTTAGTCGAATTTGGTGTTGTTGCTGCGCTCAATGTAATGGCAACCTACACAGTCGCTTTAATCTTAATTCCAATTATATTAAGTTTTTTACCACTCGAACAAACAAAACACACATTGCATCTAAAAGGCAAAATAATCAATTCGATATTAAAATTGGTTGACAATTTAGTTCACCATCACCGCAAAGCAATTTATGCA
>Ga0265327_10001259_pt1 | contig 33543 bp, 34 predicted proteins | sample 41621metaG_FD_202089 | JGI IMG/M metagenome (GOLD analysis project Ga0265327, IMG submission 202089) | Rhizosphere microbial communities from Carex aquatilis grown in University of Washington, Seatle, WA, United States - 4-16-21 metaG | ecosystem: Host-associated > Plants > Roots > Rhizosphere...
GGTCGTGGCTGCGCCGATGGACGAGCCGTCCGTCGACCGCTGGCCAGGCTGGCTGCGCGCGACCATCCTGATCGGCGGCGCCGCCGGTCTGTGGGCCGTCATCGCCTGGGCCGGCGCCCGCGCCCTCGGCATCGTTTGATCCGCACAATTCCGCACTGACCGGCGCCCCTCCGGACCCGTCGTCTCGCCCCGGACAGCCGTGGCGGAAGCCGGCCGAAACTGGCCAAAGCCGCTCGTGGCGAGCATCAGGCGCGCAGGCCTAGGTTGCACTCGTCTTCAGGGGAATGGTCCCCGGCGAGGCGGGACCTTCGGCCATGTCGACCACCGGCTTCTGCAGCATCGTCCATCCCTCCGGCGGCTCCCAGCCCCGGCCCCTCTCCCCTCGCGCCGCCCAGTCGCGTCGCCGGGCCGCGCGCCTGGCCGACCGCGGTTGCGTGCTGATGGTGGGCGTGGGCCTCGGCGCCGCGATCGGCTTCGCCTTCGGCTCGCAGACCGCCTCGCGGCCCGACACTCCCGCGCCGGCTCCGGCGCCCGCCATCCACGCCGCCGCCGCCGTCGCGCCCAAATCCGCCGCGGTCCGTCCGGCGTCCCAGCCCTTCGTCCCGGCCGTTCCAGCCACGCCGTTCTGCGCCCCCGCGCCCACGTCCCTGCTGCTGCAGACCCTGCAGAGCGGCGCGCCGGTGCGCATCGGTGTGTTCGGCGACAGCTTCGGCGACGGCGTCTGGGCCGCCCTCTATCACCGCTTCCCCAAGGGCAAGAATTTCGAAGTGCTGCGCTATTCCAAGCCGGCCACCGGCTTCACCCGCTACCAGCAGCTCAACCTCGAGGACGAGGCCAAGGCCCAGCTGGAGGGCGGCCCGGTCGACATCGCCGTGATCAACTTCGGCGCCAACGACACCCAGCCCCTGATCGAGGACGGTCATGGCGTGAAGCTGCTCGGGCCCAAGTGGAAGCAGGTCTACGCCGACCGCGCCGAGCACTATGTCGCCGTGCTGCGCGCCAAGGGCGCCACCGTCTACTGGATGGGCCTGCCCAAGATGCGCTCGGGCGAATACGACGGCCACCTGGCTGAGCTCTCGGCGGTGGTGTCCGAACGCATGGCCAGGCTCGGCGTGCCCTACATCCCGGTCCGCGACCTCTCGCTCGACGAGCACGGCGCCTACAGCGATTATCTGGTCGACGGCGGCAAGAGCCGGCTGATGCGGGCCGGCGACGGCATCCACATGACCATGAACGGCTACGCCCGCCTGGCCGAGCCGGTCGCCCATCAGATCGAGGCCGACCTGACCCACGCCCGCGCCGTGCTGGCGGCGCCCGCGGCGCCCGCCCCGGTCCAGTCCAACTGCATCGTGCTGAGCGCCCAGCCCGCCGCCGCCCAGCCGGACGCCGCCCAATGAGCCCCTGGTTTCTGGGCGCCGCCGCGCTTGCCCTGATCCTGGCCGCGCCGTCGGCGGCGGCGCCGGTCGCGGGCGCCTGCCGGGGCGGGATCTGCGAGGGCCGGGCCCTGGTTCCGTTCCTGCGCCTGTTGCGCACCGCCGATACGCGGCCGGTCCACATCCTCCAGATCGGCGACAGCCACACCGCCAACGACAATATCGCCGGCGCCTGGCGCGAGATCCTGCAGGCCCGCTATGGCGACGGCGGCCGCGGCGTGCTGCCGCCCGGGCGTCCCTGGGCCGGTTTTTCTCCACGCCAGGTCAGCGTCGCCCAGGGCCCTGACTGGAGCGCGGCCAGCGTCATGGACGCCCGCAAGTCGGGCCGCACCGACCTGGCGTTCGGGGTCTCGGGCTTTCGCCTGGCGTCGCCGGCTTCGGGCGGCGATCTCAGGCTCGACGCCGAACCCGGCCGCGCCCTCCGCCGGTTCACCGCCTGCGCCGCCACCGGCCCCACGGCCGGGGTCATGACCCTGTCGCTCGGGACCCAGGCCGCCTCGGTGCAACTGCGCGCGAACCGCGCCGGCGCGGTGTGCTCGTCCCTCACGTCTGACGCGTCGGCGACCACCGCCGCCATCTCCGCCACTCCGGGCGTCGAACTCCTGTCCTGGGCGACGTTCAGCGGCCGGCCCGGGGTGGTCGTGTCGAACCTCGGCGTGATCGGTGCGCAGCTGTCCCAGGTGGCGCCCAACGGCGAGGAGAGCCTGAAGGCCGAGCTGGCCGCCTACGCCCCGGACCTGATCGTCCTGGCCTTCGGCACCAACGAGGGCTTTTCGCCCCACTTCTCCTCGGCGGACTACGAGGCCGGCCTGCGCGCCCAGATCGGGCGCTTCCGCCGCCTGGCGCCGGGAACGCCGATCCTCCTGCTCGGCGCACCCGACGCCCAGTCCAAGATCGCCTCGATCCTGGCCAACAGCGATCAGGGTCATCGCGCCCATCTGGGCTCGGGCGGCTGGTTCTCGCCGCCGGGCCTGGAGGACGTGCGCGCCGTCCAGCGCCGCGTGGCGGTCAGCGAGCACGTGGCCTTGTGGGATTGGGCCGGCCGCATGGGCGGGCCTGGCGCCGCCGGCCTGTGGTCCGGCGCCAACCCGCCGCTGATGCGGTCCGACCACGTCCACTATTCGCGCGAGGGCGGCCAGCGCCTGGCCGAAAGGCTCCAGGCCGATCTGGACGCCCTGTGCAAGGCCGCCTGCGGCAAAGGCTGATCTGAGATGCTGTTCCCCACCCTGACCTTCGGCCTGTTCTTCCTGGCCCTGTTCGCCCTGGTCTGGCTGCAGCGCGACAACGAATGGCGCAAGATCGTGCTGCTGGCCGGCAGCTGGATCTTCTACGGCGCCTGGGACTGGCGCTTCGTCGCCCTGCTGATCGCCTCCGCCGGCCTCAACTGGCTTTGCGCCGGGAAGGTCGCGGTGACCCAGGGCCGCCTGCGCAGGGCGTGGCTGGTCGGCGGCGTCGCCGCCAACCTGACGATCCTGTGCGTCTTCAAATACTACGGCTTCTTCGTTCACCAGGCGCAGGACTGGCTTGGCATGGTCGGCTGGCTGCGCGACCTGCCGCTGCTCAAGATCATCCTGCCGGTGGGCGTGTCGTTCTTCACTTTCCAGGGCATCAGCTATCTGGTCGACGTTTCGCGCGGCAAGCTGGCGCCGGCCAGGCTGCTCGACGTGATGCTGCTGATGTCGTTCTTCGCCCACCTGGTGGCGGGTCCTATCGTGCGCGCCGCCGACCTTCTGCCGCAGTTCGCCAGGAAGCCCGCGCTGACGCGCGAAGCCGCTTCGATGGGCCTGGCCCTGATCGCCTGGGGCCTGTTCAAGAAAGTGGTGATCGCCTCGCAGCTGGCCACCGAACTGGTCGACCCGGTGTTCTTCGATCCGTCGGCCCACAGCGCCGGCGACATGCTGGCGGCGATCTACGGCTACGCCGTGCAGATCTATTGCGACTTCTCGGCCTACAGCGACATGGCCATCGGCCTGGCCGCCCTCTTGGGCTACCGCTTCCTGGCCAACTTCGACCAGCCCTACCGCGCCGCCTCGCTGCAGGAGTTCTGGCGGCGCTGGCACATCAGCCTGTCGTCCTGGCTGCGCGACTACCTCTACATCCCGCTGGGCGGCAACAAGGGCGGGCTGCTCGGCCAGTGCCGCAACCTGTTCCTGACCATGGTGCTGGGCGGGCTGTGGCACGGCGCCTCATGGAACTTCGTGATCTGGGGCGCCCTGCACGGCGGCGCCCTGACCGTCGAGCGCGTCGGCCGCGCCGTCGTCCCGTGGTTCAAGCCGCCGCGCGTGATCGGCGTGATCCTCACCTTCCACGTGGTCTGCCTCGGCTGGATCTTCTTCCGCGCCGACAGCTTCCAGAGCGCGGGCCAGGTGTTCGCCGCCCTGGCGGCACACGACTGGTCGGTCAGCCTGCTGACCCCCTTCACCGCCCTGCTGATCGGGGCGGGCCTGCTGCTCCACGTCACCCCCGCCGGCGGCCTGCCCGCCGTGGCAAACTTGGCCCGCCGCCTGCCCGCGCCGGTCTACGGCCTGGCCTTCGCCCTGGTGCTGCTGGTCATCGACGCCCAGCGCCCCGACGGCGTCGCCCCCTTCATCTACTACCAGTTCTGAGCCCGAACATGACCGACACCGCCCCTTCCAAACCCTCCGGCCTCGGCTGGTGCAGCGCGGCCATCGCCGTCGCCGCCCTGACCCTGGCCGTCGGCAACGCCGACTCCGCCCGCAACTGGGCCGAGGGGCTGAAGCCCACCCCCTGGAGCCAGCCGGTGCGCGATACGGCCGAGCGCTGGGCCGGGTTCACAAAATCCACCCGTCTGTCGCTGGCGCGCGACGAGGCCCGCGGACTCTGGGAGCATCGCCATGATCTGGGCTGGACGGGCGTGGCGTCGAAGCGCCAGCCGTAGCGGCTCTTGCGCCCGCCTCCGAGCGCGCCACATTGTGCGGCTCAGGGGCGATTCGCGGGGCCGAGTCTTGGTTCACCTTGTGGACGAAGATCTTTCCGAAGAGCAGAGCCAGGCCGTCGCCGTGCGCGTGCGCGAAGCCCTGGCCCGCCGCCGCATGTCCCGCCAGCAGCTGGCCGATCAGGCCAAGATCAGCATCTCGACCCTGGAGAAGGCCCTGGCCGGCCGCCGGCCCTTCACCCTGGCCACCCTGCTGCGGCTCGAACAGGCGCTGGACCTGCCGCTCCGGCCCACGCACCCCTCCGGCGAGCTCGCGCCCGACGACCTCGGCGCCTACGGCCGCAAGGCGGTGGCCTGGCTCGAAGGCGCCTATCTGACGCTCCGGCCCTCGTTCGAGATGGCCGGCGCTGTCTACGCCTACCGCACCGAAATCTTCTGGGACGCCGAGGTCCCGTGCCTGGCCTTCCGCGAGTCCGAGCGCCAGGACAGCGCCTATACCCAGCAGGGCCGCATCTCCATGCCCAACCAGTCCGGACACATCCACCTGACCACCAACTACCAGGGCCAGCACCGCCTGATCACCCTGGGCCGCCCGACCATCTCCGGCGAGCTCTACGGCCTGCTCAACACCCTGCAGTCCGGCGCTGGCGGCCATCTGACGCCGATCGCCGCCCCCGTGGCCATGATCCCTCTGAAGAGCCAGCCCGACGCCGGCTTCGGCCGGGTCGCGCCGGGGCAGCCGGGCTTCGACCTGTACAAGGCCAAGCTCGACCGCATCCTCGGCGAAGGCTTCGTGCGGCTGATTGGGCTCACCTGAGCCTTACATCATCGCCCGCGAGAACTGGTCGCCCGCCCCGCCGATGGCCTCGGCCACGATCTTCAGCGCCCGCTCCAGTTCGCCGTATTCCTCCACCCCGCCGAGGCAGACGCGCAGCCCCGACAAGCCGTGCCAGTCGACGATCGGCGCGCTCGGCGGCGTGACCTCGACGCCTGACCTGAGCGCATGGGCGGCGGCGCGCTCGGCGTCGAGCTCGGCCATGGGCAGCCAGACGTGCAGGCTGGCGGGGAAGGAGGGGGGCTCGGCCGCGGGGCCGAACAGCCGAAGCGCCAGCTTCACCCGGCGCTCCATCTCCGTCGTCACCTCGGCGGCCAGGGCGTCGGCGGTTCCGTCCTCGATCCACTGGGCGCCGACCGCCGGACCCAGCGCCGGGGCGGAATAGGCGGTGGCCCTCAGCGCCCTCAACACCCGCTCCAGATGCTCGCCGCCGGGCGTGAGCAGGATCCCGACGCGCAGCCCCGCCGACAGCGACTTCGAGAGGCTGGAGACATAGAGCGTCCGCTCCGGCGCCAGGGCCGCGATCGGCGTCACCGCCTTCGGTCCTGCGTAGAGGGCGTAGACGTCGTCCTCCACGATCCACAGGTCCCGGGCGCGCGCCACGCGCACGATCTCCTCGCGCCGCGACTGGCTCATGGTGCGGCCGGTGGGGTTGTGCAGGGTCGGGGTGATGTAGAGCACCCGCGCGCCGGTCGAGCTGGCGGCCCGGTCGAGCGCCTCGGGGACCAGGCCCTGGCCGTCGAGCTGCAGGCCCTTGAGCCGGTAGCCGGCGTGTTCCGCCAGGGTGCGAAGGCCGTAATAGGTGCCCGCCTCGGTCAGGATGGCGTCGCCCGACGACGCCAGGGAGCCCAGGGCCAAGGCCACGGCCTGCTGGCCGCCGGCGGTCACGGCCAGGTCGCGCCAGTCCGGCTCAAGCTGGGTGGTGCGCGCCAGCCAGTCGGCCATGGCCCGGCGATGCTCGTCCTCCCCCGCCGAGGGGCTGTAGACCAGCAGCGCCGACAGGTCCTGCCGGCGCAGCTTGCCGAGCGCCTTGTTCAGAGCGTCGCGCCCCGACAGCACCGGCCGCACGTTCTGCGCCAGGTTCACGCCGGAGGGCTGGCCGCGGGGGCTGAAGCGGAAGGCGGCGTCCGGCGCCGGGGCGGCGACGAAGGTGCCGCGCCCGACGGTGGCCTGGGTCAGGCCGCGCCGCTCGGCCTCGGCGTAGGCCTTGGTCACGGTGCCCAGCGACATGCGTAGGAAGTAGGCCAGTTCGCGCTGGGGCGGCAGGCGCAGGCCGGGCGCCAGCACGCCCGAGCGGATGTCGCGCTCAAGCGCCGACAACAGCCGGTCCACCAGCGGCCGCGGCGTGTCTTCCAGCGTCGGTCGCCAGGTCAGGAAGTAGGGCACGGCGGCCCCCGTTCATTGCATTAGTGACAATCCTACCTTTGCATAATGATACAATTGTTGGCAACAGGATTGGACAAAGGAGGCCGCCATGCCCGCCAATGTCCTGATTGTCGATCTGATGTTTCTTCTCGTCGTGGTCGCCGCCGCGGCTTCCCGCTGGAGCGAGCGCGCCGACCGCCAGGCCAGGGACTCGAAGCGGCGCCCGAGATAGCCGCGAGTTGGGGTCGCGATCCGGCCCGAGTCATGATAGCGAACGGAGCATGAACGCTCCCGTCCTCGTGCTGGCCGTCCTGACCCTCGCCTTTGCCGCCGCGGCGCTCCTGGCCTTCCTCAAGCTCGGCAAGGTTCGCACTCAGCTGGCGCTGGCCGAGGAGCGGCTGAGCCTGGCCGGCTCCAACGCCGAACTGCTCAAGCTCCAGGCCGCCCAGTCGGCCGAGGCCGTGGCCGAGAAGCTGGTGGCGCGGGCGTCGGAAACCTTCAAGTCGCAGGAAGATCAGGCCAAGCTGCGGCTGGAGGCCCAGCTCAAGCCGGTGGCCGACAGCCTGGCCAAGTTCGAGGCCCAAGTCACCGCCATGGAAAAGGCCCGCGCCGAAGACACCGGCGGGCTCAAGGCCCAGATCGCGGCGATGCTGGAGGCTTCGGTCAACACCCAGGTCGAGGCGCGCAAGCTGTCGGCGGCGCTGCGCCGCGGGGCCGGCGTGCAGGGGCGCTGGGGCGAGCAGATGCTGCGCAACGTGCTGGAGGCCGCAGGCCTGCAGAACCGTTTCGACTTCGACGAACAGGCCTCCACCGACACTGAGGAGGGCCGCCGCCGCCCCGACGTGATCGTCAAGATGCCCGGCGGCGGGGTGCTGGTGATCGACGCCAAGTGTTCGCTGAACGCCTTCCTCGAAGCCCAGGACGCCGCCGACGAGACCGAGCGCGAGGCGCATTTCGTGCGGCACGCGCAATCGGTTCAGCAGCACATCCGCGGCCTCTCGGCCAAGGCCTACTGGGATCAGTTCGACCGCTCGCCGGACGTGGTGGCCATGTTCCTGCCGGGCGACGGCTATCTGGCCGCAGCCCTGGAGCGCCTGCCCAATCTGCTCAGCGACGGCATGGGCCAGAAGGTGGTGGTGGTCACCCCCACCACCCTGTTCGCCCTGTGCAAGGCGGTGGCCTACGGCTGGCGGGTGGAAGACCAGGCCAAGGGCGCCGAGGCGATCGCGGCTCTGGGCAAGGACCTCTACAAGCGCCTCTCGGTGATGGGCGGGCACGTGTCGGGGGTTGGCAGGGCGCTGGAGCAGGCCGTCGGCAAGTACAATCAGTTCGTCGGCTCGCTGGAGAGCCAGGTGATGACCCAGGCCCGGCGCTTCGAGGAGCTGTCCGTCGACCATGAGGCCAAGACCCTGGACGTGCTGGAGCCGCTGGATACCGCCCCGCGCCCGCTGTCCAAGCTGTCGGTGGTCGAGGATGCGACCACGCGCTCAAGCAGTGCGACAGCACGGTAGCGCCAAGAGAACCCCCGCCGCCTTGACGGCCAAGAAGGCCTGACCTACCTCAGTTTTCTCATGGCCCTTCGTACGATCCTGACCGTTCCGGACCCGACTCTGAAGCTCGTCTCCAAGGACGTGGCGCGCGTCGACGACGCCCTGCGCACCCTGATGGATGACATGCTGGAGACCATGTACGCCGCGCCCGGCATCGGCCTGGCCGCGATCCAGGTCGGCGAGCCGGTGCGGGTGATCGTCATGGACCTGGCCCGCGAGGGCGAGGATCCGGCCCCCCGCCATTTCGTCAATCCGCAGATCCTGTGGGCCTCGGACGAGACCGCGCCGTTCGAGGAAGGCTGCCTGTCGGTGCCGGAGATCTTCGACGAGGTCGAACGCCCGGCCCGGGTCAAGCTGAGCTACCTGAACTACCAGGGCGACGAGGTGGTGGAAGACGCCGAAGGCCTCTACGCCGTCTGCATCCAGCACGAGATGGACCACCTCAACGGCGTGCTGTTCATCGACCACCTGTCGCGCCTCAAGCGCGACCGCGCGGTGGCCAAGGTCAAGAAGGCCAAGGCGGCGGCCTAGCCGGCCGGGCTTCTAAAGCACCACCACTTCCACGATCAGTCCCGTGGCCACCGAGGCCATCACATAGGAGCGGCCGAGCTGGTACCAGCCATAGCCGGCCGGCGGCTTGCGCAGGTGCGCGGCGGCGTAGTCGGCCTTGGGACCGGCCTGCAGCACCTCCTGCGGCAGGTAGTCGCCGCGGCGGGGCAGGGGATGGGCTTGCGGCTGGGCCAGCGCCGGCGTCGCTAGGGCGGCGCCGAACAGGCCGAGGCAAGCGCGGCGGGACAGCGCCATGCGGGGGGACTCCGTGCTCGATCCCGTCTTGCAACTTGGCGGCTGAATGTGGGCTGAAGATTTCATCATTTGTCCGAGCTATCGGCCTGCGGCCTACATGAGCTCATGTTTGTCGGAGCTATCGGCCTGGCGGCCTGCTTGAGCTCAGGTCTCGCCGATCAGGTCTCGCCGATCAGGTCTCGGCGCGCCTTCTCCAGTTCGTCGGCGTATCGCCGGGTGGCGAAGGCTTCGGACACCATGCCCAGCGGCTGGCCCTCCGGATCGACCACCGCCAGCTCGTCGGCCGTGGTGCGGTCGAAGGCCTCCATCATCTCGCGGATGGTCATCTGCGGCGTCAGCGCCGCGTCCTTGAATTCGGCCAGGGCGCCGACGGTGGAGGGCGCCTTGGCGGGCTCGGCGGCCTCGGCGTAGAGCTTGGCGATGGGCAGCAGACCCGCGTAGACCCCCGCCTCGTCGGTGATCACCGCCCGGGTGACCGCGCCCAGGGGAAAGCGCCGCCGCGCCTCGGCCAGGCTGGCGCCCGCGGCGATCGAGCCGCGCACCGGTCGCATCATGGTTCCCGCAGTCAGGGTGCGCAGGAAGCCGACATCATGGGCGCTACGGATGGTCTCGCCGCGCAGGTGCAGCCGCCACGTGGAGAACGAATACCCGAAGGTCTCGCGCACCACGAGCGAGGCGAACAGCGAGGCGGTGAGTGCGGCGGTGGTGATGCCGAAGTCGCCGGTGGTCTCCAGGACCAGGAAGGTCATGGTGAAGGGTCCGCCGATGACGGCCACGGCCAGGGCGCTCATGCCCACCAGGGCTGCGACGGTCGGATTCAGGGTCAGGGCCGGAACGTGCAGGAAGCCGAGTCCCATGGCGTAGGCGCGGCCCAGCAGGGAGCCCAGGAACAGCGAGGCGAAGAACAGCCCCCCGCGGAAGCCGAAGCCCAGCGACACGATCGAGGCCAGGCCCTTCAGCGCCAGCAGGATCAGCACCACCTGCAGCGCCGGCCCCATGGCCAGGTCCTGGCGCAGCGCCCCGTGGCCCGAAGACAGGGTCTGGGGCGAATAGAGCGCCAGCGCGATCAGAATGACTCCGCCGATGGCGGGCCGCAGCGCCTTGGGCAGGGGGGTGCGGGCGGCGGCGCGCTCCATCAGGGCCGCCAGCCGCATCACCAGAATGCCGAAGCCGGCGGCCACCAGGCCGAGCCCGACGTACAACCCGTAGGCTGAGAGCGTAACGATCGCGCCGAAGGCCTGGGGCGCCATGCCGTAGACCCCTTCGCCCGACGCCCGCGCCACCAGGGCCCCGGCCAGGGCCGCGGCCGCCACCGGCGCGACGCCGGCCACGGTGTAGGCGCCGATCACCACCTCGAAGGCGTAGAAGGCGCCGGTCAGGGGCGCGCCGAACGCCGCGGCGATGGCCGCTCCCGCCCCGGCCCCGACCAGCAGGCGCAGATCGGCCCGTCTCAGGTTCAGCCACACCCCAAGCCGCGAGGCGATCGCCGCGCCCATCTGGGTGTAGGCGGCCTCCAGCCCCACCGAGGCCCCGAATCCGTTCGAGATCATGGTCTGGGCGGCGACATAGAGGCTGTCCTGGATCGACATGCGCCCGCCGCGCAGGGCGTTGGCCTCGACCGGGTCGACCGGCGGCTGGGGCCGGCGGCGGGTCCACAGAAAGGCCAGGCCGCCCAGGATCAGTCCGCCCACCGGAATGGCGAGCAGCCTCACGGGCGCGATCGGCGGCGCCACCGACAGCCGCACCTCCGGCTCGATGCCGAACAGCACTACCTGCAGCGCGTGGGCGATCACCCCCTGGGCCATGGCCATAGCCCCGGCCACGGCGCCGACCAGAACGGCGATGAACACCAGCCACAGTTCGCTGGATCGGATCTGGCCGCGCAGCCAGGCGAGGGCGCCGCCTTGGGCGGGAGGCTGTTGCGTCGTCTCGGAGCTCACCGCCGTCGCCGTTCCCGCCATTGTGGCCGCCTGGACAGAACCACAATAACGCTCAGGTCAGTAGTAGCGACCCTTGGCGATGCAACGGCTGCAGGTGGTCAGGGTCTGGGTGATGCGGAGCCCGGCGTAGACGCCCTGCCGGTCCGCCACCTTCTCGTGGCCGATGCTGAGCGCCGCGACCGTCTGAGAGGGCAGGGTGTAGCCCAGGCTCGCGGTGTAGAGTTCGTCCTTCTGGGACGGCTCCCGCGCGCCCTGGGTCCAGCGTTGCGTGGTGGTCAGGTCGACAGTGAACGGCCCGTCCATGTACTGGGCCGCCAGGCTCAGATAATTCCGGTTCCGCCCGGGGATCCCGTTGAAATTGTCCCGCCGCGCCGCCTCCATGTAGAGGTGCAACTGGGTGTAGTGGCCGCGCAGGGTGTCCTCGACCGAGCCGCGCAGCGGTATGGCCAGGTCGCCGCCCAGCGTGCTCCAGAACTCTCCGGACGGTCCGCTGTAGGTGCGTCCCCAGCGGATCACGCTGGCCTGCCAGGTCAGATGGGCCCAGTTGCCGATCGGCTGGTTCAGGTTGTCCCAGGTGGCCATGACGTTCTCGGGGTAGCGGGTGTTGCCGACTCCGCCGTCCTTCAGCCGGATATAGCCTTCGTTGTAGGGCCAGCTGTTGTGCAGGAAGGTCTGGTCGACCACGAAGGCCGACACCGACAGCTGGCGCCAGCCGCCGTTCTCGTCATCGAATACGTGAAGGCGCTCCACGCCGATCATGTCCGCCGGCTCGTAGCCCTCCTCGGGCTCCTCGACGAAGTCGGCGGCGAAGGGCGTCGCCAGATAGGCGTAGCCGCGCCCGAAATCCTGCACGAACTTGCCGAAGCGGTAGTCGCCGTAGCGGATGTACAGCTCCTTGGTCTTGATGCCCTCGCGGCGTCCGGCGCCCTGGTTGATGAACAGGTCCTTGTTGCGGTCGGCCGGATCGAACGGCGATCGCGACTTCACCTGGAACAACCCGTCCAGCGACAGGGTGTCGTTGAACTCGGCCAGGAAGGTCGCGTCCATGCGGAAGTTGGCGTCCGGTCCCCGGTTGCGTCCGCCCGGCGCATTCAGGCCGGCGTATTCGAGGCTCGCCACGGTGTCGAAGCCGATCTTCGGCCAGCCGCCGACCTCCGCCGGCGCATCGACGCCGGCCTTGTCCGGAGCCTCCTGGGCGGCCTGGCCGGTGGCCTTGGCCTGGCCGGCGATGATGTTGGACTGGGCGAGCGCCGGCGCCGCTTCGGCGACGAAGGCGATCACCGCGGCGCAGGCGGCGGCCAGGCGTCGGACGTCAATCATGCGCGGCGTGGCCCATATGGTCGTGGTTCGAGGAGGCGGCGCCCGCCATCGACAGGACGGCCGGGGCCGCGGCGGCGTGGCCGGCATGGTCCATGCCCTTCATGTCCATCGGTCCGTCCGGCATGGGGCCGACCTTGGGGTCGTAGACCTCGATCTGCTGCATCATGCCTTTGTCCTCGTGCTCGAGGATGTGGCAGTGGAACATGAAGCGGCCGACGATCGTCGGGTCGGTGAAGGCGATGCGGATCTTCACCTCGCCGTGGATCGGCACGTTGACCGTGTCCTGCAGGCCGTCGAACGCCACCGGCTTTCCGTTCAGCTCCACCACCTGGAACGCCACCTGGTGGATGTGGAAGATGTGCAGTTCGTCCGAGGCGTTGCGGATGGTCCATTCCTCGATGTTGCCGAGGGGAACCTTCACGTCGACCCGGTCATGGTCGAAGGTGGTGTGATTGATGAAGAACAGGCCGGTGACCGGATCCTCGGAGAACGACACCAGCCGCTTCTCGTCGATATGCTCGCCCGGGATCGGCCTTTGCGGGTCCTGCACCACCGTCAGGGCGCCCAGCGGCGCCGGCGGCGGCTGCGCCGGGTCGGACTGAGACACCATCAGGGCCATGTTCTGCGCCGCGAACATGTCGCCCGCCGGACCGGTCGAGGTCTTCTCGGCCACCAGCTTGAAGTCGCCCGGTCCCTTGGCCGTGACCAGGACGTCCAGTCTTTGACTGGGGCCGAGCATCACCTCGCGCACCGTCTCGGGGTGGGCGACGGGATGGGAGTCCCGACCCACGACCGTGAAGCTATGGCCCTCGAGCGACAGGCGGAAATAGGTGTTGGCGGTCTGGTCGCTGAGCCTCCACAGCTGGGTCTCGCCGGGACGAATGTCGATCCTGGGCATCAACTGGCCGTTGATCGTCTTGATGACGAAATTGAACGGCTTGGGCACGCGGTCGAGATCTCCCTTCCGGTCGGGAGCGAACTCCTTCAGCGCGAACAGACGCTCCTTCAGGGGCTTGGTGGCAGGAACCTGATCCTGGAAACCCTCCACCACCAACGTGCCGCTCAGGCCGCCCATCAACTGGCGCTCGGCGAAACTGTGGGCGTGGGTGTGGAACCAGTACACGCCGGGCGGGTGGGTCTTGGGGATCGCCAGCTCATAGTCCCAGGACTCGCCGGGCGCGACCAAGTGCATCGAGTTGTCGCCATGCCCCAGCGGAGAAACCTGCATCCCGTGGAAGTGCACATTGGTGGCCTGGGCCAGATGGTTGATCAGGCGCATGTGCAGGACGTCGCCTGGCTTCACCCTGAGCACCGGCCCGCCGTAGATCCCGTTGTATGTGGCGCCGTTGATCCTGAACTGGCCGAGCATCACCGGTCCGGCCTGGGCTTCCATGGTGACGTCGAGGCGGCCGTTCTCGCTGCGGAATTCCTGCGGCGTCCTCAACGGATCGACGGCGGCGCTCGCCGGCAGGCTGGCCGGCGAAGGGAACAGCGAATCCCATTGGGCGGCGTACGCTGCGCCCAGCGGCAGGGCCAGGGCGCACAAAGCCGCGACCGCGCGGTGGAGTTTGAATCGCCGGAACCAAGCGTCGGCCGGTGCGTCGACGGGCACTTTGAAGACCTCTGAACAGCAAAAAGGGACGTGTATGCCGACCCTAGGCGGCGGCTGTTGCCATATCAAGTAATCTCTCTGGGATTGGCGGTAGGTCCGGGTCTACATTGCGAATTTGTAATCGAAACCGTGCGCGCGCCTGCCCGCGGTCAAGTCTAATGGACGCATTATCCTCGCGAATTCGCGACTAATTCTCATTTCTACATGGATCATGCGTTTCATTCGCAATGCAGTGACGGGCTTGGCCCTCGCGCGTATCTGGGGTATGCGGCGCCGGATGTCAGCGCGCCGCCGTTCGCCCACCTGGAATAGCCGTTCGCGCATGCGATGGCTGTTCATGCCCGCAGCGCTCCTGGCGCTCGCGCTGCAACTGATGTTCCCGGCCGGCTTCATGGCCGCGACCCCGGGTCAGGCGCATGGCTTCCCTATCGTGATCTGCACGGCCCAGGGCCAGGCCGTGGTCGACTGGGACGCCGCCTCGCCCGGCGCCGGCGCGCACAAGTCCAAGGCCCCCGCCAAGTCCATGCCGGGCTGCCCCTTCGCCGGCCACGCCCTGGCGGAGCGAGCCCCGGCGCCGGCCACAGTGTCGGTTCCGCTCGCCTTTGTCCGCCTCGCCGCAACCGCTCCCCCCTACGCGGTCTTCCCCGGCCGGGGCCTCGCCGCGCCCCCGCCGCCGGCCATCGGCCCGCCCGCCTCCGCCTGATCGACCCTGAGCCGTCCGCCGCAAGGCGGGCATAGAGCCGCGCCCGCGCGGCCCGATCGGTCTGCGGATTTCTCCCATGTCGACGTTTCTCGAATCCAAGTCTTGGGCGGGCGCCGTCCTGCCCGCCTTTCTGGCCCTGCCCGCCGCCGCGGCGGAAATCACCCCCCTCGACCAGGTGGTGGTCACCGCCGTCCAGCCGCCCGCCGAAGTGGCATCCGCGCCTGGCGCCGCCGCCGGCGTCTCGGCCGACGGCCTCGCTCGCGCCGTCAACCTGCAGACGCCCGAAGACGCCCTGCGCTACCTGCCCGACGTGCTCGTGCGCCAGCGGCACGTGGGCGACACCCAGTCGCCGATCGCCACCCGCACCTCCGGCGTCGGCGCCTCGGCCCGCAGCCTGATCTACGTCGACGGCATGCTGATCTCGTCCCTGATCGGCAACAACAACACCTCGGCCTCGCCCAAGTGGGGCCTGGTCGCGCCGGACGCCATCGCCCGGGTCGACGTGCTCTACGGTCCCTTCTCGGCCGCCTACGCAGGTAACTCGATCGGCACGGTGGTGCTGTTCACCACCCGCATGCCCCGGGCGCTGGAAGGGCAGGCGGAAGTCCAGGGCTGGGGCGGCGGCTTCTCGCATTACGGCGAGGGACGCACCGTCGGCGGCGGGCGGCTGGCCGGAGAGATCGGCGACCGCCTGGGCCCGGCGGCCTTCCGTCTGAGCTACAACCATCTGGACAGCTGGGCCCAGCCGCTCGGCTACGCCACCGCCCTGGTCCCGGCCTCGCCGGGCGCTGCGGGAACGCCGGTCACGGGCGCGGTGGCCGCGAACAACCGCACCGGTCAGCCGATCCAGGTGTTGGGTTCGACCTCGATCGAGCACCAGACGCAGGACAACCTCTCGGGCCGGGCGACGCTCGACCTCGGCGGGGGCTTCAGCGCCGCCTACGCCTTCGGCCTGTTCGCAAACGCTGACCGCGCCGGCGCTTCCAGCTGGCTGAGGGACGGCTCGGGCGCGCCGGTCTACTCAGGGCCGGTCAACATCGGCGGGCGGGCCTACGCCATCGCCCCGAGCCTGTTCTCCGTCGGCGTCTACCGGCTCGACGAACTCGACCTGGCCCAGGGCCTGTCCCTGACCTGGCGCTCCGATCGCCTCGATCTGGACCTTGCCACGAGCCGTTTCGACACCCTGTCGAGCCGCCAGCGCACCCCCTCGGGCGCCTTGCCCGCGGCCTTCTCAGGCGGTGCGGGCGGCGACACCGTGCTGGACGGCACGGGCTGGACCACGCTCGACGCCACCGCCGTCTGGCGCGCGGGCCTCGGCGAGACGCTCAGCGGCGGACTGCACGAGGATCGCTTCACCCTGAACAATCCACGCTACGCCGCGCCGGACTGGACCCGCGCCGCCGACGGCGCCCTTCAGGCCGGCGGCTTCGGCCACACGGAGACTCAGGCCCTGTGGCTGCAGGATCAGATCGCGCCGCTGGCGCCGCTGAAGGCGACGCTGGGTCTACGCCTGGAAAGCTGGCGGGCGTTCGGCGGGCTCAATGTCTCGACGGCGCCGGTTCTGTTCGCCGCCCAGCCGGCGCTCCATGCCGCCGCCGCCTCGCCCAAGGCGAGCCTGGCGTGGGACCTGGGCCAGGGCTGGACGGCCAGAGGCTCGGTCGGGGTCGCCTACCGCTTCCCGACGGTGAGCGAACTCTATCAGGCGGTCAGCCTCGGGCCGGTCCTGGCCGTGCCGGCGCCCGACCTGAAGCCGGAGAGGGCGCTGTCCAGCGAACTCGCCGTGGAGCGCAAGGCCGAGTGGGGGAGCCTGCGCATCAGCCTGTTCGACGAGCGCATCGCCAACGCCCTGCTGTCGCAGACCGCGCCCCTGCCGGCCGGCTCGACAACCCTGGCGAGCTTTGTGCAGAACGTCGACCGCACCCGCGCCACCGGCGTCGAGTTCGCCGGCGAGCGCCGCGACCTGTTCGTGCGAGGCTTCGCCTTGCAGGGCTGGATCACCTACGTCGACGCCCGCATCGAGCGCGACCGGAGCTTCGCGGCGGCCGTGGGCAAGGCCCTGCCCCAGCTGCCGCGATGGCGCGGGGCCCTGAGCGCGACCTGGTCGCCCACGGCGCGCCTCGACCTGTCGGCTTCGGCCCGCTACAGCGACCGCGCCTTCGGGACCATCGACAATTCGGATCATTACGCCGACGTCTACCAGGGATTCGACGCCTGGCTGGTTGCCGACGTTCACCTGCGCTGGCGCGCCTCCGAGCATCTTCAGATCGAGGCCGGCGTCGATAATCTGGGGGCTCGGCGTTATTTCCTGTTTCATCCGTTCCCGCAGCGAACGGCCGTGGCGGATCTCAAATATACGTTTTGAAACAAGGGCTAAACGCAAGGCCGCCGATTTTGCTCGCCCATCCTGGCCACTTGGCCAGGCGCGAAACACTCTCTCCATGGTTGCTTTTGGCAGAGGACGGTTCATATTCCCGCCCATCGAATTTCGTCCGGTCGGCCGTGTAATTCCTAATCTCGATCTCGGTTGAGTCCGGACTTCCCCTCCGACCACCCCCAACGATATTCGATCGCGCAGGCGAGGACCCCTGCGTGGACTCTTCGATTTATGAGGTACGCCAAATGGCGACAGGTACTGTGAAGTGGTTTAACACCACAAAGGGCTATGGCTTCATCCAGCCCGACGACGGCGGCGCTGACGTCTTCGTGCACATCTCGGCAGTCGAGCGCTCCGGCCTCGGCAGCGTCCGGGAAGGCCAAAAGCTCTCTTATGAGCTCGAAAAGGACCGCAAGAGCGGCAAGTTCGCCGCCGGCGATCTGAAGGCACTGTAAGGCTACATAGTCCCAATGGCGGAAAAAGAAGAGTTCCTGGAGTTCGAAGGGACCGTGACCGAGCTTCTCCCCGAAGGTCGTTATCGGGTGAAGCTGGACAACGAGCACATGGTCCTCGCCTACACGGCGGGGAAGATGCGGCGGAACAAGATCAAGACCCTGGTGGGCGACCGTGTGACCGTCGAAATGACGCCATACGACCTGTCCAAGGGCCGGATCACCTTCCGGCACAAGACCGAAGGCGTCGGGGGTCCCCGGCCCGGAGGTCAGCGGCCGCAGTTCCGCCGGCGCTGAGCAGGTTTTGATCGAGGCCCGTCCGCAAGGACCGGGCCTTTTTCATGGCCCGCGCCATATCGAACCCAGGGTCCTCGCGCCGTTGGGAACATCGGGTCCGGCCGGCGGGTGCGCCCGCGGTCTGGCTCCCACCGAACGGGCCGCGCGGCCGCCCTCGGCGGCCCGCACGGGTCCGTTTGGCGACGTAGCAAGGTGAAGCTGGATCCACCGGCCGCGATGGCCGCTGGCAGGCCTCAGCGGCGCGCGCCGAAACCCTTCAGGGCCATGGCGCAGAAGACGGCGACGCCGGAAAGGCCGGCGATCACGACATAGGCGTTCATTGGGCAGCGCCCTCCTGGCGCGGTCCGGCGCGGGGAGGCGGCGGAGCGAGCGTCAGATAAGCATCGCAGGCAAAGCTTCAAGCCCGGTTACCGGCGCTGTAACCGATTTGTCCGAACTGTGGCTCTATTAGAACTCCACCTTGTCGGCGCCCTTGAGCTGAAGAATCTCGCGCGCCTCGTCGGGCGTGGCGACCTCGAGCCCCAGTCCTTCCAGGATCTGCCGCGCCTTCAATACCTGCTCGGCGTTGGACGTCGCCAGCTGGCCCTTGCCGATCCAAAGCGAGTCCTCCAGCCCCACCCGCACATGCCCGCCCATGGCCGCGGCCTGGGCGGCGATCGCCACCTGGTTCTTGCCCGCCCCCAGCACCGACCACTGGTACTGGCCGCCGAACAGCCGGTCGGCGGTGCGCCTCATGTGCATCACGTCTTCCGGATGCGGGCCGATGCCGCCGAGGATGCCGAACACCGTCTGCACGAACAGCGGCCGCTTCACCAGTCCCCGCTCCAGGAAGTGGGCGAGGTTGTAGAGGTGGCTGGTGTCGTAGCACTCGAACTCGAACCGGGTTCCGGTGTCGCCCAGCCTCCTCAGGGCGTATTCGATGTCCTGGAAGCTGTTGCGGAAAACGAGGTCGACGCTGGCCTCAAGCGACGGCTTCTCCCAGTCGTGCTTGAAGTCCTTGAACCGGTTCAGCATCGGATAGAGGCCGAAGTTCATCGAGCCCATGTTCAGCGACGCCACCTCCGGCTTGAACTGCGCGGCCGGCAGCACCCGCTCGTCGACGGTCATATAGGGCGCCCCGCCGGTGGTCAGGTTGATCACCGCTCCGGTGCGCTGCTTGATCACCGGCAGGAACCGGGCGAAGGCCTCCGGGCTCTGGTCGGGCCTGCCGGTGACCGGATCGCGGGCGTGCAGGTGCACGATGGCCGCTCCGGCCTCGGCCGCTCCCACCGCCGCGTCGGCGATCTCCTCGGCCGTCACCGGCAGATAGGGCGACATCGACGGCGTGTGGATCGCGCCCGTGACGGCGCAGGTGATGATGACCTTGCGGCTCAAGCCCCAATCTCCTTTGAAGCCTTCTGCTTGTGCGCCGCGAGAGCCATCAGCCGACGGTCGCGCCAGGCGGTGCGGGCGGCGAGGGCGTCCTGAGTTAGGAGTTCGCGGCGCTGGGCCTCCACCGTGTCGAGCACCTCGCCGGTCCAGTCGATGGGCAGGGCGCCGGCGGCGATGCGGGCGAAGGCCGGACCGTAGCGGGCCACATAGTCGCGCACGCCCCCGGGGGCGTTGAGGTCGATGGTCTCGAACGGGCCGATGAAGCTCCAGCGCAGGGCCAGGCCGTCGCGCAGGCAGGCGTCGATGTCCTCCACCCGGGCGTAGCCGCCGGCGACCAGGCGGAAGGCCTCGTGCAGCAAGGCGCCCTGCAGGCGGTTCACCAGGAAGCCGTCGAGCTCCTTCTGCATCACCACGGGCGTATGGCCGATCGATTTCAGCAGGGCCGCGGTCTGGTCCACGATCTCCGGCCGGGTCCAGGGCGAGGGCACGACCTCCACCGCCGGGATCACATAGGGCGGGTTGATCGGGTGCGAGACGATGCAGCGCCCGGCGCCCTTCAGGCCCTCGGTGAACGACGAGGGCAACAGAGCCGTGGTCGAGGAGGCGAGGATGGTGTCGGGATCGGCGAGGGCGTCGAGCCGCGCGAAGACCTCGCGCTTGATCTCCACCCGCTCGGGGGTGGACTCCTGGGCGTAGACCGCGCCTTTCAGCGCCTCTTCCGCCGTCTTGGCCACGTGCAGGCGCGACAGCACCTCGGCCGGCGTGGAGCCCCTCAGCAGATCGTTGGCCTCGAGGTCCGGCAGGATATCCTGGATGTAGGCGATAGCCTTCTCGGCGGCGCCCTGTTCGGCATCCCACAGATAGGCGTCGTGGCCGGCGCGGGCGAAGCTGATGGCCCAGGAGCGGCCGACCAGCCCTGAACCGACAATCGCTATCTTGCTCATTCTCGTTTCCGCTACCGCTTCGCTACTTGAGCGGGTTCGTGACGGGCAGCCGTATCCGCGCTTGCCTGCCGCCGCAAGCCAAGGTCACATCGCGGCAGCGGCCTCCAGAGCCGGGCATAGAGGAAACGTCGGGAATGGGTCTGATCGAGCGGATGACGCCGGTCCCAGGGCTGCGCGTGCTGATTTCGGGCGGGGCGTCGGGCATCGGCGAGGCCGTCGCCGCCGCCTTCACCGAGGCCAGGGCCCAGGTGCACGTGTGCGACGTTTCCGAGCCGACCCTCGCCGCCTTCCGCGCCAAATACCCCGACGCCCTCGCCACCCACGCCGACGTGGCCGACCGCTGGGCGGTGGACCAGGTCTTCGTCGAGCAGGAGCGCCGGTTCGGCGGGCTCGACGTGCTGATCAACAACGCCGGAATCGCCGGCCCCACCGCCGGCATCGACACCATCACCGAAGCGGAGTGGACCGGCGCCGTCGACGTCAATCTCAACGCCCAGTACCGCTTCGCCCATCACGCCGCGCCGCTGCTGAAGGCCAGCGAGCACGCCCAGATGATCTGCATGTCATCCGTCGCCGGCCGCCTCGGCTACGCCTGGCGCACGCCCTATGCGGCGACCAAATGGGCCATCGTCGGGCTGGTGAAATCTCTCGCCGCCGAACTCGGCCCGGACGGGGTGCGGGTCAACGCCATCCTGCCCGGGATCATCGAGGGGCCGCGCATCGACAAGGTGATCGGCGCCCGCGCCCGCCAGCTGGGCCTGGCCGAAGAGGTGATGCGCCAGGAGTACGTCAAGAAGATCTCCCTGCGCCGCATGACCACCGCGCAGGACGTGGCGGCCATGTGCCTGTTCCTGTGTTCGCCCGCCGCCCGCAACGTCAGCGGTCAGGCGATCAGCGTGGACGGCAATGTCGAATATCTCTGACCCCGCGCTCAAGCAGCGAAGCGGTAGCGCGAACGAGGATTCCCTCCAGACCCGGGCCCTCGTAAACCGCAACTTCCTCCGGCTGATGCCGCTCCTGGTGGCGGGCTACATCCTCAACTTCCTCGACCGCACCAACATCGCCCTGGCCAGTTCGGCTCTGCAGAAGGACGTGGGCCTCTCCCCGGAGATCTACGGCTTCGGCGCCGGCCTGTTCTTCCTCGCCTACGCCGCCTGCGAGGTGCCGTCGAACCTGATCCTGCGGCGGGTGGGCGCGCGGATCTGGATCACCCGCATCATGGCCACCTGGGGCCTGGTCTCCATGGCCATGTGCCTGGTGAAAGGCCCGGCGTCGTTCTACGCCCTGCGCGTGATGCTCGGCATCGCCGAGGCCGGGCTGTTCCCCGGCGTGCTCTACTACCTGACCACCTGGTTCGGCCCCCGCGAGCAGGCCCGCGCCACCGGCTATTTCCTGATCGGCGTGCAGCTGGCCAATGTCATCGGCGGACCGCTCGGCGGCGCCCTGCTGACGCTTGACGGCTTCCATGGCCTGAAGGGCTGGCAGTGGCTGTTCCTGATCGAGGGCGCCCCCGCGGTGCTGTTCGCCCTGGTCATCTGGTTCAACCTGCCGGACGGCCCAGGCGCCGCCAAATGGCTCGGGCCCGAGGAGAGGGCGCGGGTGCAGCGCTATCTCGATGACGAGCGTCACGCCTTCGGCGTGGTCGGCGACAAGCGCGTCTGGCGCGCCTTCCTGCATCCCCAGGTGCTGCTGGCGATCTTCGTCTACTTCCTGCACCAGATCGCCTTCTACGGCGTCACCTTCTTTCTGCCCCGGATCATCCGCGCCTGGGGCGGCCTCTCCGAACTGCAGATCGGCCTGATGACGGCCCTGCCGTGGCTCTGCGCCTTCATCGGCTGCGCGACCCTGCCGTGGCTCGCCGGGCGTTTCGGACGCACCCGCCTGCTGATGAGCGGCGGCCTGCTGATGCTGTCCCTGTGCCTGCTCGCGCCGATCTTCCTGGCCCCGGCCCTGGCCCTGGCCGTGTTCTGCCTCGGCATGGCGGTGTTCTCGCCGATCCAGGCGGTGCTGTTCACCTATCCTCCGGCGCGGTTCCAGGGCATGGCCCTGGCGGCGGGCCTCGGCTGGCTCAACGGCATGGGCGTCACCGGCGGCTTCGTCGGCCCCTCGGTCATGGGCGTGATCGAAAAGGCCACCGGCAAGGCGTCCGCGGGCTTGTGGGTGATGTCCGCGGCCCTTCTGATTGCGGGCGCCGCCTCGCTGTTCCTCAGGTACCCGAACCAGGATCGGCGCTGATGTGGATGCTTCAGGCGACCGAGCAAATCCTGTTCGAGTGGACGCCAATCTTCTGCGTTCCGCCGCTCATCATATTTTGGGGAGGATTTCGCCGGATGGCGATTGTCCGATCCGTGGACTGGCTGTTGTTGCTTGCTGCCGCCGTGACCCCGGTCTTGACGATGACGGCTCTAATCTTCCTTCCGAACACCATTTTCAAAGATCATTTTACTGCGGAGATCAACGACGCTTCGGTCTTGGCAGCTTATCTGATGATTGGCGTTCAGATCGCAATCCTTGCCGTCCTCACCATCAGGTCCTCGCGAAACGGGGGGCGGGCGGGGGCCTTCGCGGGCTTAGGCGCTTTGCTCGGGGCCCTGTTGATGGCGTGGATGGTCTTTGGAATCACCTATTAGTTCGAGGCGGCCGCCAACTCCCTTCCCCTACTAAGGAAGGGGAGCCCCTACTGGTCCGGCAGCGGCGGCGGGGTCAGGTTGAAGATCTCCACCCCGTTCTTGTCGACCTCGCGGTCCAGCGCCGCGGTGCAGTAGTTCTGCTCGTTCAGCACCTGGGTCTTCGAGCGCTTGTAGGTGAAGGTGTAGGTCCAGGGCTTGGTGAACACTGCCGGGTCCTCCACCACCGTGTCGATCTGCAGGGCGTCCGGGCCGGTCTTGTGGATACGCTCGATCACATGCAGGTGGCGCCCCTTCACCCCGTAGAGGATCTCGTTGGTCTCGCGCAGGCCGGTGGTGTCGACCACCAGGGTGTCGCCCTCCCAATGGCCGATGGACTCGCCGGAGAAGGTCTCGAACAGGTCCTCCTCGGGGGTGTGCTTGCGTCCGTCCAGCCAGATATTGCGCACCTGCATCGACGAGCCGCCAGTGAACAATCCCAGACTGGTCGGCCGGACGACGGCCTCGAAATTCCCGTCCATCTGTCGCGGCATGCCCTGGGGAATGCACTGAGCGTCGGAGGTGAACACCTGCTTGCCGGCGGCCCGGTCGGCGATCAGCTTCTCCTTCATCGCCTGGTACTTGGGCTGCAGCGGCTGGGGGATGGTCTCGTACTTCTCGATCGAGATGCGGTTGTTCATTACCCACATGCCGCCGAACTCCTTGTAGAGCACGTCCTGGGTCTTCTCGGCGGGCAGGGGATAGGGCGGGCCGGGCGGCGGGGCGAAGGGCTGGGCCAGGGTCGGGCCGGCCAACGAGACAGCGGCGGCGAAAGTCAGGGCTGCGCCGGCGGGCAGCCAGGATGCGGTCTTGGAGGACATGCTGCTTCCCCAGGGTCGGAAGCATCAGCTTGCGGACCATCCGCCCGCGCGACCAGCATTGTGCGCTGCACACAGTTTCAACGAAATTCGTCAAGGGCAGGCTGAAGGCGGGGCCTAGGATCGCTCATCCACCCCCGGATGGGAGCGTGTCCGCATGCGCAATCGCTTATTCGCCTTGGGTCTGGGCCTGGCCGCGGTCCTCACCGCGCCGGCGGCCTTCGCCCACCATTCCTACTCGATGTTCGACCGCAACAAGACCACCACCATCGAGGGCACGGTGTGGACCTGGGAGATGATCAACCCCCACTCGTTCCTGTGGGTGGTGGTGATGAAGCCGGACGGGACCACCGAGAAGTGGGGCATGGAGGGCGCGGGCGTGCAGATGCTGGCGCGCGCCGGGGTGACCAAGTCCGCGGTCAAGACCGGCGACAAGGTGACCGTCGACCTGCATCCCCTGCGCGACGGCCGCACCGGCGGCCAGCTGGTGCGCGTGGTCCTGGCCAACGGCAAGGTCCTCGGCGGCTTCGGCGGCGGCGGCCAGAACGGCGCGCCCGAGTAGACAGCGCGCGTGCTCCACCGCTTGCGGGGGAGCTGTCACGAAGTGACTGAGGGGGCGTGCGGCAGCGATAGGGCCTGCCTCTTCCACACCCCTTGAGCGTCCGCCCGCTCCGTGCGAAGGCGGATCATGGCGTTTCCTTCGCTCCGCAAGCTCGCTGTCCTGGCGCTGGGCCTTTGCGCCCTCGGGCTCCCCGCCCGCGCGGCCGTGCCCGTCTACGGCTACAGCATCGTCCACACCTATCCGCACGACCCGGGCGCCTTCACCGAGGGGCTCTTCTACCTGAACGGGGCGCTCTACGAGTCGACCGGCCTGGAGGGTAAGTCCGACGTCCGCAAGGTGGATCTCGAGAGCGGCAAGGTCCTGAAGAGGCGGCCGATCGACAAGAAGTACTTCGGCGAAGGCATCATCGCCTGGAAGGGCAAGCTCGTTGAACTCACTTGGCAGACCGAGATCGGCTTCACCTACGACCTCGCCACCTTCAAGCCGCGTTCCGAGTTCCACTACGAAGGCGAGGGCTGGGCCCTGACCACCGACGGCAAGCGCCTGATCATGAGCGACGGCACGCCCCAGCTGCGCTACCTCGATCCCCTCACCCTGGCGGAGCAAGGCCGCCTCGACGTGACCCTCAACGGCCGGCCCCTGGCGATGATCAACGAGCTGGAGTGGGTGAAGGGCGAGATCTTCGCCAACCTCTGGCAGACCAACTACATCGTCCGCATCGACCCTGCGAACGGCCATGTCACGGGGGTCATCGACCTGTCGCCGCTGGTGGCCGCCGAGCTGGCCAAGGGCCGCCAGATCGACGTGCTCAACGGCATCGCCTACGACGCGGCCAAAGACCGCCTGTTCGTGACCGGCAAGCTGTGGCCCGACCTCTACGAGATCAAGCTGACCGGCCCGCTCCAGGGCAAGACGGTGAACTAGACTTCCTACCTCCCCCGCGAAGCGGGTGGAGGGGGAAAGCCTCACCTCAGCCGCCTGCCCCCTCCACCAATCGCTCTTCGCTGCGCTCGGCGATCGGTCCCCCTCCACCCGCTCGCTGCCGCGATCGGGGGAGGTAGGATACAAAAAAGCCGCCGGTTCGCCCGGCGGCTTCTTCGGTCGTCGTCAGACCTGTCGGATCAGATCTTCTTCTTCATCATGCCGTCGAGGCTCAGGGGCCCTGGGCCCGAGAACACGAAGTAGAAGTAGACGAAGCACATCAGCACGGCCAGGTCGCCGTGGTTGTTGATCGGATAGATGCCGCCCGGCGCGTGGGCCATGAAGTAGGCGACGGCCATCTCGCCCGAGGCGATGAAGGCCGCGGCGCGGGTGAACAGGCCCAGCGCCATCAGCACGCCGCACACGATCTCGATCCAGCCGGCGGCCATGATCATCGGCGGCAGGCTATGGGCGGCGGCGGCGGCTCCGGGCGGAGCGGCGGCCGGCGGGAAGTTGAAAATCTTCTGCAGGCCGTGCTGCAGGAACAGAAGGCCGCTGATCAGGCGCAGCAGGCTCAGGGCCTTGGGCGACCAGGCATTCAGGTTGTTCATAGGGGTGACCTCTCCAGACGCTGCTTTATGCCGGCGGTTGCCCCGCCCGTTCTATAACCGCCCCCTGGATCGAGCAGATGTCTCAGGAAACGGCGGCTTAAAGTCGCATGAACTGCCAGCCTAACACTGTCAAGCCGGGCCAAGCTTCACCGATAATCGCGCAAACCCCCCGCTCAAGGAGCCCACGGGGCGAAAACCCCGCGCTCGAGTAGGCGAAGCCGATAGCGCAATGAAGAAAACCTGGCGCACCCGACACGATTCGAACGTGTGACCTTTGCCTTCGGAGGGCAACGCTCTATCCAGCTGAGCTACGGGTGCCTATGGTCCAGGGAGGCGACTTCCTACAGGAACGGGGCAGGTCGCGCAATTCGCAGTGAGCCGCGCCGCACGCGTTCGGTCAAGGCGCGGCCGGTTGGCATGGCGTGGCGTTGCAGACTCTTCACATCGGGGGCGGTGGGAATGGACTTCATCAGACTGGCCGCGGGGGCGGCTGTGGCGTTGAGCCTGGGCTCGGCGGCCGGGGCGACCATCATCGTGCGCAACGCGCCGTCTGTGCGAACGCGGGCCGAGACGTGCACCCTGTTGGCCGCGGTCGGCCGGGCGCCCGATCCCTACGCCGACGCCAAGAGCCCGGCGGGCCTGCAGGCGCGCAAGGCGTCCGCCGCTCTGGCCAAGCGCGCGCATGACGAGGTCTGCGTGCGGCGCAAGGGCGAGCCCGATCCGCCGGTGGCGGACGACGGCTCGCAGCATTTCGGGCGGATGGTCGACGGCAAGCCCGAGGGCCTCGGCGTGCGCTTCTACGGCGACGGCAGCCGCTACATCGGCGAGTGGAAGGCCGGGGTGCGCCAGGGCGAAGGCATGGGCCTGCAGGCCGACGGCGCCCGCTACGTCGGCCACTTCGACGACGACAAGCCCCACGGCAAGGGCGTGCTGCAATACCACGCCAAGATCGACGCCAAGGTCACGCCGCCAGGGAAGAAGCCCTAGCGCGTCCTCCACCGTGAGCGGTAGCGAACGGGGGAGGTGTCGCGGAGCGACGGAGGGGGCGTGCCCCTGCGTCGCGCTTGAAGTACGCCCCCTCAGTCACGATGTGACAGCTCCCCCGCAGGCGAGGGAGCACGCGCGTTGCGTTCACGAATGAAGAACCACGCCTCACGCCGCCGGCTTGTCGGCCCCGTAGGTCAGCGCCAGGAACACGTCCTCCAGGTCCGGCTCGCGAATCGACAGGTCCTTGATGGCGATGCCCGCCGCGCGCACCGCGTTCAGCACCGCCTCGATGCCCGCCTCGCTTGACTTGAAGTCGATGGCGATGCGGCCGTCGGCGGTCAGCCGGGCCTCGCAGCCGTTCAGCACCGGCGGGGCCTTGAGCGGCTTGTCCGGCGTGATCACCGCCGTGCGGGTGTCCAGTGTCTTGAGCAGGCTGGAGGTCGGCTCGCAGGCCACCACCTCGCCGTGGTTGACGATGGCGATGGTGTCGCAGAGCTCTTCGGCTTCCTCCAGGTAGTGCGTGGTGAGCACGATGGTCACGCCCTGCTTGTTGAGCCCGACGACATATTCCCAGAGCTGGCGGCGCAGCTCCACGTCCACCCCGGCGGTGGGCTCGTCGAGGATCAGCACCGGCGGGCTGTGCACCATGGCCTTGGCCACCATCACCCGCCGCTTCATGCCGCCCGACAGCGCCCGCACATAGGCGTTGGCCTTGTCGGTCAGGCCCATCACGGCCAGCAGTTCGTCGGTGCGGCGCTCCTTCTTCGGCACGCCGTAGAAGCCCGCCTGCACCTCCAGCGCCTCGCGCGGGGTGAAGAACACGTCCACCGCCAGCTCCTGCGGCACCACGCCGATGGCGGCGCGGGCGTCGCGCGGCGACTTGTCGATGTCGCGGCCCCAGATCTTCACGCTGCCGGCGGTCTTGTTGGTCACCCCCGCCAGGATGTTGATGGTGGTCGACTTGCCCGCGCCATTGGGGCCGAGCAGGCCGAAGATCGAGCCGCGCCTGATCTTCAGGTCGATGCCCTTCAGCGCCTCCTTGGGCGGCATGGTCCGCGTGCCCGCGTAGGTCTTGCGCAGGCCTTCGATCTCGATGGCGTAGTCGGGCAGGGTCATGAGGAATTGACCTAAGAAGAACCGCGCTCAAGTAGCCGCTAGGCGATAGCGCATCTGAATTTGACGCTTAAGGATGCGCCGCATAGGTATGCGTCACGCTTCAGATTGCCAAGGGATCGCCCGTGCGCACCGTCAACGCCTCCACGCCCATGGTCGAACCGCCCGAGGTTATCCACGTGCATTCGCACCGCGTCAGCTGCGACGGCGTCGGCGGCGCCTTGGGCCACCCACGCGTTTACATGGAGATGGGCGCCGAGGGCTTCGTCGAGTGCGGCTACTGCGACCGCAAATTCGTCCTGGTTTCGCCGGACCACGGCGAGGACGAGCAGAAGGCCCCGGGCGTCTACGAAGGCGCCGGCGGGCACTGATCCAACGCCGCTCGTCCCGGCGAATCCGCCGCCACGGCTGGGCGATCTTAAATCGCGTTAACTTCGATCAATCGAGCGCGCCCGGGCCGCCCGTAAGGTGATCCCGCTGCAATTGGGGTTCCGGCTGCAGTGAGGGGCTAAAGGGCGATCGAAGGCGTTTTAGGCGGCTTTGTGAGGATCCGGTCTCTGCGATGTGAAACGCGCGCCGGCAAGGCGGGCGGCGTCATTGCCGCCCTTGCTTGCGGGGCCCACAAGACAGGAAGACCGAACATGAGAGCCAAGTCACTATTGCTCGCCGCGCTGTTCGCCGCCGGCGTCAGCCTCGCCGGAGTCAGCCAGGCCGGCGCCGCGTCCCTCGGCATCTGCGACAACGATCCGTCCGAGGGCGGCTGCCCGGCGCTCGGGACCAGCAGCCCCGATCCGTTCATCAAGTTCCTGGCGAACGACTTCGAGGGCAACTTCCAGATCAATTCGGTGATCGTCCAGAATGGCCTGGGCAATCCGACGAGCACCTCGGTGAGCGAGGACGGCGGCGGCGGCAATCCGGCTGAGATCGACTTCAGCGGCACTTGGCTTCTCGGCGGCGCGATCATTGCCCAGAACGAGACCGTCTTCTTCACCGAGCTGGGCGGCGGCATCAGCGACGTGCTGCACTACACCTATTCGTCGGACTCCAACGGCTTCGGGCATCTCGACGGCTTCGTCATGTCCGACGTCACCGGAACCATCGACCTGGGCTTCCTCTCCAGCCATGCGATCTTCGCCACCAAGACGACCGGTGAAGGCAGCGCCTACGACTTCTCCAACACCAACATCACGGCGAAATTCCAGTCCGACGTGCCTGAGCCGTTCACCTGGGCGCTGATGTTGATGGGCCTCGGTGCCATCGGCGGCAGCCTGCGGACTCGGAGGGCTTCGCTCGCGACCGCCTAGTCATCGCTGCGAACATTGATGCGCCGCCGGTCGTCAGATCGGCGGCGTTTTCATGTCCGCTTGCCCTGAAAAGGCGGTGAGGATTCGGCGCTAGGCGTCCTCGCGGCCGCCGCGGCGGCCAGACTCGGCGCCGTTCAGGCCCACTGCGCCGTGATTTCGGGCGCCGGGCCGGCCAGGCGCTTCAGGCCGGCCGGGTCGTGAATTGTGAGGTGATGGTTCTCGAGCTCCACAACGCCGTCTTCCCGCAGCTGGCGCATGGTGCGGGACACGTGGACCGGGGTCAGGCCGGTGGCGAGGGCGATCTGGATCTGGGTCAAAGGCGCATCGATCCGGTCGCCCGCGACAGGGCGTCGCCGGAGGGTCCGCCAGGAAAGCTGGTACAGCAGGTGGCCCACGCGCTCCGGGGCCCGGTGGCCAAGGATCGATGCAAGGGTCTCCTGGGCCTGGTTCAGAATCCCGGCCTCGGCGGCGCGATGGCTCGCGTCATAGGGCGGATAGGCGCGTTCCAGCCGCCGCTGGCGGGACCCGCTGACCGAGCACACGGTCACGTCGCCGAGCGCCACCGCGCCATAGCTGTTGACGCCGGAATGGCGTTCGAACGCCAGCACCTCGCCCGGCAGTAAGAACCGCAGGATCGCAAGCCGTCCGTCGTCGGACATATGCGTCGCCGCCACCCATCCCCGCAGGACGACGAAGCTTCGATCCGAGGGCTCGCCCTGTTCGAAGAGCGCCCCGCCCGCCGGGACATGGACAAGAGGATCATGCGCCTGCTCCAGGTCAGCCATGCCGGCCGGGTCCTGAATGGCGCCGCACGGCGCCTGGGCCCTGACCGGGCAGGCAGAGCACCGGAATCGAGGCTGGACGCCCCGTCTGCCAGGGCTCCCCCCGAGGACCCGGACGTTCATGTCGATCCGCCCGTCTGTCCGCTGTCCGCGGACGGAGATCGGGGGCTCGCGTCTGGGTAAGCGCTGAGCGGCTTGACCTGTTCCTCCGCCAGGAGGCGTGTGATCGTCAGGCGTCGTTCGGCGTCGTGCTCCCCCTGGAGGAGCGTCTCGAAACGCCTGATATTCGCGCTCTGGAGCTGTGCCGGCGTCATGCAGCCCGCTTTCGTTCCATCAATTTGGCGGAGTTGGAGTTTCGTGGCCGCCAATGACCGGCTCGCGCTCGAGCCGGCCGACAAGCCGGTCGGTGCGCCAGATCTCGACGGCGGGATGAATGGTCAGGTATTGGCCGGCGTGGCTCAGCGCTTCGGAATCGTCGTGAAAGAACCGGTTTACCGCCCCGGTGATCGCGTTGCCGTCAGACAGAATATAGATTCTGTAGAAGTAGTCCACGTCATGGAGTCCGTCCAACAGTCCGGAGCGCCCATCGGATGTTTCGCCGCTGGGGGTGGAAACCCGGGCCGCTGATTTAGAGACCTCGTCATGATCAATTGACGGGAATGCGCCTTGGCGCCGCGACCGACGCGATGTGTTTCCTAGCGAACGAAGCCCCATCAGGCGTCTTTCCATTCCTGGCATCGACGATGCACGTCCGAGAAGTCAAGAATCCTTCAGGAAGACGCTTGGTTCGATACGGTTTCGGACGCAGCGATAATTCCGGCGTCAGTTTCTGGCTGCAAGGACGCCGCCATCGAGGTTTGGGCGTGGGTTCCCGGTTGTTCCGGCGTGCCGCAAGTCGTCTGGATCGAGCCCGTCATAGAAATACTGAATGCCTACGCCCAGCGCATCCGCTAGCCGCCACAGCATGGACGCCGAGACATGACTGATCATGCTCTCGTACTTGTGGACTTGCTGAAAACTAATTCCACAAAGCGATCCGACTTGAACAAGTGTGAGGCACAGGCGCCTGCGGCGCGACCGCAGGCGCTTGGCGATGTGTCGATCCACGGCATCGAGCATTAGCCGACTCCCGTCCTAAGGTTCGTCTCAGCTGATCGCGGGGGCCACCCGCCGGCGCGCGCGCAATCCGGCCCCGATGGCGCCGAGGCCGAGGAACATCATCGCCCACGAGCCGGGTTCCGGGACGTTGGCGACCGTGATGACGCCGGCGAAATCCTGGCCCGTCGGGCTGTCCGACGAGAACAGAGCCACATATTCGTTCGCGTAGGTCCCGGGCGCGCTCGGCAGGCTCGGATCGCCGGTGAAGAACCACATCAAGGCGTCGCCGCTGGCGGGGACCCCCAAGCTGCATTGGGTATTGGCGCCGTTCACCAGGGTTTCGCCGGCCGACCCGAACAGGAAGCAGTTTCCCTGGGTGGCGAGGGTCGTGCTGGAGCCTTGGCTGATCAGATAGCTGCTCGCGCCGTTGGTGACGGTGAACGAGCTAAAGGTGAACGGGTCGCCGGCTGCAAGAAGGCCGGGCGTCGTGAACGAGAAGCTGAACGGCGCCCACCCCTGATCGGGCGCCGCCGAAAAGGTGTAGGTCTCCGCTGCGGCGGACCCGGCCGTCGCCAGCGCCACGGCCATCGCGGTCCCGGCAATCGTCTTCATGAATTCCATGTTCGCCTCCGCGCGCCGATCAGGCCGGCAGCATCGATGCATGCTTGAGGTCTCAACAATGCTGAGGGAAGGCGCCGCGTTCGATACGGTTTCGGACGCCGCAATGCTTCCGGCGTCCGATTCTGGCTTTGAAGTGGGGAAATTTCAGGCCGCTTCTTAACATAGATCAACCCGCAGCGCTCCGTTTGCCTGCTCGGTGAGACTTACCAGCGAGGTCGTCATCTGTGTCGGATATCTCAAAGCGAGCGTTGGAAGAATTCGTCGCCAACAGCCCCGCGGCCGTCGCCATGTTCGACCAGGACATGCGCTACATGTCGGTTAGCGAGCAGTGGAAGTCGGACTATGACCTTTCGGGAGATCTGATCGGTCGCAGCCACTACGAGCTGTTCCCCGAACTCCCTGACGAGTGGAAGGACGCCCATGGGCGGGGGATGGCGGGCGAGACGGTCAGCCGGGATCAGGACCCGTATGTTCGTGAGGACGGTTCGGTTCAGTGGCTTCAATGGGTGGTTTGGCCCTGGGGCCTGTCCGGCGAGGGCGCCGGCGGGATCATCATCTTCGCGGTCGACAGCACCGACCCCATGACGGCCGCAGATGACGCGGCCGCCACGCCCGGGCCGGCGGCGCAAACCGGCCAGCCGGCTGTCAAGGTTGCGGCGTTCAACGAGCACCTTTGCCGAAACAACATGATGTTGAATCTGCTGCCCAGGCGGTTGCTCGACCTGTTGATGCCGGAGTTGCGCCCCGTCACGGTCGGATGCGACCAGGTGCTCATCGAGGGCGGCGCGTCTCCAACGGCCGTGCTGTTTCCCCTGTCTGGCCTGAACTCGGTTGTCCGATCCTTCGAAGACGGCGCCACCTACGAGGTGATGACCCGCGGCCGCACCTGTATCGGCGGCATTTCGGTCCTGTTCGGCGACACGGCGCTGGAATCCGACACGGTCGCGCTGATGGATGGAACGGCCCTGTCCATGAGGCCTCAGCGGCTGCGCGAACTCATGGACAGCCATCACGAGCTACATGCATGGATCGAACGGTTTGCGGCCGGGGCCGGAATGCAGGTGCAGAGATCCGAAGGCTGTTACGCGCGCCATTCCGCGCAACAGCGTCTGGCGCGCTGGCTGCTGAGCGCGACCGAGCTCGCCTGCCAAAGCAGACTTCCCATCAGCCAGGAGAGGCTCGCAAACCTGCTGGGCGTCCGCCGCGCCGGCGTCAGCGAGCTGATGGGCGTGTTGCGCGACGAGGGGATCGTCGAGACCACACGATCCATGATCGCGATCACCGATCGCAAGGCCCTCGCCGCAAGGGCCTGTGAATGCTACGAGGCCGACCGGCAGGCGCGCGCGGCGATTTTCGGTGACGCTGCGACCTTGGGGGCGACGATATCGCGCCCTACTTCTAATCCTGCAGATTCTCCCCCGGCGCCACCCGGCCTGGGCGCCGCTTTCTCATCTCATCCAGGTCCCCGTCGGCGCCGCCGACGACCTGCGATGCCCTTGAGGTGGAGCGTCGGCTGACCCACCTGGGCCGGCGACAGCGTGTCACGCGCCGCCACTTCCAAGTTGACCTCTGCGTCGGCGTCCCGCCCCATGACCAGCCGCGGCGGGCCTGATCGGAAGCCCGCCCAAGGACAGAGCGTGGAGGAATCGCCGATGGCGTCGTGGCGGAGGATTTTGCTCGCGGGAGCCGGGTGGCTGGCCATGGCCGCGCCCGCGGCGGCGCAGATCGTCGGCAACCAGCCCGGCATGATGAACGACGAGGGCATGCGCGTGCCCATTCCCAAGGCGGCCTCCGTCGACCTGACACGCGCGACCGTGGCCGACGGCTTCACCTTCCTGGCCGGGGGCGACCTGCTCGGCCCGCAGTCGCCGCTTCTGGGCCTGGAGGACAGGGACTTCGCCAAGGTCGTCAAGCTCATCCAGGGGGCGGACGTGGCCTTCGCCAATCACGAGGGCTCGGCGTTCGACCTCAACGCCTTCCCGGGAACCCGCGCCGCCCAGAGCGGCGGCGGCTACCCGCTGTTCTCGCCGGCCCTGGACCGGGAGTTCAAGGCGATGGGGCTGGACATCGTCTCCATGGCCAACAACCACGCCGGCGACTGGGGCGAGGCGGGGCTGCTCGCCACCCTGGACTCCGTCGGCCGCGCCGGGCTCGTCGAGGCGGG
>Ga0265327_10001260_pt1 | contig 33540 bp, 38 predicted proteins | sample 41621metaG_FD_202089 | JGI IMG/M metagenome (GOLD analysis project Ga0265327, IMG submission 202089) | Rhizosphere microbial communities from Carex aquatilis grown in University of Washington, Seatle, WA, United States - 4-16-21 metaG | ecosystem: Host-associated > Plants > Roots > Rhizosphere...
TTCTTTAACAGGTTGCCGTGTCAATGATGAGTATTACATACGGGATTACTACCAAAAGTATCGCCAATCTTTTTAACTACCGAAATCGATATACGCTGATTTCTTTAGCAACCTAACCAGAATAAACCCTCGGACTGTAATGTACCAGTTCCAAATCGGTCTTGATGTCAAAGAACTTAACGCAAATATAAACAGTTATTTGCACTTTTTCAAGTGTCGCGCCACGTTGGGCTAATAACACATAACCTTAATTTATTTGTAAATTATCGACTTCGTTTTTAATCAATTTTATGTAATCCTTATTTGTCGAGTAGGGACGCAAACATTTGATTTGCCCATCAATGTTTGTTTTGTTGAGTATTCCTTTGTATGCTTTTTTATCCAATAATTTCAGATATTCATTTATACAATCTTTGACGTTATCGAATGACTTGAATTTTTGATTAACAGTAAATTCTTTGCCGGTGGTTGTGTGTTCGGATGTTTCAATTAAAACCGTTTTACCTGTGTATCGTTTACCGGCTTTGAGTCCCAAAATGTTATTATTTTCGATAAAAAGTTTTGATTTGCCGCCGGTTTCTATATAAGCTTGTACTAATGGTACACGCGCATCAAGGTTGGTGCCTCGGCAAGTTGCCACAAAAAGCGGTGCATAGTAATTGTAAAATTCTTGTTTGTCGCTAAAAAATTTCGGTGCAAATGAATCTTTGCCATTCTCGAATATCCATGTGTAACATTTTTGAACATCGTCTTTAGCTGCCGTTATAGCTATTGATGAAGTTATAACAGCTTTTTTAGTTGCCGTTTTGTACCACTTTGGCAATCCATAATATAATGACGCAAACAATAATAGCCAAAAGAACATAAAACCAAACGCAAATAATTGGACTCGATACTTATAAATAAAACTGTTTTGTCGTTTCGATTCCTTTTTTCTTTTTAAAGCATCTAAGGTTTTTAAACACATTTCGCGTGTGTAAACAGAACCGCTTTTAGAGCGAATACCTTGTTCATCTAAGTAGCTTATAAATTTATTTGGTATTGACTCATAAAGGTAGGGCAGACTTAGTTTTGCGCGTTTTAAATGCTTTTTCGATTTTAAAACATTTATCAGACTTTGATATTCGGACAATATTTTATCATCGTTCCAACGTTCCGGTTGATGTAACCTATTTTTCGCAATAGTTTTAATTTGCCCCGACTGTATAGATAAACATTCTATAACACTATTTGCAGAATCAATATCGCCGGCTTTTAAGCTTTCCAAAAAAAGAACTTTTTGATATTCTAAGTCCATTTTTATATTTTCTGATGCGTGTTTGTGTAGAAATTCGTAATACTTTTGGAAACGATTTAAAATAAAAACATTGTTAAGTTCAAAATTTTGATGAGACTCGCTTGAGTTTCGTTTGAGATTCTCCTGAGATTCTGATAAAATTTGAATAAAATTCGTCTGAAATTGGTTTAAGATTTCGCCTATATCCGAAACTTTGACCATTTCAAGTTTTTCTTTATTTTTGGTTGTTACCTCGAATAAGGGTGGGGGATTTCGTTTTGTAGTCATAACCTATCGCGTTTTAAATTTTACAACTGCATTTTTTTCGATTGACTCAATCAATTCATTTATGTAGGTCTGCATGTTCTTTTGTGCTGACATAAACAAGCTGTCTTTAATTTCGCGGCGTGCTGAACGTCTTAAACTGTCTTCAATTTCGGAAGTCCGTTTTTTAGACCAATAACCCGACTCGTTAATTATACTATCCGTAAGTAATTCGAACGACAATAAAAGCGGTTCGCCTGTTATTATTTCGTAATGGTTTGCTGTTTTCCATATTTCGATATTTTTATAACCGGCTTTTGCGTCCCACTTTTGCACGTAAACTAATTTATTGGTTATGTTTTTTGTGCCTGTCGTTAAAATTTTAAATCCGAAAAGTTTAATGTCATTGGATTGAACACTGATATAGTTTGCATCAATGCCTTTCTGAATGATTTGAGAAGATGTGGCAAGTTCACGAATAGATTTGATTTTATATTTTGTAGTCGTTACATTGGTTGTTGCATCTGGCAATGCACTATCCGTTTTTTCAAGTGTTGTTCCAAACCATAATGAAACAATAACACCTACTAAGATTATTATTGACAATAACCATTTAAAAAAACTTTTCATATTTAAAATAGTATATGTATAATTCGAAACCCAAATTTGTATAAAACATAAATTGCAGCCGCAATACCGGCGACTGCAAAAAATTTCATTAAGAGATTTGTAAAAAGCATATCTATTTTGGTGGCAATCCATTTAATGACTAACCAAATACCAATAAATAAGTATTTAAACCCCTGACCAGTTAACCAAAGTAAGCCACTGAATAACCAGATTATAGAATCGAGAGCCAACGTTCCGAAATTTTCGGTTTTTTCGACGTGTTCGGATACTTCTTCGTAGTGTGTATAAGTAAGTTCTTTCATAATTTACACCCTTATTTTTTTGTTTTTCAAATCTTTTGACGTAAATTTGCCGAATAACAAAGACCTGTTTACACTCGGGGGAGTTGTTTCGGGTATTTTGAGTTCTAAAATTTTGAGCTGTTCTTTGCGGGGCGGCTCAATTTTTTTTGGTTTATTCCATGACCAAACGAGAATTCCTTTAACGCGCTTACGCTGTTTTGATTTTGAGTTTTTCATTTTGTTCTCTTATTAAATCTTCATTAATAATTACAAATTCCATATTACCAGCAGTTGCAAAGTCTTCACAGTTTTCAAGTTCTTTGCGTAGTAAACTGTCTATTTTGTTAAATATTCCAACAACAGTCTGAATGGGTGCAGTATCATTTTTTTCGAGATAAACTTTGTCCTGAAAAAAATGATACAATAAAGTTTGCAACCCTGCATGACCATCGCGTAATTCGTCGTAATAAAAGCTGATTCTGCCCATGATTTTACTCTCCTTGATTTTTATTATTAACTACCAGTTCGGTATTGGGTTTTAAGACAGAAAATTTAGCATAATTGATTAAAAGATTTTGATATTTTGATATTTCAGTTTCCAGTATATCAACCATCTCTACATATCGCTCTTTTGATTTTTGACAGACCTTTAATTCCTTGTGAGCATCGCTTAATTGGTCGCGAAGTAGTTTAATCTCATCGTTTTGTTGTTCTGTTTTGCGCAATAAATGAGCATTTTGCCTTAATTTTTTCGCACTGAGCGGATTTTCATTTTCCATAATTTTAATAGTTTATTGATTATTATTACTTTGTTGAATAAATAAATCGTAGGCATCTTTATTTAGGACACCTGCAATGATGTTTTGCGCGTATTGCGGAAATTTATTACGTTGCAACCAACTATAAAAAGTCGATTGTTGTATTTTGCACAGGTCAGTTATTTGATTTCTTAAATCTTGTTTCTGACGTTTGTCAATTAAATTTTGATAGTATTCGCTAAATAACATAACTTTGTTTTTTAATTTCGTTATAAATGGAATAATTATAATGCAATATTATGTATATTTTCTCAAACGAGAAAATTTTTTCTCCAAAAAAATTCTCAAAAAAGAATAATAATTTTATATATTTTATAAATAGTTGTATATGAATAATTTCGAAAGGAAGATAAAAGACCTGTTAGAAGACAAAAAAATGAATCAAGAAATTTTAGCAGAAAAGGTTGGAATCACGAGACGAACATTACAAAATTATTTTAGCAGAAATTCTTTAAACACAGACGATTTAGAAAAAATTGCAGATGTTTTGGGCGTATCGGTTGGATATTTTTTTGGTGTTGAATTAGAATCTTCTGATAATTTAAAATCTATGAAAGATGAAATAAATGGACTTCGTCAAATCATAGATGATTATGAAAATTATCTTTCAAATTTTGAAGTTCATAACGCTCATTTAAGTACACAATGCAAATTAGCATTTCACATAGGTAAGGATGCTCAAAACGCAATAATTAATTATTTTATTGATAAACAAAATTTAAACTCCAAAAGGGATAAAATTTTAAAAGAAATTGAAGCATTATCAGAAGTAGCAAATTTTGTGAAAGAAAGCAAAGAATATATGACTGGTATTCCAACAATTATTACAAATGAACTTCGAGAAAAAATGCGTGCAAAAAGACGAACATTAATGAGACTAAATAACAGAAATAATAATACAAATAAATAGTATTTTCAAGCGTTTTAAAAGAATAAATACATAAATAATATGAATAGTCAAATATCAACAAATATACAGACAATGCCTTATGGTAACATTTTATTAGCTTTGCGTAATCTTAAACAATCGGAACGTATCAAAATATTTTCAGAATTTGCAAACGATTTCGAAACAATCTATTTAAATCAAATAGTAAACGAAAGTAAACAAGCATCGCCACTAACACCTGCACAAATAGCATTGATAGAAAACCGGTTAAAAAAAATTGATTCCGGTAACGAAACATTTAAACCATTATCCGAAATAAAGCAAAAATTCAGTAAATAATGGTTAATTATCAGATTATAGTATCCACTTCCGCCGAAATGGATATTCAAGAATCATTTGATTATTACAACGCGCAAAAAGATGACTTAGGTTATGAATTTTATGACGAAATTCATAAATATTTTCTTTTAATTGCAGTCAATCCGTTTTCATTTCCCAAATCTGTAAAACATACTCGCCGTTGTGTAGTTCGTAGATTTCCGTTTAATATCATTTTTACAGTTGATAAACAAACCAAATTAATAATCATTGTGGCTGTGTTTCACACTTCACGCAATCCGGCAGATTTGCAAAATTTATAAATTAAATTGATTAATAAATGAAAGATTATCATATCAATATTTTTTATAGTACCGACGATGAAGGCTACATTGCAGACATAACAGATTTGAAAAATTGTTCCGCTTTTGGCAAATCGCCCGAAATAGCTTTGCACGAAGTTTTAATTGCAAAAGAATTATGGCTCGAAGCTGCAAAAACAGAAAATAAAATCATTCCAGAACCAAATTATAAACCTATCATTTATCAATTGGCTTCGTGAAAAAATGCGTACAACCGTACGAATCAGATTGAACTACATTCTATAAATAAAAAAGACTCGAAGTTGTAACACTCCGAGTCTTATATCTTTCTAATCTTTCGCTAAACGCGCCGGTGCAAATATACATAAATTTCAAAGATTTTTCTACATTTGCATAAATTGTACGTGTTCCCCGATACTTACATAAACAAAAAAAGGTCAGGTAAAACAATTACCGGACTTTTTTTACTTCCCAAAACTATTTATAAGTCCATTTACAACTGCACCACCAAGTTTTATTTGACCTAATACGCCTGTTCTTTTCAAATCAGTTTGTAGCGAAGCAATTGTTTCGTTTCTGAGAGCAATTTGTTTTTTCAATTCCAAATTTTCTGCCGTCAGCTTTGCTATTTCGGTTCGTGCAACTGCTACATTCAAATACCTATCGGCAAGTTTTTGGTTGTTTTGTTCGTTTTTGCATTTTACCGAACAAAATTTTTTGTCTTTTCGTCCGGTAAATGTAGTTTTACAAACCGGACAAGTTTTAGTTAAATTCATAATGGTTGTTTTTTAATTGGTTAAATTAGAGAAAAAACGTTTACAATCGTTTATAAATTGCATTTGATAATAACTAAATTATTATGCAACAAAACATTATAATCAAATTGCAAAATTACATAAAATTTGCCTTAACGAAATTGTAAAAAACTTGTATTTTTTTAACAAACCTGAAAAAAACCTGAAAAAAGCTGTGAAAAAACCGCAAAAAAGTAAATTTTTCCTTTAAAAGTATTTTATAATTGACACGAAAAAGGCAATTATCAAGGCAAATTAACCGAATTATTGAGCTATAAATATTCGCAATATCCGTGTTTACCGCATAATTCAGTTTTTTAAATGCGGATAAAAGTAAAAATTTAAGTTTTTCAGCAATCAGAAATATAAAAAGGGTGGACTTTTTTATCCGGTCTTATGGTTTTTCGATTGACAAAATAGTACGTTTATGTAAAAAATATAAGGAATAATTTTATTAAAAAAGAAAAAACCGCAAAATTGCGGTTTTTCTTTTTTTGGGCTTGGCTGCCTGTGCTATATAAATACAACAATAATTATTTACTTATACTTTCAATTTCTGCAATACTTAGTCCCGTGCTGTAAGATATTATTGATAATTGTATATTGTTTTTTAATAGATTCTTAGCGACTTCAATCATCTCGATACTGTGTAATTTTGTGTTTTTTCCGGCATTTGCAAAAACCTTTTTCATATCGTTTTTTAAATCTGTTCCTGTTATACCTAAATATTTCATTGTTGTTTGTATCTTACTGTGTGCAAACAATCTTTGTAGTAATTCAATACGTCCACCGTCCTGTAAATATAAAATTCCAAATGTTCTACGTGCCGTGTGCGTTGTCATAAATTCATATTTTGGGCTTAATGTTTCAATACGCTTTTTTCTAAGGAATTGTATTTTTTGAGTAGGTGTGTTTATACCAACTAATTTGCCTAATTCCTTTAAATATTCGTTTAATTTCTGATTAGATATGATAGGCAAAAATCCAGTTTCATTAATGTATTTATCAATAATAAATTTTGAAAAAGGATTCAACGGTATCATTTGACCTTTCAAACTTTTGTAAGAAGTAAATGTAATTGAATCGTTTATAATATTGGCTGTTTTAAGAAGTTCCAAATCTGAAAAACGTAAACCAGTATAACAACCTAAAATAAATATATCTCTAACTGCGTCAAGTCTTTTATTGTCAGTTAAATCAAAATTAAATTGTTTTTCGCGCTCGTCCTTTGTTAAATAAATTATAGTTGATTCAATTTGAAAGTTAAATTTAAATTTGCAATACTCTAAATTTGTGTGCAGACCTTTGTCAAAACTCCATTTCATAAAAGTTTTTAGGTTTTGCAAATAGCGTTCTACAGTGCTGTTTAATTGGCCTAATGTATCAAAAAAATAATCTTTGAATTGATAATAAAATTCATCGTTTATTGTATCAAACGAAACTTTATATTTTGTTTTATTTTCAAATCGTTTAATATGTCGAATAAAGGTATTGTATTTTAAAATAGTACGCTCTTTGGTTTCTTTTTTTTGGTATTCAACGAATTGTTTAAAATAATCGTAAAACGTGCTGTTTTCGGGTTTTGAATATGATTTTTTAATTGCATTTAGTAACATTTGTTTAAATTCATCGTGTTCAGGTACAAACTTTTGATTTATGCAATCAATAAATAAATCGTTTGCAAGTTTTTTCAAGTCGTTCAAATATTTATTTGTTCTGGTGTAATCATTTAATTGCGTTTTTAAGGTTTGTCGTTTTTTGTCCCAATCTTTTGGATTTATTTTTATAGCGGTTAAAATTCTAATTCGTTTACCGTTGTAACCAAAATTAAGCAAAACATTTGTTTCGCTTTTTGCTTTGGATTTGTCTAAATAAAAATTAATTTTGTATCTCATTGTGTAATTGATTTATTACACAAAAATAGTTACTGACAAATACACTGACAAACACTTGTATCTTATCGTTTTTTAATACATCTTATACAACAAATAATATTTGATTATCATATATTTAGGCGTTTTAAAATACGGAAAAAACACCTGTCCCCGCTACTACTACATAACAAAAACCCTTGTAAACACAAGGGTTTTGTTTTTTTTGAGTAACAATATAGTAACATAAAAGCCAAAATAATTAAATAATTTGGCTTTTTATTTTTATATAATTAAAGAAACTCGAAGAGCGCATCAAGGAGCTTGAAGAACAACTGGAAGCCGCTCAAATAAAGAACGTTTTGGTAGAGTCGATGATCGACATAGCCGAAGAACAATTAAAAATCGACATCCGAAAAAAGTCTGGACTCAAGCAGTGATTTTGAGTAAGAATATGTATGCTTTGAAATCGAAAGAGTACATCTGCTCACTGCTTGGGAAAAGCGTCAGGCGTGGTATGACAGCATGAATCGCAAAGAAGAACAACAGATGGAAAATGTTGTTGTCTTGTCGATGGTCAAACAAATCCGCAAAGACCATAAACACATGGGGACTGAAAAGTTGTATGTTAAAATGGAACCGGATTTGAAAGACCACCATATCAAAATTGGCCGCGACAAATTATACGATTTGCTGGGCGAGCATGGGATGCTTGTACGTCAAAGTACTTTCAAACCACGCACCACCGACAGTAATCATGCGTATAAACGATACAAGAATCTTGTAAGAGACATCCAAATAATAGCTCCATGCAAATTATGGGTAAGCGATATTACGTATATTAGAACTGTCTTCAGTGCGGACAATAATTTTGCAGGTGTTTGATATGATTTTTTTCAGTGCGGACAATAAATTTGGTAAATGCCGGTCAAACAAAATAAATTGACCGGCATTTTTGTTGATTGTTTTGGTTAAATATGATCGGGATACGAAAATAATTTGTCCTCGTAATTTTTCAGAATTACTTTATTGTCGTCGCGTCCCTGATAGTATTCCGGTAATAATGGAATCTTGCCGCCACCTGCGGGTGCATCAATAACGTAATTTGGAACTGCGTAACCGGTTGTAAATCCGCGCAACGATTTTATTATTTCCAACCCCTTGTTCACCGACGTTCTGAAATGCGCTGAACCCAAAATAGGATCGCATTGATACAGATAATACGGTCTGACACGCGCTTTGAGTAATCCTTGCATCAATTTGCGCATTACTTCGGCGTCGTCATTGATTCCTTTTAATAAAACAGTTTGGCTGCCAAGTGGTATGCCGGCATCGGCAAGTCTTGCACAAGCCTCAACGGTTTCGGGCGTCAATTCGTCGGGGTGCGTAAAGTGAATGCTCATAAATAGCGGATGATATTTTTTTAGAATACTTACCAACGATTTCGTAATGCGTTGTGGCAAAACAACCGGAACTTTAGTCCCAATACGAATAATTTCGACGTGCGGTATTTCGTGGATATTCGAAAGGATGTACTCTATTCGTGTATCGCTTAAAGTCAGCACATCGCCACCTGAAATAAGCACGTCGCGCACTGCGGGATGATTGCGGATGTAATCAATTCCTTGTTGCAAGACGTCGTTGCTGAAATGTCCTTTTTCTTTGCCAACCATGTGCGACCGCGTACAATATCTGCAATACGTCGAACAAAAATCTGTTGAAAGAAACAACACTCTGTCGGGATAGCGGTGTACAATTACCGGACACGGGCTGTCATGATGTTCTGCCAATGGATCAGAAGCTTCGCCTTCCGACACAATTAATTCATCGGTTGTGGGGACAACGCTTCTACGAATGGCTTCCAACGAATTTTCCTGAGAAATTAAACTTGCGTAATAAGGTGTTATACGCAACGGTAGCGAATTTTTGTGATCGATGATCGATTGTATTTCTTTCTCAGAAAGATTTGCAATTTGTTGCAACTGTGCTAAAGTGGTGATACTGTTTTTTAACTGCCAGTGCCAGTCGTTCCAATCTTTATCTGTTGCTTCGGGAAAATGGCTTTGCAAAAACGACCGGGTGTTTTTGCTGATGACCATTTTATTGTCATCACGCTTTGGATGGATTCGGTGTCTAATAATCTGCGTATTACTGTTGCCGCCATCCAATTTAAATAATAAACTTGGAGGTTCATCGTCCTCCGTCACTTCGTTTACAATGTAAACAAGCTTTTCATTGCTGTCATTATCCATCAGTTCTAATTAAAATTTAGTAAATTAATAAAAAAATGTATGTTTCAAAATCCTGATTTATAGTTTTCTATCAGTGCGAAATTTTCCCATAAATTATAGCGTAATAATAATTTATTTTTTAATATAAAATCAAATGTTTTTGCATTTATTTTACAAATTGTTAATAAATTTTTCAACAATTCATTAACAAGTAATTTTTCTGATAATTTTGAAACAAAAATCGATAAGAAAAAATATTTAAAAACATATTTTGTCTAAATTAACATATTTAATTTCAAGATATTAGTTTGTCAAAATAAATAGCATGATAAAATTCATTATTCAAAATTATATTTTTCATAATTTTGTCATATTAAATTAAAATTTCGAATGATGAAAACCACTAAAAAATTTGCTGTAGTTTTGTCTGGTTGTGGTGTTTACGATGGCACTGAAATTCATGAGGCTGTTTTAACATTATTGGCAATTTTAAAAAATGGCGCAAGTTATCAAATTTTTGCTCCTGACATTGAGCAACATCACGTAGTAAATCATTTAACCGGACAAGAAACGAAAGAATTGCGCAATGTTTTGGTTGAATCGGCACGAATCGCTCGCGGAAATATTAAACCATTAACAGAATACAATCCGTCAGAATTTGATGCGCTTGTTTTCCCCGGTGGATTTGGCGTCGCAAAAAATCTTTGTACCGTAGCTTTCGACGGCGCAAATGCAAAAGTTGATCCGGCGGTCGAAAATGCTGTTCGCAAAACACATCAATTAAAAAAACCGATTGGCGCTTTGTGTATCGCACCTGCAATGATTGCTAAAATTTTGGGTAACATTGAAGTTACAATCGGTAACGACACAGAAACTATTGATGTCATTGTAAAAATGGGCGGCAAACACAAAGAAACAACACACGGTCAAGTGGTTTTTGATGCAAAGAATAATGTTTTCACCACACCATGTTATATGCTCGATGCTACTATTTTGGATATTTCGGTTGGCGCCGAAAATATTATTAAAGAAATAATGTCGCATTTAAAATAATTTAAATTGACGATTAAAACATAACAACATTGTTTAACACTAATTTATACTAAATTGAAAAATAATTATTTATGTCCAAGTTGCAAAGGACTTATCAATATTGGTGACACAATTACTTTTTCTGTTCGCGTAATGGGTGGTAGAAAAGGATTAGTGGCTTTCAACACCGAACTTGGCAATTACAAAATAAAGAAGAATCCCGATTTTGAATATAACAACGGCGATATGGCAGAATTTTTTTGTCCTATCTGCCACCAGAATCTTGCTGCATTTGATGTTGATGTTCATTTGGCGAAAGTTATTTTGCAGGAACAAAGCGGCAAAAATTATGAAATTCTATTTTCGTCAATTGCCGGAGAACATTGCACCTACAAAGTTTTAGACGGAAGTGTAAAAGAAACTTTTGGCGAAGATAATGCTCATTATATTAATCATTTTGGCGAAGAACCAAGGTATTAATTGAACGATGTATCGTTAAAAAGTAAAGGCGTAAAGAAACATATTTATATTTTTCTTTGCGCCTTTGTGCATTTTATGGTTATATAACCTTCAAATAATATTATTTCATAACATTTTCAATTTCTGCTACCGATTTCGGGACTTTCTTTCCTAAAACTCGCGCACCGGATTCGGTAATTAAAATATCGTCTTCAATCCTTATACCGCCAAATGTTTTGTACGGTTCAAGTTTATCGTAATTAATAAATTCGGTAAATTGTTTTTCGGCTTTCCATTGATCAATCAATGCGGGAATAAAATAAATTCCGGGTTCGACGGTCAAAACAAATCCGGGTTTTAGTTTTTTTGCAAGACGCAAAAATGCTAAACCAAATTGTGCGCTGCGATGGAATTCTTCGTCATAACCAACAAAATTTTCGCCCAAATCTTCCATATCATGTACATCAAGGCCCATCATGTGTCCAAGACCATGCGGAAAAAATAATGCGTGCGCGCCTTGCTCTACAGCCTGTTCAATATTGCCTTTCATTAATCCGATTTGTTTTAAACCATCGGCAACAATTCTGGCAGCATTTAAATGTACACTTTTATATGAAATATTTGGTGCTGACATTAAAATAGATTCTTCGTTTGCCTTTAAAACAATCTCATAAATTTCGCGTTGACGAGTGTCAAATTTTCCGCTTACCGGAATTGTGCGGGTAATATCGGTTGCATAATGTGCAACAGATTCTGCGCCTGCATCGGCAACCATCAATCTGCCATTTTTTAGCATGTTCCCATGATAATGGTTATGCAATGTTTGTCCATTTACTGATAGTATAATCGGGAATGAAATGCCACCACCGCCAGCTAATGCAATACCTTCCATTGCTCCGGCAATTTCGCGTTCGTAAATTCCTTCTTTCGCCATTTTCATTGCGGTAACGTGCATGTTCCATGCAGTTTCTTCTGTCGCTTCGATGTCGGCTATTTCACCGGCGTCTTTTATTTCGCGGAGTTTTATAATTGCTTTAATCAATTCAATTGACGCGTAATGTTTTAATACAGATGTTTGAATACCCAGCAAACTTTCGAGTATGATTTTATTTTTGGAACGATAGGGCGGTACAAAATGTACGCGACGACCTGACTGTATTGCTTTTTTGACGGCATCATGTAATTTTCCAAAAGTTTCGGTATTCGAAATACCAACTTGCGATGCGCGATCTTTGACTAACGGCTGATCGCCCATCCAAATTATATCTTCCATATCGACATCGTTACCGAAGATGGTATCAATATTATTGTCGATGTCAATAATACCGGCTAAATCGGGTGCATCAAGTCCGAAGAAATATAAAAAATTACTGTCTTGACGGAAATGAAAAGTGTTTGCCGGATAATTCATTGATGATTCCTGATTGCCAAGTATCAGCACAATGCCCGACGAAACCAATTTGCGCAAATCATTTCTGCGTTTTATAAAAGTATCTTTTGTGAACATAGTTTTAAATTTTTATTTATACAAATATACTAAAATTTAAACAATAAAGGCTGTCAAAATCTGACAGCCTTTTTATTATTATTATTTGATTTATTAAGAGTGTGTATTACTTACCAGTTTACTCGAACTTAAACTATCAATATTGTAGTCATCAAATATAATGGCTATTGCTATTTTTGACAAGAAAGTAAATAGTAATGCGCCCAGTGAAAAAATCATAACTGCTGTTCTTATTTCGGTTATTGATGGTGTGTAAACATATATTTGCCCTAAAACGTCTGGTGTAAAACCGGGAATTATTAAAGCAATTCCTTTTTCGACGTAAACGCTCGCGTAAATTAGAACCAATCCAATATTTAATGTCAGGAAATTTTTGCGTGTACTTGGTATTAAAAATAAAAAGAATGCAATACATCCCATGATGATGGACGACCAGCTGTAAACAACAATTTCGTGGTTATCGCCAATTCCAAATAATAAATATTGCCAATATAAAATATGCTCGGTACCTGAATAAAATTCTTTAAAAAGTTCGTTTACTGTAAAGAATAAATAAATAAACATCGCGTAAACCATCAATTCCGCAATTGTCCAAATGGCTTCGTCTTTAATTTCGAATTTCGTAACTTTTCTAAGAATCTGAAATAAAATTAATAAAATTGCGGGACCAGAACAAAATGCCGACGCCAAAAATCGTGGAGCCAATAATGCGCTATTCCAAAATGGCCTTGAAGGTACGGCATTATAAAGAAATGCTGTTATGGTATGAATGCCGACAGCCATAGGTATGCTTAAAAAAACAAGCGGGATTACAATCGATTTGTTATAATGTTTTTTGTAGAATGCGCAGTAAAGTAAATATATTACAACAATTGCGTTAATTATTAAATAGGTATTTAAAACAAAAAAGTCCCAGGTAAGCATTGATGTCGGGAAATTCATTGTACCTATTAGAGGAAGCATGTGCCAGAATCGCATTGGACTTCCAATGTCAACAACAATAAATGATATACACATAATTACTGCGCATACAGCAAGCAATTCTCCAAAAATTACAATTTCTTTTATCGGTGCCCAGTTATAAATATATGCAGGAATAACCAACATAACTGCTGCTGCTGCAACTCCGACAAGAAAGGTGAAATTTCCAATATAAAACGCCCACGAAACTGAATCGCGCATGTGAGTTTTTATTAAACCATGGCTAAGTTGACCATAGTAACCGAAAGCCCCCCATATTATTAATAACAAAAGAAAAAGTAGCCAGGCATAATAATTTTTGCTTCCTTTGAAAATTATTTTTAAGCTGCCTTGTAGAAATCGAAAAAAATTCATATCAAAATGTTTTAAATGTTTCTTCTAAAACTTTCATTCGTTTGTTTAGAACATTTTCAAAGTTACGAACTTTGACAATGTTGCATTATGTTTAAATACCAAAGAAGTAATAAAATTTTGGCTGCGTGTTTAACTCTTCTTTTAAAACGAGCACTCGTTTATTTTCCAAAATATATCTCACTTCGCTGTTTGGGTCTAAAAGATTTCCAAATTTTCTTGCTCCAACCGGACAAATTTCTACACATGCAGGGTATTTACCTTCTCTGGTTCTTTGAACACAAAAAGTACATTTTTCAACAACGCCTTTCGTTCTTGGACGGTTTCCCAGATAATGCATTTCTGTATTTAATTCTTCGACAGGAAGATTCGGTTCGCCCCAGTTAAAATGACGAGCGCCGTAAGGACAGGCTGCCATGCAATATCTGCAACCGATACACCAATTGTAATCAACTACCACAATACCGTCTGGTTCTTGCCATGTTGCTTTAGCCGGACAAACTTTTGTACATTGTGGATTTCTACATTGTTGACATGCAACCGGAACGTAGAAATGTCCTTGTTCCGGAACTTTTTCAGGATTGTAATGAACAGTTGAATGTGCATAATCAATACCTTTTTCTTTTTCCATCTGCAACACCTGTATCCATTGTATTTGTGGATCGCGCGACTGGTTGTTTTCTTTTACACATGCATAAACGCATCTCCTGCAACCGATACAACGACTCAAATCCAAAGCGTATCCGAACAAAACACCTTCCATAGCTGGTTTATCGGATACATGCGTATCTTTTTCGTATTTTTCTTTATATTTTGCTTCTAAATTTTTAACGATTTCGTCTTTCTCGCCTTGTGATAAGGTTCTGAAATTTTGTTGAAGAAATTCATCAATAGCTTTCATATTACAACCCGAAACTGCAAGTGTAGTAAATGTTGCTAACGAAATATTTTTTAGAAATGATCTGCGTGAATTTTCTTTTTCCATCTTTGATAAAATAATCAAATTTATAATTGTTATTTAATATCTTCTTGTCTCACCGGTGGTGGTTCCGGCGTCAATTCTTTAAATCTTGGCGAATGCGGATTGTGGCAGTTTACGCAAAGTAAATATTCTTTTTTACCGTTCCAGTATCCTTTTCTTTTTCCATGTACACCAACTTTCCAGTCACGTAATTTATCACCATGACATTGACCACAGAGTTTGTACGATTCTTTAAAGCTTAATAAACTGCCATTGGCAAGTTTTAATGAATCGCGATTTTTCAAATCATGACAATCGGTGCACCAACGGTTTTCCTTGTCATGATTAAACATATCAGATATGTCGTCGTGCATATCAACCAATTTTCTTTTTACCGGATTTGGTACTAAGTCTTTATGACATTCTGTACAAGGATAAATCCCGTCGCTGAAAGGTGGCGGTTCTACTGCATATTCACCCGGCTTTTCAATCTTAGTATTGACATCGTTTGCTACTTGTATTTTTTTTATCTCACTTTTTTCCAATTTCGATTCATTAGATGTACAACCAAAAATCAAAACCATTAAAAATGCAACTAAAATAACAGGTATTGTACTAATTGCGTATTTATTATTCTTCATATTAATTTATTTTGCAAATAAATATTTTCAAATTTTTAATATAAGTAAGTATTCTCTGTCAGCGAAATTTCAATGTCGTAAATAAGATTAAAAATTGGGCACAAATATAATTTTTTTTCTTGATGCTGGACGAAAATATTTTATTTTTTTCTCAAATCTAAGAAATATTTTGGGCTTCACTTTCGCTCTTGTCTTCTGTCTTGTTTTTCTTTTTAAGACGTTTGGTATAAAATAATGAAACGCCTAAAGAAATGATTGCCAGGAATAGAAATGCAATTACTCTGAAACCTGTCCCCATGTTTGAAAAGTCTGTCATAAAAACATGAATGCAAGTTACCAACAAAGTTGCGATTGCCATCCAACGGTATTTTGTGTTTTGTAGAATCCAGCTCAATATGAAATATAAAATAGCTGATGCTGTCCACGATATTGCTACCCAGTTTTGTGGTACAGCATGGTTCAAACTATAAAGTACCATAAAAAAAACGACAATCAAATATGTGTTTCGTATTAAATCGGTTTTCAATGTCAATCTTTCTTTTCTCCAATTTATGATTCGTGCTGACGTAAATGCAATTATGGCGAATGTGAAATTAAACGAATTAATTGGTTGCGTCGAAATAAGATAAGCTAATAAAATTGTGCAAAATAAAAGCGTATTCATCATAACAATTATTTGCGACCTGTACCATAAAGCCATCGAAAGAACCAACAAACTTTGTAATGTCAACCAAATAAAAGAACCGGGTAGTTTTGCGAATCCATATATTGCGACACTCAACGCCATAAAAGCAAAATTGACATAAAATGAAGCATCAAATTTTCGTTCGATTTTACTTTTTAGAAACAATGAATAAGTCATGCACGCCACAAAAATAGAAAGGAAAATGTAAATGTAATTGTCCTGATAAAACGAAAGCATTACTAAAAACGTTACTATTGTGAATATGATTCCGTTTAAAATAAGTGTTGTCATATATATATCGTCAGAGAAAAGTCCTTTTTGCTTTATCAATGATGAATATGAAAAAATGGCTCCGTAAACAAATAAATAAATAAGATTGTATTGATGGTTTCCCACTGCACCCATAGGATGTCCCATAAATGGATTGCCTAATAACCAAAGTAGATGAGAAAAATAAACCAAAATAATTGTTACAATTAGAATTTTCGACCAACCCAATCGATTAAAAAGATACATTGCAAGAGCGCTGGTCAAAATACCAAGCGATAATGTTATATGTGTTGAATCGCTGATTATTCCAGAACCTACCAGTAACAATACGGACAACAGAGCCATGAATTGCGATTTTTGTTTGATTGCATTGTACACCAAAACGCCAATCGATGTACACATCAAAATAACTGTAATAATTTTAAAAGATACGAGTGGATGTGAAGTGAAAAAACTAAGACTCATCATGCTGTAAAAAATCAACAGATGACTTGTTACCAATAGCATGAATGATAAATGCGTGTGCGAAGTTTTAAGATAATCCGAAAGATAATAAACTCCAACAGTGGCTAAAATTCCGATTGTGGTCGAAACATAACCATTGACTGAATGATTTGTAAATATCATTAAAAATGCAATTCCAAAAAGAAGTACCAAACTACCTAACCAAGCAAATCCATATTCTACAACATTCGATTCTAAAGCGGCTTTATCAACAGGTAAAACCAGATCAACTGTTTCGTTGTACGGATCTTCGTTTACCGCCGAAGTTGGTTTTGCTTCAATTAATGGTTTTGCATTTTGCTGTAATTGATTTTCGAGAATTGAAATGCGCGATTCTAATCCGGTTAGTCTTTTTAAAATTTCATCCTGTTTTAAATCTTGGGATGATCGATTTTCCATAAGTTAGTTTGTTAAAAAGATGACATCTTTTTAAGATGCCATCTTTTATTAAGTAAAAGAAAATTAAAAATTTTATGCAGTTTCTTCTGCAACGTCTTCTTCGTGCATTTTTTTCCATGGCGGTAAAAACCAAAGTAAAAATGTAAGTATCAAACATGGAACAACTACCCAAATGGCAGCCATGCCTATTCCCTCTTGTCCCATAAAATCCGCCTTAAAACTGGTCAGACCATAAAAACTTTTCGAGAATAATTGTCCACCAATTACTACGTTCCAGCGCATAAAGAAAATTCCAATCAACACCAGAATTCCTACTGCAGCATAAAATATTTTTCGTATTTTTTCTTTGGGTCTGTAGAATTGGAAAGTTCCTATAATTCCCAATGGAACAAGCGTCCCCAAAAATATTTGCATTATAAAAAACGTAAAGAATAATTTACCGTGTACTAAAATATATAAAATATCAAACGATTCTTCGGCTTCATAAATACGGTGAATTTGATCTAAACATTCCAATGTAAAGTCAATTATTAAAATATAGAACAAATACTTGGCAATTGTATCAAGACAAAGCATATCAATTTTTGTCTTTCGCAAATAATTTACAAGAATGTAAACAAACATCACCAGCGCTATTCCGGAAACCATTGCTGAAAAAAGAAAAATAACCGGCATTAGAACTGTTGACCACCATGGATTTGCTTTTATCGAGCCAAAAATAAAACCGACATAACCGTGTAACAAAAATGCTGAAGGTATCCCAATTACTGTAATTCTGTAACCTAATTTATCATCCATTGCAAGTGCTTTTGGCGAAATGTCGCTAATGCCAAGTGTAAGGGCTTTATAAACATATTTAAGAATTCCTTTTTTCTCTTGCGACCAGATTACAAAATCTTTGCGGTAATCAAACCAGATTTCTAACAATAATACCACCATCAAATACCATAAATAAACAAAACCAAAAATTGCCATTGCTGACGAGAAATGCGGTGTAATCATTATTTCATAAAATCGTTGCGGTTGTCCCAAGTGACTAATCAATGGCATTGTCGCAACAAGCATAAATGAAAATGCAGTTAGCAATGATAAAACGTACGTCGGTTTCAAAGCCTTTACATTAAACACTCTTTCGAGCGATGCCAATATAAATGCTCCGGCAACTAATCCGGTGATATATGGATATAAAACTATTAAAATAGACCAGTTTAATTCTATTTCGTTGGGGTAAATAAATCCAACAACTTTGTGTAAGGCTTCGTAAAGACCTCTATAATGTTCTTCCATATTATCGTACCTCCTGACTTAATGCATTATAATAAAGTTTACTTCTTGTATTTAAATGTGGTTTGAGTGTATTGCAGGTATGTGTTTTTATAAATTCAGCCATCACACCATTCGGATCTCGCAAATCACCGTAGATTCTTGCTCCTACCGGACAAGCATCCATACATGCCGGATTCAAACCATTTTTAAGACGGTGATAACAGAATGTACATTTGTCCACAGTCTTTTTTATAGGGTGCAAATACCTGCAACCGTAAGGACATGCCTGCACACAATAACGGCAACCGATGCAATATTCCTTATCAACCAAAACTATTCCTTCCGGACTTCGAAATGTTGCACCAACCGGACACACCTGCTCGCATGGAGATGTAGCACAGTGATTGCACATTTTCGGCACAAAAAATGACTTCATAATTTCATTATCCGGAACGCTTTGTTTAAAGCCATCGATTCCGCCATTTGGTGATTCAACTTTTACCGTTCCATCATTTTTTATAGTGTATTGTTCAACCCAACTTCGAAAAAAGAAAGGTTCTAACGGAACATCATTTTCTGCTTTACATGCTTTTGCACAGTTACCGCAACCGATACATTTTTCGAGATCGATACCTATTCCGTACCATTTACCTTTTCCTTTTGGTTCTTCAGCTGCATAAAGCGCTCCGGTAAACGGTTTCATATATGAACCGGCAAGGAATCCTCCTGCAATAAGTCCAGCCGTTTTAAAAAACGTACGACGCGTAGTATTTTTTTCGTCTATTGCCATGGTTGATTTCGTTTATTTATGTTTATGATTTTTAAAATTTAATTTTCCGGAAAATATCTCTTATTTCAAGTCTTTTAATGGATGATGCGGATTATGACAATCTGTGCAAGCCATATCAACATTATGTTCATTGGGATCAATTTGCTTAATAATTTTTTCGTTTCTTGCTTTATTTTTAGTATGACATTTAGCACAGAAAAATCTTGTATAAGGTATTGTCTTAGGGACAAGAAGCGTGTCTGTTTTCGGATTTTTGATATGTTTAAATGCAGGTCCATGACAGGTTTCGCATTTTATATTCACATGTGGTCCTATTTTTTTAAGCGCAATGACAGAATCATGGCAACCTTCGCACGATTTAACTCCGCGATACTTAACCGGGTGAAGTAAAGTATCAGCATTATCGATTAACGAATTTGCACGATAATGTCCAAGGTCTCCAAAAGAAGCGGGAACTAAAAAATGGCGTACAATTAAAAATAGAGCAATCAGAATTGCAAACAAGATCAATAAGCGGTTGATTTGTGGAGGCATACAATAATAGTTTTAATGAAATTATTATTTTTAATTATTTACTTTCTCTTTCTTATACTAGTTCTACTCATTAATATTTTAACACTATTCTGTCTAAACTAAATTTTATGTTATTATTCAAAATTATTTTTTTTTGAGTGTCGTAAAATATAATAAATGTTCTAAATATTTTTATGAAAATAATAAACCGATTAAAAATAAAAATTCACTTACAAACTATATTGATCTAAAATTCAAATTACAATTTTATTGCAATTTTTCTTTGCAAAGTAAAGAAAAAAAATAAAACCTTCAAATCAATAATAAAATTTTTTATTAAAATTTTTTATTCAACGCATTTGTTTTTTATAAATCAATTCATTTTCAAGTCAACCCACTTTTTAATTCAAAAATAAATTTCTGTCAAGATTTATTATTTCAAATTTTTTTCAGGATTTTTAGTCGTTTAAAAAAAAATTGTCGTTTAACTTCAATAAATCTGACAAACATCATTCATATTTTTTATTTTAATCCTTTATCTTTGTTCGAATAAAATTTATTATTTTTTTTGACGTCTAAACTGATATTTTTATGTATAAAATAACCGAACATCCCATCTTAGAAATTCCTTTGCGCGACAAAGTCAGTTTTTTGTTTGAGGGTAAAGAAGTTACCGGCGAAAAAGGTTTTACAATTGCAGCAGCGTTGCATCAGGCTGGATATCCGGTGCATAGTCATAGTTTGCGCAATCGCAACAGAAGTCTGGAATGTGGCATTGGTAAATGCGGCGCTTGCGAAATGTTGGTTGACGGTCAGATTAAACGAATTTGTATCACTCCGGTTGACAACGTAATTCAAGTACGTGAAATTCCAAAAGATTACAATCCACAGATTACGCCATACAAAAATAAAGACGGATTTAAAGTTTATAAAACGACTGTTGCAATCATCGGTGCCGGACCTGCCGGTTTGGCTTGCCGCGAAGAATTACTCAAACGAAAAATTGACAATATTGTAATTGACAACAACGATAAAATCGGCGGACAGTTTTTGATGCAAACGCACCAGTTTTTCTTTTTCGAAAAAGAAAAGAAATTTGGCGGAATGCGTGGTTTCGATATTGCTAAAACATTGGCTGGCGAAAATCTGGACGGTATTTTTCTCAACTCTACCGTTTGGGATTTGCTCGAAGGAAAACGCATCGCTGTCAAAAATATCATAACCGACGAAATATATTTTGTCGATGCTGAATATTTGGTCATCGCTACCGGAGCTGTCCCATTTATGCCGACTTTCGAGAACGACGATTTACCCGGTGTCTTCACAGCAGCCGTCGTACAAAAAATGATGAACAATGAATTGACACTTCTTGGCAAAAACGTGTTGACCGTTGGCGCCGGTAATATTGGCTATTTGACGTCTTACCAGTTAATGCAAGCCGGAGCAACCGTAAAAGCGATTATCGAAGCCATGCCCCGCGAAGGCGGTTTTCCTGTTCAGGCTAATCGTGTGCGACGCCTTGGAATTCCAATTCTTTTATCGCACATTTTATTAAAAGCAATTCCCAACGACGACCATACCGGAGTTATTGGCGCTGTTGTTGCCGAATGCGAAAATTTTCAACCAATACCCGGAACCGAAAAAATTATCGATGGTATCGACGCAATAAATATTTGTACCGGTCTTGTTCCCGACGACCAATTGCTCATTAAAGGACGCGAAGTTTTTGGTCGCAATTGTTGGGGTGCAGGCGACTCAATCAGAATTGGCGAAGGAACCAGCGCTGTATTGCGAGGCAAAGAAGTCGCCTACGAAATTCTCGACGAAATGGACGAAAAATTTAATTACGACGAATTTCTGAACGTCCAAAAAGAATACATCGACTCTCAACAGCATCCCATTCGCGTCATTCCAGAACCAACAATGCCAAACACGTCGCGCGCAAATTTAAAACCTTTTGTTTTAATTGACTGTTTGTATGGTTTTGCATGTAACCCTTGCGAATTTGCTTGTCCGCATGATGCAATAACAAAAACATCAACCAGTTCTGTCCCGAAATTAAATTTCGACAAATGTATTGGTTGTATGGATTGCGTTTATCAGTGTCCCGGTCTGGCAATTTTCGGTTACAACATTCGCAAAGACTGGTTGTTTCTGCCAATTGAATATTTTATTCCGACTGCAACCGATGGTAAAAATGTAGAAGTTTATTTGGTTGACAACAATGGAAAAATTTTAGGTGAAGGTGAGATTGAAAAAATCCTAAAGAAACCTAACAAGACTGACATTGCAAGAGTAAAATCTAACACAATACATGACGATGATTTATTAAATGTTCGTGGATTTATTTTGAAAGACCGTTATCCCCAACCCATCGAGTTTAAAAAAGTCGATCACAAAATCGAAGCCGAAACATATATTTGTCATTGCGACGACGTTCGTCTTCCAGAAATTCTTGACATTGTGGGCGACCGCAAATTTATTTCGGTTGACGAAATAAAACACACAACTCGTTTGGGTATGGGCGCATGTCGCGGCAAACGATGCATTCCACGTTTAAAACAAAGCGTCCGTAGTTTAGGTATAACCATTGTTGGCGAAGCTACTCCGCGTGGACCTTTGTCAAACCAATTGGCAATGGGCGAACTTTATCCGCAGAATATTCCCGAAAATATTATTATTCCAAACAGACAAAAAAACGTCAGAACCGAAAAAGTTAAGGCAATTATTGCAGGCGGAGGAATAGGAGGAAGTGCATTGTTCCGATATCTGGCAGAAGCTGATATGAAACCGGTTTTAATCAATCATGGTCGTGGCGCTTCGTGGAGAAACATTGCCGGTGGACGTCCGAACTTCAGCGTTCCCGAACTTTCAGACATTGCTGCCCACAATCTTGATATTTTCCGAACATTGCAGAAAATTAAAAATGTGGATTTCCGTCAAATTGAATATATAACTTTTGCGCACGACGAAGCAACGTACCACGCATTGGAAGCGTCGAAAGCTTGGTCTGACGCCGAAATGATTGAACCGGGCGATTTCAAAAAACGGATTTCGCCATTTATCAATCCAAAACTAAATACGTATAAATCTGCTTTAATTACACGTAATTGTTGGCAAGCCACGCCCGGTAAAGTTATCGACTTAATTCGACGACTTGGAATTTCGAACGCAGGAACAATTCTCGAAGATTGTAAACTGATTGATGTGAAAAAAACCGGCGATATTTTTCATGTACTTGTGTTGAATCACGAAAAAGAATATGTCGAATATCAAACCGAAATTTTTATCAACGCACTTGGCGCAGACGGTGCAAAATTTGCGAAAAAACTAAATATCGAAACCGGTTTATTTCCAGTAAAACATCAGGCATTTATAACGCGACGTTTGCCAATGATGGGCGTTGGAAATACACCGCTGCCGATGCTTATTGACCGGCGGAATTACAAAGGCTTTTCGGCTGTGTATGGTCAACAGTTGGCAGAAACCGGACAGGTAATTGGTTGCGCATCGCCGGCAATTGAATCAATGGAAGCGGATAAAAATTTGAAAATAAATTCGAAAGAATTTCTCGAAATTGCCTCCGAAGTTTTTGTTGATTGGTTGCCAGAACTTTCGTCTGTTGGATTTCAGGCAGTCTGGGCTGGATATTACATAGAACCGCGAATGATAATTGATACAAACTATGGTTTATTTCTTGGTTTACGTGGTCAAGGGTTTATGCTCGGTCAATATCTCGCAAAAATTTATGTTGACCAATTGTTAGGCAAAATGGTTCCCGACTATTTCAACCGGTTAACGTTGGCAGGCGATGGTTTGCTCGAAAAAGCGTTTAAATAAAATATGAAGTCGGACAACGTTTAAATTATGTCAAATAAAATTGTTTGTTAAATTTGTAAATATTAACCAAATATATTAACATGAAAAAAATTAGTTATCTTGCAATACTTAGCGTATTGCTATTATTTACCTTTTGTAAATCATCAAAATTTAAAGTGGAAAAATTTACCGACAAAAATGGCTACAGTTACGAAATGATTACCAACGATCCTGCTGGTGCGCGTATCTATAAATTAAAAAATGGTTTGACAGTTTACCTTTCGGTTAACAAAGATGAACCGCGTGTACAAACCTACATTGCTGTTCGCGCCGGTTCAACTTATGACCCGAAAGAAACAACCGGATTGGCGCATTACCTCGAACACATGATGTTTAAAGGTACATCAAAATTTGGTACATCTGATTGGGAAAAGGAATCGAAGTTGCTCGACGAAATTTCGCAATTGTTCGAAGCTCACAAAAACGCAACGTCGCCCGAAGACAAAAAAAGAATCTATACTAAAATTGACAGCGTTTCGTTGCTGGCTGCAAATTATGCGGTGCCGAGCGAATACGATAAAATGATGTCAAGCATTGGCGCAAAAGGAACAAATGCATGGACATCGCACGAAGAAACCGTCTATGTAAATGATATTCCGGTTAACGAACTCGAAAAATGGCTGACGTTGGAAAAAGAGCGTTTCAGTAAATTGGTATTGCGACTTTTCCACACAGAACTGGAAGCTGTTTATGAAGAATTTAATATGGGACAAGACAACGACTGGCGCAAATCGTACAACGCAATGATGCAAGGTTTGTTTAAAAAACATCCTTACGGAACGCAAACAACGCTTGGCTTGGGCGAACATCTTAAAAATCCGTCGATGGTAAATATTCATAATTACTGGAACACTTATTACGTACCAAACAACATGGCAATCTGTTTGTCTGGCGACATTGATCCGGAAGCAACCATCAAAATGATTGATGCGACTTGGGGAACTTTCCAATCGAAAGATGTTCCGAAAAAAGATCAGCCGGTTGAAGAGCCGATTACAAAACCGGAATCAATAACAGTTGTCGGACCCGACGCAGAAAATTTAACCATCGCATATCGTACCGACGGTTTCAATACACAAGACCGCGCTTATGCTACTTTGTTGAGCAAAATTCTTTACAATGGAACTGCCGGTTTGATGGATATTGATTTGAACCAAAAACAAAAAGTGCTCGAATCGTATGCTTATGCAAGTTTTATGAAAAATTATGGCGTCTTCCAAGTACACGCGTCGCCGCGCCAAGGTCAGAAACTCGAAGAAGCAAAAGATTTGCTGCTTGCCGAAATTGAAAAAGTCAAAAAAGGCGATTTCGAAAATTGGCTGATTGAAGCTGCGATAAACGATTTAAAAGTTAGTTTGTTAAGACGTCAGGAACAAAATGAAAACCGTGCGTATCAATTTGTGGAGTCTTTTCGCAACTTTAATGAGTGGATTGATTATGTTCGGTTTGTTGACGATATTTCGAAAATTTCTAAAAAAGAATTGATAGAATTTGCGAATCGTCTTTGCAATGAAAATTACGTCGCTGTTTACAAACGTGTTGGTAAAGATACTTCGGTATTTAAAGTCGAGAAACCCAAAATTACAAACGTCCCAATGAACCGCGATGCGAAGTCAGAATTTTATAAGACTTTTGAAAAAATGCAACCGGCTAACTTAAATCCGGTGTTTGTTGACTTCCAAAAAGAAATTGCGAAAAAAGAAATAGTTGCCGGTGTCGAATTCAATTATCTCAAAAACGAAACGAACGATTTGTTTACGCTTTATTATGTTTTCGATATGGGAAAAGACAACAATCTCAAATTGCCCATTGCAATTGACTATTTGCCTTTTGTCGGAACAGATAAATACACACCCGAACAATTACAACAAGAATTTTATAAATTGGGAATCAGATTTTGGGTAAATGCAGGAAGCGAACGCTCTTATGTTTATATATCAGGTTTGCAATCGTCGTACAAAGCCGGTATAGAATTGTTGGAACATTTATTAGCAAACGCAAAAGGTAATGAAAAATCGTATAAAGATTATATCGACGGCGTTTTGAAAAAACGAGCCGACGCAAAATTAGACAAAGATGTTATTCTTTGGGACGCGCTGTATAATTACGGTCAATTTGGTTCGAACTCGCCATATACAAATATTTTGCAGGAACAGGATTTGCGCGGAATGAAACCCGGCGATCTCACAAATTTAATTAAAGAACTGGCATCTTTCAAACACCGCATTTTATATTACGGTCAGGCAGATTTCGACGACGCTTTCAAAGTTGTAAAAGACAAACACGCTTTGGCTTCGCAAATAAACGATGTACCAACACCTGTTAAATTTGCCGAGTCCGATTTTGGTAAAAGTATGGTTTACTGGGTCAACTATGATATGGTTCAAAACCAGATGATGATGATTTCAAAAGACAAAGATTTCAACATAAAATTAATTCCAGACGTCAGATTATTCAGCGAATATTTTGGTGGTGGACTTTCGTCAATTATCTTTCAGGAAATCCGTGAATCGCGCGCATTGGCTTATAGCGCATTTGCTGCTTATAGAATGCCAGATAAATTAGATAAATCGCCGTATGTTTTTGGATACGTTGCTACACAAGCTGACAAATTAAAATCTGCAACCGATGCAATGTTGGCACTTTTAAACGACATGCCAAAAGCACAAATACAATTCGATGCTTCGCGCGACGCATTGATGAAACGTATTGAATCGGAACGGATAACCAATACAAATATATTTTTTACTTATCTGAATAATTTAGACAGAGGCATTAATTACGATATTCGCAAAGACGTTTACGAGCGCATGAAGACTGTCAAAATGGATGAGCTTTCTAAATTTTTTGATGCGCATGTTAAAGGAAAGAAATATACTTACCTGATTATTGGTAAAAAAGAAAATATTGATGTCAAAGCGTTGTCGCAATTTGGCGAAGTGAAAGAATTGACATTAAAAGATGTTTTTAACTACTAATTTCTTAAAGACCTGACAAAGTTTAAAACTTTGTCAGGTCTTATTTTTTACAACTTTTCCAAATGCACAATTTCGTTTAACGGTTTTCTTTGTGTTTCGTGTCTGTTAGGGTTGACAACATCTGAAGGATAACCAAGCGTAATTATTGCCACCGGTTCGAAACTTGCGGGTAACTGAAACAAATCAACAATTTTTTGTCTGTTAAAATTACAAATCCAGCAAGTTGCCAAACCCAAATCCGTTGCAGCCAAAGTCAAATGATCGATTCCAATGGCAACATCAATTTCAGCATGATTTTTACCGTCGCTGCGATTCCAACCTTTCGATAAATCTACGCAAGCAATAACAAGAACCGGCGCTTGTAAAATCCAATCGCGGTTGTAGGCTTCTTTTATTCTATTTCGGGTTTCGATGTTTTGAACAATAATATAATGACAAGGTTGAAAATTTGCAGCCGTTGGTGCAACACGAACTGCTTCTAAAACCAATTCAAGCTTTTCTTTTTCAATTGGCTGTGCCTTAAATTTTCTACACGAATACCTGTTTTTAGCTAATTCTAAAAATTCCATAATTTTCAATTTATTTTTCTGCAAAATAATTAAAAACCATTTAATAAATTTTAATTCCTCAAAAAAAAATTAATTTTGTGCTTTGCAAAAAAAATTATTCGGAAAGGAAAATTATAATGATTGATTTAAGAACATACGTTTTTTTAGATTCGTTGCAATTGCAAATGGCGTCGTATTTATCGACGGTTTCTCGTGGATATTTGCCAGTTGCTGGACAAACCTGTTGCTTTATCGAAATTGCTCCCGGTATAGAAATTAATACTTTGACTGACGTTGCTCTAAAAGCAACCAATGTAACACCCGGTATGCAAATTGTTGAACGCGCTTATGGAATGCTCGAAGTTCACTCAAGTAGTCAGGGCGACACGCGCATGGCGGGCGAGGCAGTTTTAAAAGCAATTGGTCAGACCGAACATGACAGAATAAAACCACGAATTTTAACAAGTCAACTCATCAAAAATGTGGAAGACCACCATGCGCAATTAATCAACCGAACACGCATGGGAATGATGTTGCTTCGCGGCGACACACTTTTTGTTCTCGAAGTTGAACCGGCAGCTTATGCCTATTATGCAGCAAACGAAGCAGAAAAATCTGCTAAAATAAATATTATTGACGTAACAGGTTTTGGTAAATTTGGGCGTGTGTACATTGGCGGACCAGAAGCTGAAGTGTTGGAATGTAAACGAACAGTCGAAATGCGACTTGCTGAAATCACTGGTCGTGAAGAATACAAATAAATAATTAACAATTGATAATTAACAATTAAAAATTAGAAAAATGTCAGAGAATAAATCAGAAGCATTAGGAATGATCGAAACCCGAGGTTTCGCAGCGCTTGTTGAAGCAGCGGACGCAATGGTTAAAGCAGCAAAAGTTGACTTAATAGGTTACGAAAAAATTGGCGGCGGTTATGTTACGGCAATTGTTCGTGGCGACGTTGCATCTGTTCGCGCAGCAGTTGATGCCGGTGTAAAAGCAGCCGAAAAAGTTGGCGAAGTTGTTTCTACGCACGTCATTCCACGTCCACACGAAAATGTTGATTTGGCGTTACCTTTAGGAAGAAAATCATAAATCACCATTATTGTACTTCGTGTGCCTTTGTGAAAACCCTTTGTGTGCCTTTGTGGTTGATTATTTTATCACAAAGGCACACAAAGGGTTTTCACAAAGGCGCATAAAGATAAATTGACAAATCTCAGTGAGGAGATAATTAAATGATTTTAGCAAAAGTTATAGGAACTGTGGTTTCAAGCCAAAAGGCGCAAAAGATGGATGGAATTAAATTTCTATTGTTAGAAAAAATTGACCCTGTTACATTAAAAGGCAAAAGCGATTTCGTAGTTTCAATGGATAGTGTTGGAGCTGGAGTTGGCGAAATTGTGTTTTATGTTTCGGGCAGTAGCGCAAGATTTACAAGTGTTACTGAAGGTCGCCCAACTGATTCGACTGTTGTTGCTATTGTTGACCAAATAGAAAAACACGGCGAATATACTTACAAAAAAAATTAAAATGTTGCTGGGAAAAATTGTTGGAACAGTTGTAAGTAGCTCAAATAGCATTGACATTGCAGGTGCAAAATATTTGCTTGTTGATAAATGCAATCAAGGCGGCAAAAGCAAAGGCGATTATCTGGTAGCGCTCGACCTTGTTGGTGCTAATCGCGGTGAAGTGGTTTTTATAGCAGAAAGCACATCGGCTCGTGAAACGCCTGAAACAACAAGCAAAGCCGTCGATGCAATTGTTGTTGGAATTATTGATTTGATTGACGAATCGGGAACAGTTACTTATCAGAAATAAATTATGAGTTTGACTGTTCTTGGCGTTTTAGAGTTTAGCAGTATCGCAATTGGTATCAAAGCGCTCGACGAAATGGTGAAAGTTGCGCCAATCGAAATTATCGAAGCGCGAACAATGTGCCCCGGAAAATATTTGATTGTTTTTACTGGAGACGTTGCGTCTGTTGAATATTCGTTTAACAAAGGATTTGAAATTGGAAAAGAAAGAATTGTTGATCGTTTGTTTCTACCAATGATTCATCAAAGCGTCGTTCCGGCAATTGGCAAAGTTGTAAAAACTACTGTCTGGAAAGCAATTGGAATTATCGAGACCTTGTCTGTTGTTTCGAGTATCGAAGCTGCGGATTTAGCCGCAAAAGCTGGTGGCGTTTTTATTGTTGAAATTAGACTTGCAATTGGTTTTGGTGGAAAGTCTTATGTAAAAATGATTGGATCGTTGGACGCTGTCGAAGCTGCAATGCAAGCCGGAACGTCAAAAGCAAAAGAAAAAGATATGTTGTGCGCTGATATAATTATTCCGCAGCCGCATATCGAAATAAAACCTTTTTTTATGTAGGAGGAATTTGAATTGGAAAATTTAGAACAAAATATACGTCAGTTAGTCGAAGAAGTTGTTAAAAGCATGATGCAAAGTCCCGCTAAAGAAAGCGGCGACAAAGGCACAGGTATTTTTTCAAACCTTAACAATGCTGTAATTGCTGCTGATTTAGCTTTTAAAAAATTAAGCGAACTGACATTAGAAGTTAGAAAAAAAATTATACAAAACATGCGTGATATTTCGTTGGCAAACAACGAAACATTGGCAAAAATGGCAAGCGAAGAAACCGGTTTTGGTCGTTGGGAAGATAAAGTTATCAAAAACAAACTTGGAATTTTAAAAACGCCCGGGGTTGAAGACATTGAATCGGTTGCTTACTCGGACGATAATGGTTTAACATTGGTTGAACGTGCGCCTTATGGTGTCATTGGTTCGATTACGCCAAGTACAAATCCGGTTGTTACAATTATCAGCAATGCAATTGGAATGGTTGCTGCCGGAAATGCGGTTGTGTTCAATCCGCATCCGTCTGCTAAAAAAGTTTCGAGCTATTTGGTAAGTTTGTTGAACAAAGCAATCATTGATGCCGGAGGTCCACAAAATTTGTTGACTTGTATTGACGAACCAACAATCGAAAGCGCAAAAGAGTTGATGACGCACAAAAAAGTAGCATTGATGGTTGTAACCGGGGGACCAGCGGTTGTAAAGACTGCAATGAACAGCGGCAAAAAGGTAATTGCAGCCGGACCGGGAAATCCGCCTTGTGTTGTTGACGAAACTGCTGACATTACTAAAGCCGGAAAAGACATTGTTGACGGTGCAAGTTTCGACAACAATATTATTTGTATCTGCGAAAAAGAAATCATCTGCGTTGCATCGGTTGCTGACCGTCTGAAAGATGAAATGAAAAAACACGGCGCTTACGAATTGAACGAAGAACAGATAAAACAAGTAACAAAAATTGTAATTGCCGAAGCCGGTTGTCCGGGAAACGAAGGTGCGACAAGCAAAAAGTTCGTCGGTAAAAATGCAAACTTCATTGCCAAAGAAATCGGATTAAATTTGCCGGACTCGACAAGATTATTACTTTGCGAAGTTGGTCGCGAACATCCGTTGGTTTGGACAGAACAATTATTGCCGGTCATGCCGTTAGTTCGCGTTAAAGATGCTGACGCTGCAATTGAATTGGCTGTTGAATGTGAGCATGGTTTCCGTCACACAGCAATTATGCACTCGTTGAATATAGCGAAGTTAAGCAAAATGGCGAAAGCTATGAATTGTTCAATCTTTATTAAAAACGGACCAAGTTACGCAGGCTTAGGTCAAGGTGGCGCTGGTTTTGCTTCGTTTACAATTGCAAGTCCGACTGGTGAAGGCGTTACTCGCGCAAGAACTTTTTCGCGTGAAAGACGTTGCACATTGGTTGATTATTTTAGAATCGTATAATAATTATTAATTGTTAATTATTAATTATCAATTAGAAAATGAAATTCGGAAAAATAATAGGCAGAGTAGTTAGTACAGTAAAAGTTGAATCGTTGGAAGGTGCAAAACTTGTTTTGATTCAACCACTCGACGAAAAAATGGAGAATGTGGGCGATGCAATCGTTGCTGTCGATACAATTGCGGCTGATGTTGGACAATTTATTTATTACGAAACCAGCAAAGAGGCAAGCCGCGTTTTTGAACATACAATGAACCCGGCCGATGCTGCAGTTATGGGAATTATCGATGACATTTTAATTGAAAGCAAAAAATGATCTTAGGCAAAGTAATTGGGAATGTAATTTCCACTGTCAAGGTAAAAGGTTATGAATCGAAAAAGATTTTAATCATTCAGCCAATCGATCCGAAAGGAAATGCGAAAGGAAAATCTTTTCTGGCAATCGATGCTGTGCAGGCTGGCGTTGGCGATACGGTTTTAATTATCGAAGAAGGTAATTCTGCACGCGCTGTTATTCAAGAGCCCGATTCGCTGACGGTAAAAACTGTTGTGGCGGGTATTGTGGACAAAATTAACATCTAAACAATGAGCGAAAACCAAAACACCCACGATAATGTTAAACGTGTTGCAATTGGCGCTGATCACGGTTCGTTTGATTCGAAAGAAATGCTCAAAAATTATCTTTTGATGCTGGGTTACAAAGTTGTGGACGTGGGTACAAATAATAATACAACAAAAGTTGATTATCCAGACTTTGCTTTTGCTGTGGCGAAGAAAGTTGCAAGTGGAGATTGCGATAGAGGAATAATGCTGGATGCTGCTGGCATTGGTTCGGCGATGGTTTGTAATAAAGTGCGTGGAATTAGAGCTGCGTTGTGTTGGAGTACAAAAACAATTGTAAATAGCCGCGAACATAACTGCGCAAATGTGTTGACAATGGGTACAGCACAACATACAGCCGATGAAATTTGTGCTTTTGCTAAACTTTGGCTCGAAACGCGCTTCGAAGGTGGTCGTCATTGGAGCAGAATTAATAAAATGATGTCAATAGAAAAAATATAATATACAATGGATCAAAAAGAACTGATTGATAAAATTACAAAAGAAGTAATGTCGCGACTTGAAGATAAAATGAAGTCGCAAGGTGCGTCGAAACAAGAAAATACGGCAAAACCACTGGCAAAACCGCAATTTAGTCCGTTAGAACTGGCGCGATACATTGACCATACATTATTAAAGCCCGATGCGGTTGCTTCAGCGTTTGATCAGCTTTGCGCCGAAGCTATTAATTACAAATTTTATTCGGTTTGCGTTAATTCGTCGTGGGTGCCTTATGTTACGAAAAAATTACGTGGCAGTGGCGTTAAAATTTGCGCGGTTGTAGGTTTTCCTTTGGGTGCAATGGACAGCCGCAGCAAAGCATTCGAAACACGCAATGCAATTGATGGCGGCGCTAACGAAATTGACATGGTTATTAATGTCGGTGCGTTAAAGTCGAAAGATTATAAGACTGTTGAAGAAGATATTCGTGCTGTTAAACGTGCGTGTCGAGCAAATACCGTTTTAAAAGTTATTATTGAAACCGGTTTACTTAAAGACGACGAAAAAATTATTGCCTGCGAAATTGCCAAGAAAGCCGACGCGAGTTTTGTAAAAACAAGTACCGGTTTTTCTGGGGGCGGCGCAACTGTGCCGGATATTTTGCTGATGCGTAGAATTGTCGGCACAAAAATGGGCGTAAAAGCAAGCGGCGGTATCAGAGATTTTAATCAGGCAGTTGCTTTGATAAATGCTGGTGCAAACAGGCTTGGTTGCGGCGCAAGTGTGGCGGTTGTTAGCGGTGCAAAAAGCGATGGAAGCTATTAGATTTATTTTTTGAACGAAATTACTGAAAAACTAAGCTTCCGGTGCATGATGCAGAGGTATTGTAAATTTAAATTCGCTTCCTTTGCCTAATTCGCTTTCAGCCCATATTTTTCCGCCATGTTTTTCTATAAATTCTTTGCAAAGTAGTAATCCCAAGCTGGTTCCTGTTTCATCGGCGGTTCCTTTTCTCGATAATTTATTATCAATTCTAAAAAGTTTGTCTATGTGTTCTGGTTCGATGCCGGTGCCAGTATCGGATATTACAAAAAGTATATTTTCATTAGATTTTTGACTTTTGATATTTATTTTACCGCCGCTATATGTGAATTTTATAGCATTTGTTAGCAGATTTCTTAAAATTGCCTTTATCATTTCTTTGTCTGCCAGAATAAAACCATCAAAATTATTCTCCG
>Ga0265327_10001261_pt1 | contig 33525 bp, 31 predicted proteins | sample 41621metaG_FD_202089 | JGI IMG/M metagenome (GOLD analysis project Ga0265327, IMG submission 202089) | Rhizosphere microbial communities from Carex aquatilis grown in University of Washington, Seatle, WA, United States - 4-16-21 metaG | ecosystem: Host-associated > Plants > Roots > Rhizosphere...
TAATTCCCATACGCGATCAGAAATGTCGTGTCTTCTCAAGGCTGATGTAGTCATTCATTTGAGCGGCTTTGTAACGAAGCCCCAATTATAACCGATTTCTGTAATCTTGTGACGACACTATCTAGGCTGCGGGCAGGTTCATGGTGTCGCCACGTACGGCGCGCAGGGCGACGTGCACGGCGATGGCAATGCCGATCCAGAACGCGAAAGATTGCAGGCTGTAGGGGAAGTACGCCAGCAAGCGCCCGCCAAACTCCGCCAGGCTGGTATCGGCAAAGCGACCGGAGAAGAAATAAAAGCCGCCGCTACTGAATACTTCGGCCAACGCCACACTGCCGAACAGGCTGGCGACCAGTGTGGGCAATGTGTTCCAGGCAAAGCGGTAGCGTGTTGCATACCAATGCCCGGCCAGCCACAGCGCGCCATAGGTCGGAAGCAGGAAGCCGTAAGCGGGGCTGACACAGAAGGCGCTGACGCCGCCGGCAGTGACGGCGACATAATCCAGGATGACCACTTCGGCCAGCAGGGCGGCAAATACCCAGGCGCGGCGCACATAGAAGCCAGCCAGGAAGAACACCGCCCAAGTGGCGGGTGGCAGGTGCAGGGCGCTGGCGAAGTGGTGGCCGTGGGTGGCGGCGACCAGCAGGGCGAGGATGGTGGCAATGCCGAGTTGCTTGCGGTTGTCCGGGGTCATGGTTGTTCTCCTTGATTCGTGTTCAAGCGGATTGTAACTCATTACACGTTTATTTCGGTTGCCAGCGTATGCCGACAAACAGGTTGGCGCCGGGGGTGTTGTAGACGGGTGCACTCGGGTCGAAACTGGTGGCCGTGGTGGCGAGCGCATATTGCCTGTCGAATACGTTATTAAACCGGGCATTGAGTGACCAGTCGGTATTCAGCGTGTAGTTGGCGATTAGGTTGACCAGGGCATAGCCACTGAGCTTGATGGTGTTGTCGGTGTCGTTGTAGCGCTGCCCGCTGGCGTTCATTTCGGTGCCAATTTCCAGATTGCTCCAGGTCTTGGTGGCGACCAGGGAGCCGTACTTACGCGCCCGGCGGGGTAGTAATTTGCCAGTGTCGTCGTCTTTCGGGTCCTGCAGGTCAGCGCTGCTGCGCAAGTGGTAGCTGCCGAACCAGCCTTCGTAAGTCAAGGTTAGTCCCTTGATGGTGGCCGATCCGATATTGGTCGGAGTGTCTGCAGGGATTCCCTGGAAACCAATGATCAGGTCATCTACTTTATTGTGGAAAGCGGTGGCGGAGACGCGGTGATGACCTTGATCGTATACCAGTGAGATTTCCTTGTTACGCGAAGTTTCCGGCTTGAGGTTGGGGTTGCCCTGGAAAGAATAGCCGAAACCGAAATTCTGGTAGGGCCAGTACAGATCATTGAAAGTTGGCGCACGGAAAGCGGTGCCATAGTTGCCTGCTACGCGCCAGAACTGGTCGAAACGGTAGCCATAGCCGATATTGCCCGTGTTGTGTCGGCCGAATTGTGAATCATCGTCGCTGCGCAAGCCGGCGCGGAAGGCGTGCGGCCCTTGTTCCAGCAGATAGTTGGCCAGCCAGCCGTTATCGCTGCGGCGGGTTTTGGAATAATCGGTGTTACTTTCGACATGCTGTTCCAGCCGGTCATAAGCAAGCGTAAGCATGCCCAGCGGCAGGGTGAGGTCGTTCTGCCAAGAATACTGGCGCTGGTAAGTCCTAACCCAGGAACTGGAGTTGGAAACGACATTGTCGTTCCCGTCCATACTTTCGCCCAGTTTGAGGTGGCTCAGCCAGTGGGTGGCAAATTGGTTGTTGCTGTTGAGGGCGTAACTATACTGGCGCAGGTTGGCGTAGGCAGGAGAGTTATAACCATCTATGTCACTATGGCCGTTGCTGCCATAGGCTTGCAGAATGATTTCATGGCCTTCGGCCAGCTTCTGGCTGAGATGCCCGGAAAATGACAGGTTGCGGAAGCTGTCGTTGTCGGCGTCGTAGCCTTGGTGAGTACGGATGGCGGAAATGCCGTCAGTATGGGTTTCGCCGAGATTGAGCGCATAGCGGGTGTTGTCCGTGCCCCCGCTGACGCCGCCACCGGCTTGGGTGGTGTTGTAGCTGCCGGCTCCGGCATAGGCGCTGACCCGCGTTTTTCCGTCGCCTTGCCGGGTGAATATCTGAATCACGCCACCGACCGCGTCCGCGCCGTACAGGCTGGAAACCGGGCCGCGTACGATTTCGATGCGCTCAACCTGTTCCGGTGCGATTTGGTTGAAGGCGGTAGTGCCGGTGGTGGCAGAGCCGACACGCATGCCGTCCACCAGCACCACCACGGATTGCGAGTTGGTGCCGCGCAACCGTACATTGGACAGGGCGCCAGGCCCGCCGTAGGAATCAATCTCCACCCCTGGCTGGCTGCGTAGCAGCTCGGCCAGGGTGGATTGCCCGGAGCGCTCGATTTCTTCGCGCTCGATGACGGAGACGTCCGCCAGCACGTTTTCGCGGGACTGCGGGATGCGGTTGGCGGTGACGACCACATCATCAGAATAAATGGTTTCCTGCGCGCAGACAGGCCAGGATGCCAGCGTATAAACGATGCCAGCCACAATGATTTTTTTCATGAGTTTCCCTTTTTGCGCATGCGACCCCGCATGCCAAAACAAAATATGGAAACCGCGATAGGGGAAAGTAATCAGTAGGGAAAGCGTAAGCTTTGCCGGACCGGACACCGTCACCCCGCGGTATTTCCAACGTGGTCATCAGGCCGGTCTCCGGGCTCGCGAGGCTTGATTCACCGCCTTCCCGGGATAACTCCCAGTGGCATGTTGGCGAACCCACACTCACTTACCGTTGCGGGGGCAGCACAGGCTTAGTTTTAATTAAAACGCACCTGTTTCCCGTTTCACCAAAACCGCGGAATCGCAATTTCGGCACCTGACAACGTGGGCGCATTCTAGCGGCAAATCCTGATGTTCGCCAGCATCGGTTTCCTCAGGCGGGCCTCCCCGATAGAATGAACGCTTTTCAAAGCCAGCCCTTCCTTTGCAACGTATCTCCCAAGCCGGCCAAGCCGAACAGACCATCAACAAGTCGCGTTTTATCGCGGTGGCCGAATATTGCGCTGACGAGCGCGCCGTGATGTCCTTGTTGCGGCGGCTGGCGGCGGAGCATACCCATGCCCATCATCTGGTATTTGCCTACAAGATACAGAACCCGGAAGGCGGTGGCTTTAACCTGCGCTTTCATGATGCGGGAGAGCCTTCCGGCACCGCGGGCAAACCGATTCTGCAATATATCGAAGGGCGCGATCTGGTGAACGCCTGTGTGGCAGTGGTGCGTTATTTCGGCGGCGTCAAGCTGGGCACCGGCGGGCTGGCGCGCGCTTATGGCGGCACCGCCAAGCTGGCGCTGGATGCGGCGCGCTTGGTGCCGTTTGTCGAAATGCGCCAGATTCGGCTGTTGCTGGATTATGCGCGGCTGGACAGCTTTATCCGGGATTTGTCCAAATTGGATGGCCAAATACTGGATAAGCAATTCGGCGAGCGCGTGACAGTCGTTGCTGCGTTACCCGCCGACCAAGCCGAGGCGCTGCTTGGTCGTTACAACGAAACTTAACGCGGAATTTCATCAAGAGCAAGCTACGGCCGCCGAACCCGGAACACAACTTTTAATCAAGATATACTTGTCCTTTATATCCTGATTTGGTATGCTGTGTCCAATTGAGCAATGTTCCATGAATATCTCCTCCCTGAGCGGCCGTAAGGCCGCTTTTTTTTATCCGTTATAAAGCAAGAAGGCCGGCATTTGCCGGCCTTCTTGCCTAACACGATTAGATCGGAGTTACTGAGCCAGTACCCACTCCACCAAGGTCTTGATGTCAGCATCGCTGACCTTGGGGCTGTTGGCCGGCATCGGGATCGGACCCCAAGTGCCGCTACCGCCCTTGGACACCTTGGCAATCAGCTTGGCTTCTGCATCGGCCTGGCCCTTGTACTTGGCAGCTACGTCCTTGTAGGCCGGGCCCATCACCTTCTTGTCCACGGAGTGGCACAGCAGACAGCCGCTCTTTTGCGCGAGCGCCAGACCGGCAGCGTTATCAACCGCGGCGGCAGCTTGGCCAGCCATGGCAACCAGACCAGCAGCAACAAACAAATTCAACAGATGCTTCATGAGTAAACCCTCCAGACGTGATTAAGATTAATGAGACAAAACCCAAACTATCAAAATATTGTAATGATTTTGATCCGTTATTTCCTCCGCATAGGCGGGCTGTTCTGCGACAGTCCCCCATACACCTTTGCCGCCAGTCTTCAGCTTGTGTATAAGCTTATCCTTGGCGGTTTTGTCACCGCGATACTTGTCGGCAATCTCCTTGAACGATGGCCAAACTGCCATTACCCTGGTGTTTTCCGCGTGGCAAGCAACACAGCCGTATTTTTGCGATAACGCCGGCCCCGTTTCATCGGCAAAGCTTGAGGCACATGCCACGAACAGCACCACAACCACTGCCCATCTCGCGACCATAAAGCCTCTTAAATTCTCCGGGAATTCACGTATCTTTGCCAATGGTATCCAGTTTGCTGCTGCTTGCAAAGCCTTCTGCAACTACAACTGTGCCAGCAATGCATCCAAGCTCTCGATGACAGGTAAGCATTCAACGCCACGGCATAGCCAGGCGTTGACATTTTCCCGCAATGGCCGGTTCAGCGTGGCGGGTAATTCGCTAGAATCTTCCGGCAAGGCCAGCACCATGGTGCGTGGCAGCCACAGGCGATCAAGTTGCTCTTGCCAAGCTGCCATGGCCGGCTGTGGACCGCGCAGCAGCAGCATGGCGGGCGGCGTCAGGTATTCGTCCAGCGCCAGTAACAGGCTGGGGCAGGCGGCAGGATTGCGCTGCATGGTTGCGGCAAAGGCATGCAATGTGTGTTCGGCGGCGGCCAGATAGCGCGGCTCGCCCAGGATGTGCCCCAGCCGCTGCAGGGCATAGGCAGCGACACCATTGCCGGCGGGCGTGGCGTTGTCGTAGGCGGATTTTAGCCGCTGCAGTAGCTGCTCGTGGTCATAGCTGGTAAAAAAGAAGCCGCCGTCCGTCTCGTCCTGAAAGCGCGCCAGCAGGGCTTCTGCCACTTCGACGGCAAAATCCAGGTCGGACTTGCGGAAACCGGCTTGCAGTAATTCCAGCAGGGCTTGCAGCAGGAAGGCATGGTCATCGAGGTAGGCGTTGAGATGCGCGTGACCATCTTTGCAGGTCGCCAGCAAGTGGCCGTCGCGCCACAGCTGTTGGCGGATGAAGTCCACCGCCTGTTGCGCTGCGGTGACCCATTCGGGATTGCCCAGGGCGCGGCCGACGCGGGCCAGGCCAGTGATCGCCAGCGCATTCCAGCTGGTGAGCAGCTTATCATCCCGCCCCGGCCGCACACGTGTTTCGCGTGACCGCAGCAACTTGGCGCGGGCGTTGCGCCACAGTTCGGTCACGGCTTGCGGTGAGATGTCGAGTTGCCGTGCGGTTGTTGCTTCATCGGTCACGATATGCAAATGCCAGGCGTGCTCGAAGTTGGGTGTGCTGGCCAGGCCATAGCGCTGCTTGAGCAGTTCATACTCTTGGGTGCTGAGTAGCCGCTGCACTTCATCGCGCTGCCAGACATAGAACCTGCCTTCTTCGCCTTCGCTGTCGGCATCGAGCGAGGAATAAAAGGCGCCTTGCGGCGAGCGCATCTCGCACAGCAGCCAGCCTACGGTGTGCTCCAGCACTTCCCGGTATTGCGTATCCACCGTCATCAGCCAGGCTTCGCTATACAGGCTTAGCAGTTGGCCGTTGTCGTACAGCATTTTCTCGAAATGCGGGATTTCCCAGTGGTCGTCCACGCTGTAGCGGCAGAACCCACCCCCTAGGTGGTCGTAGATGCCGCCGTCAGCCATGCGGGAAAGCGTCAGGCACACTATGTGGTGGGCTTGGGCGTCGCCGCCTGCCGCTTGCCTTAACAGAAAAGCCAGGTCGGCCGGGTTGGGGAACTTAGGGGCGCCGCCAAAGCCGCCATGCTCCGCATCGAACATCTGCGCCAGTTGCGTGGTGGCCGCCGTAATTACGGCAGCATCCGGTGTCGCTGGGGCATCCTGGCGTAGGGTTTTTTCCAAGGCGGCGAGCACCGAAACATTCTGTGCTTCGATATCGGCTTTACGTTCACGCCAGGCCGTCGCCACCTGCTGTAGCAGGCCGGCAAAGCCGGGCAGGCCGTAACGCGGCGCTGGCGGGAAATAAGTGCCGCCAAAAAACGGCACCTGTTGCGGGGTCAGGAACATGGTCAGCGGCCAGCCGCCGCTGCGTTGGGAAAGAATGGAATGCGCATTCTGGTAAATCTGGTCAAGATCGGGCCGTTCCTCGCGATCCACCTTGATATTGATAAACAGCTCGTTCATCAGCGCGGCGGTCGCCGTATCCTCGAATGACTCATGCGCCATGACGTGGCACCAGTGGCAGGCGGAATAGCCGATGGAAAGCAGGATGGGCTTGTCCTGCTCGCGCGCCAGCGCCAGCGCGGCCTCACCCCAGGAATGCCATTCCACCGGGTTGTTGGCATGTTGCAATAGATAGGGGCTGGTTTCAGTGGCGAGATGGTTAGGCATGATCCGGTTTTACATGAAAATCTGAATTGCCAGTTTAAGCCTATTTTTTATGCGCGCGTGGATGCGCCTGGTCGTACACCTTGGCAAGGTGCTGAAAATCGAGATGGGTATAAACCTGGGTGGTGCTGATGTTGGCATGCCCCAGCATTTCCTGCACCGCGCGCAGGTCGCCGCTGGATTGCAGCACATGGGTGGCGAAGCTGTGGCGCAGGATGTGGGGGTGCACGTCGCCGGCGACGCCCTGCTTGATCGCCCAGTACTTGAAGCGGTACTGCACCGCGCGCGGCGTCATACGTTTGCCGTTGCGGGTGACGAACAGTGCCTGTTCCTCATCGGACTTCATCGTGGCGCGCAGCGGCAGCCAGTCGCGGATGGCTGCAATGGCGTGGCTGCCCACCGGCACGATACGGGTCTTGGAACCTTTGCCGGTCACGGTGACAGTACCATTGGCGAGGTCGAGCCCACCTGGATCCAGCGTCACCAGCTCCGCCAGGCGCAGGCCGGAGGAATAAAACAGCTCCAGCATGGCATGGTCGCGTACCGCCAAGGGATCACCATCGGTAATTTCCACCAGCCGTCCGGCTTGTTCCGGCGACAACGCCTGCGGTAGGGATTTCGCTGACTTGGGCGGGCGCATGCCAACGCAGGGGTTGCCCTCGAAACCGTGGCGTTTGCCGAGGTAGGCGTAAAAGCCGCGCCAGGCCGACAACATGCGCGCAATGCTCTTGCCGCCCAGGCCGCACGCATGCAGGCTGGCGACGAAGCGCCGGATTTGCGGCGGTTGTAGTTGTTGCAGGGTGGTGGCGCCAGCCAGTTCGATCAGGGTGCGGATATCGCGGCCGTAGTTTTCGCAGGTAAGCGCACTGAGGCCGCGCTCGTGCGCCAGGTGGTCAAGGTAGGCGGCCAGATAGTCCAAGCTACTGGATGTACCTAAGCAAAGCGCCACTCAGCAATTCACCGATGCGCTTGAGGTAGAGCGTGCCCATTTCCGGGTAAAAGCGCCGTTCGTCCTCGCTCGCCATGGCCAGCAAGCCGAACCCCTGATCGCCGCGCAGGGCAATCAGCGCGAACGATTTCAGCGGGGCATTCGTTTCGCCGAAACAATGGCTAGCATCGGCCATCGGGCGCGTACCGCAGTAAGGGAGCAGCAGGGTTTGTACCCAAGCGCGCAAGGCTTCATCTGTCGGCCCAAATACCAAGTTGGCGTCGTCGTCTGCATTTTGCGGCTTGGCCCACAGGCGCAAGGCAACGTGCGGCACCTGGAACTCCTCGAGCAGGTTGCGGGTGGTCGCCTGCAGCAGCGCGTCCAGGCTGGGCGCGGCCAGTAGCTCCAGGCTAAGGCGGTGGACTTTCTCGCCGATGACATCATTTTGTTCGCCAAACTGGATCAGCTCGGCCAGCTTGGCTTCCAGCACGCGGATTTTGTCACGCTGCGCCAGCTGCTGGCGCTCCGCCAGTGAAATAGTGCCGCCGCCGTGCGGGCTGGGCAGGTAGATTTCGGTCAGCAGGGAAGCGTGGCGCTCAAAAAACTGCGGGTCGGCGCGCAGGTGGTCGGTAATCTGGTCTTCGGTGAGTTGCATGGTAGTCCTTTTCAAAATTACAGCGGGATTTCTCCCTCGAATACGGTCACGGCGGGGCCAGTCATCAGCACTGGAGCGTTCTCCCCAGCCCACTGGATGGTCAGTTCGCCGCCGCGCATGGCCACGGTAACGGGCGAGGCCAGCAGCCCAAGGCGGATGCCGGCGACTGCGGCGGCGCAAGCGCCGGTGCCGCAGGCCAGGGTCTCGCCGGCGCCGCGCTCATGCACGCGCAAGCGGATGTGGTGCGGGTCAAGGACTTGCATGAAGCCGGCGTTAACGCGCTGGGGGAAACGCGGATGGCGCTCGATCAGCGGCCCTTGCTCGGCAACCGGCGCGCTATCAACATTGGCCACAATCTGCACCGCATGTGGGTTGCCCATGGACAGCGCGCTGATCTCGATGCTAGCCTCGCCGACCGGCAACGCATAAGTCAATGCCGACGCGTCCGCAACAAACGGGATTTCCGCCAGCTGGAAGCGTGGCGCGCCCATATCCACCGTGACCTGGCCGTTGTCCTCCAGCCGTGGCAGAATCAGGCCGCACGCGGTTTCGACGCGAATCTCGGTTTTGCCGGTGAGCGCTTGCTCATGCACGAAGCGCACGAAACAGCGTGCGCCATTGCCGCACTGCTCCACCTCGCCGCCATCGGCGTTGAAAATGCGGTAGCGGAAATCGGCGTCCGCGCCGCTGGGCTTTTCGACTACCAGCAACTGGTCGCAACCGACACCGAAATGGCGGTCGGCGATGCGCCGCACCAGCTCAGGTGTGAGCGCGACCTGCTGGCGGACGGCGTCAATCACGACGAAATCGTTGCCCAGCCCTTGCATTTTGGTGAATTTCAAATTCATTGGCGTGATGTGGAGTGGTTTGTCGGCATTGTAAGACATGGCGGGTGAATTGGCATGTGTCATGACGCCCAAAGACATTGCCGCCAGTCAGCGGCTGTTTGATAATTAGGCACCTATGCTTGAAAGATGGTGGTGCAAAATGGCTGTAGGATGGAGACATTGCCTCGCCCTGCTATGCACGCTGATGCTGGCCGGCTGTGCGCCTGTCCCAGTAAAGCCGGACCAGGCCGCCAAGCTCTCGGCAGGCATGCCGGTGGCAGAGGTGGACAAGGTGCTGGGCCGGGCCAGCCTTAAATCGGCTTACGGCTTTGAGCAAGACGGCAAGCGTTACACCGTCAGGGAGTATTCCATGCAAACAGGCGTTGAAACGATGTGGAAAAGCTACTACCGCCCATGCACCAACCCGCCGTATTGTCCGGGCGAAGTGCCGTATGCCATGCCGCAGGTGGAACCCTACATGGTCGTCCTGGAGGATGAAACGCTGCTGGCTTGGGGCACGCCGCAAGAACTCTTCCGCAGCCAGGACAGCGCGGTGGAGGCCATCAAGCTGGGATTTTCAGGCTTACGCCGACCGGCATCAGTAATGGGTGGGAGCGTCGCCCCGGCGCGATCAAAGGTGTCCTCGCTGCACCCCTAATCGGGGCGAGGGCGCCCCTCCCACAGAAGCGATGAGCTGTTGAAAGGAAAGGGAAATCATGCGAGGCAAAGGCATTTTTGGACAGAGAGTTGGCGGGAAGACCATAAACCGTGGCCTATCTTTTATTGTTATATAGGTTTTTGTTATTTTTCAGTGGTTTATTATACGCCGAGACAGCTAACACCAATCAGCATGAATACCCCGTGTTTGGGTTAGGGAAAATGCTTCTGGATATCCTTATCAAGTATCAGCGTGGTTAAAAAATGGTAAATCTGTTGCTTATGATAAAGATGACGTCTTGTTAGGAACAAACATTAATGAAGGATCAAAAGAGTTCAAAGGTGTCTTCTTCTTTAGTGGCCAGCATATTGAAAGTAACAAATTTAGGGCGGCGGGGAAAAGCAAGTTAGGACGCAGCATTTGGGATAAATTTCAAATTACCTTATCGGATGATCAGCAGCTTACACTAACGCGTTTAACTCCTTGGTATCCCAGTCTTTTGCCGCCTGAGTACGGTGCTCTTAAAACTGCGATAAATGAAAAATATGGTGGTGAAATTATTGCCTCTTCGAGTGAGGGTTACTTAGTTAGCACAAATCTCTACGATGCATTTACCGAGGCTACACCAAGCTCGGTGAGTTGGAATTGTTCATATTTCGACGCCACATATGGTGTTCCATATGGTCTAGCTTATAAGCTGAAGAATGGTAAAACGGTTTGGGAAAAATTTATTCTTTTTGAAAGAAAACATATAGTTGATACTAGCGATCCGACAGAGGCCCGGCATGCTCAAAGTGAGGCTACGTTTCATTATACGTCAGCAAACAAAGCTTATATCTTGCCTGAAGGAAACACTTTGCTAGCGGTTCCTGAGCCAATGCATTCAAGCGTGTTGAGGTTGAAACTAGCTACTGGCGAGATGGACAAACCTCATCCTAGCGTGCGTGTGGTAAATGCCACACAAGTAAGAGCGGTGATTAAGACTTTGAAACCGCTGCGAAACCCGTTAAAAAATGAAGCGTAATGAACGAAGCCATGATTTTCTCAGCTGTAGACCAGAATCCGGTCTGGTTTGGGCCGTTCAATGGCATTTGACACTGTTTTTCCGTTCATTTCCTGCTTCTTCCCATTGCCTGGACGGACTTATCCCGTCAATTGAGGTGACGATCTTGCCATCACCATCATGCGGCGCAGATTATGCGCCATCGCCAGCAGGGTGAAGTGGAGATGGTTCTTCTCCAATCCCACATAGCGGCACCGATTCAAACTGCGCCTGACTTTCCAGTCCGCAAAAACGCGCTCGACCTGACTTCTGACCGCACTCCAGCGCTTGTTGAGGCTGATCCGGTAGCGGGTCAGCGGCGCATTGCGCCGGCCTTTATACAGGATGCGCGGGGCAATCCCCTCAGCCTTCAATCGCTGTCGCCTGCCTTCATCACAGTAGGCCTTGTCGGCATACACCGCCGTCTCATCACCGATCACCAGATCGTCCGCCACCGCCGAGTCGTGTACGTTGCCAGCAGTGGTAACGATACAGCGCACGATGTCGGAGTCAGCGTCGACCGAGGCATGTGCCTTGTAGCCATGCGTGGCCGTGCCACGCTTCACGGCCCAGCCGGCTTCCTGGTCAGCACTACCGCCTCCACCCTTGGGCGGAGCAGACCTTGCCGATTCCACAATCGTGGCATCGATCAGGGTGCCACGGCGAACAATCATGTTTCTGGCCGCCAGTTGCTCAATCACCCGGTCGAACAACATCTTCCCGGCCCGGTCGCCCAGCAACCGCTGGCGGAACCGTACCAGTGCTGTGGCATCAGGCACCGGGTCTGCAAGCGACAGCCCCAGAAAGCACAGAAAGTCGATGCGCATCCTGGACTGCATTTCCACTTCGCTGTCGGAGAGGTTGAACCATTGCTCCAGCAGCAGCATCTTGAACATCACGCGCGGCGGATGCGAGGGGCGACCCGTGTGGGAGTACAAACTACCTAGCACCGGATCAAAAGCCTTCCAGTCCACCAGCCGGTCCAACTGCATCAGCCAGTGATCCGCTGGCACTCGACCTGCAATCAGGTCATCGCCAAATCCAACCTGTCCGCTTTGTTCCCCACGCATCGCATTTACCCCTGCTATACCGATGCGCTTAATTTACCTTACCCAACGCAAAAATTCAGGGGTTTCGCAGCGGTTTCACTTTGTTTGATGGGGGTGCAATTAAAACTCGACCCTTACTAGAAAATGAGCGTTTCGGTTCTTATGCTTTGGGTATCACTTATGATGAAAATAATTGGTGTGCAAAAGTCGTAGATCAAGCAATTTATAAAGAATTCTTTCTGGAGAATAAATAAAGCAAGCGTAGCCTGCAAGGAGCCGAAGGCGTATTGCGGGGCAACTTTCTCCATCTCCCGTATTACACCGCGTTCCATGCAGGCTATATGAGCAAGCCTGGCTTGGGTGGAGTGAAAAGACCCCGGGTTCCGCTACGCTTCACCCAGGCTACATCATCTTGCAGAAATCCGGGGTCACAGAAATCAGGGGTCAGGTCTTGCATTCCAACACTCGTCGTAACCAACATTCAAAATGCCTTCACATCCCGGCCTATCCCCCATACGTCCCTGGGGTTGAAATAGTTAAAAAATCAACCGATAATGCCGACTCGCCGAGTTAATAGAGACAACTTGCGGGGCGAATAAATACCGCTAAAGCGTCGCCCGCTCGTGACCCGGAGCCGGTAGCGCCGGTTATCAAGGGTCAAGGAGCATCTCATGAGCAATTATCTTTTTACTTCGGAATCCGTTTCCGAAGGCCATCCCGACAAAGTCGCCGATCAGATTTCCGACGCTATCGTCGACGCCATCATCGCGGAAGACCGTCACGCGCGCATCGCGGCCGAAACCTTGTGCAATACCGGCTTGGTGGTGCTGGCAGGCGAGATCACCACGCATGCCAACGTGGATTACATCCAGGTGGCGCGCGACACGATTAAACGCATTGGTTACGACAACACCGAGTACGGCATCGACTACAAAGGTTGCGCCGTGCTGGTGGCTTACGACAAGCAAAGCCCGGACATCGCGCAGGGAGTGAACAAGGCCTATGACGACACCCTGGATCAAGGCGCCGGCGACCAAGGGCTGATGTTCGGCTACGCCTGTGACGAAACCCCGCAACTGATGCCGTTGCCAATCTGGTTGGCGCATCGCCTAGTGGAACGCCAATCCCATTTGCGCAAGGACGGCCGCCTGTCCTGGCTGCGTCCCGATGCCAAATCGCAGGTCACGGTGCGTTACGTGGATGGCAAGCCTTACGCCATTGATACCGTGGTGCTGTCCACCCAGCATGCGCCCGACATGACGCTGGAGGCCATACGTGAAGCGGTGATCGAGGACATCATCAAGCCGGTGCTGCCGAAGGAACTGATCAAGGGCGAAATCAAGTACCTGGTCAACCCCACCGGCCGTTTCGTCATCGGCGGCCCGCAAGGCGATTGCGGCCTGACCGGGCGCAAGATCATCGTCGATACCTATGGCGGTTCATCCCCGCATGGCGGCGGCGCGTTCTCCGGCAAAGATCCATCCAAGGTGGATCGCTCGGCGGCCTATGCCGGCCGCTATGTGGCCAAAAATATCGTGGCTGCCGGATTGGCCACACGTTGCACCGTGCAGGTCAGCTACGCCATTGGCGTGGCGCAGCCGACCAGCGTGATGGTGGAAACCTACGGCACCGGCAAGATTTCCAACGAAAAGCTGACCGAACTGGTACTGCGCCATTTCGACCTGCGTCCCAAGGGCATCGTGCAGATGCTGGATCTGCTACGCCCGATCTACCAGAAGACCGCCGCCTACGGCCATTTCGGCCGCGACGAACCGGAATTCACTTGGGAAGCCACCGACAAGGCGCAAGCGCTGAAAGCCGACGCCGGCATATAATTCATCCATCAGCCATGCCAAGGGGCGCTGCGACCGGCAAGACCGGCCAGGCTTGGCATATGGCATCATCGTAACAACGGCGCCCGTTCATTTTGAGGAGTAAACAACATGAACGCGCCAACCCGTTTTACCGATTTCAAGGTTGCCGACCTGAGCTTGGCCTCCTGGGGCCGCAAGGAAATTGCCATTGCCGAGACCGAAATGCCCGGCTTGATGGCGATCCGCGAGGAATTCGCCGCTTCAAAACCCCTGCAAGGTGCCCGAATCACCGGCTCGCTGCACATGACCATCCAGACCGCCGTGCTGATCGAGACGCTGACCGCGCTGGGCGCCCAGGTGCGCTGGGCTTCCTGCAACATCTTCTCGACCCAGGATCACGCCGCCGCCGCCATTGCGGTGGACGGCATCCCGGTGTTCGCGGTCAAGGGCGAATCGCTGGAGGAATACTGGGATTACACCCACCGCATTTTCGAATGGGCGGATGGCGGCTATTCCAATATGATCCTGGACGATGGCGGCGATGCCACGCTGCTGCTGCACCTGGGTGCGCGGGCGGAGAAAGACCAATCCGTGCTGGCCAATCCCGGCAGCGAGGAAGAGCGCGTCCTGTTTGCCGCCATCCGTGCCAAGCTGGCAGTGGACGGCAGCTGGTACTCCACGCGCCTGGCGCAAATCAAGGGCGTGACCGAGGAAACCACCACCGGCGTACACCGCTTGTACCAGATGCACGAGCGCGGCGAACTCAAGTTCCCGGCGATCAACGTCAACGATTCGGTGACCAAGTCCAAGTTCGACAACCTCTATGGTTGCCGCGAATCGCTGGTGGACGGCATCAAGCGCGCCACCGACGTGATGGTCGCCGGCAAGGTCGCGGTGGTGGCTGGTTATGGCGACGTCGGCAAGGGTTCGGCACAGGCGTTACGTGCGCTGTCGGCCCAGGTGTGGGTGACCGAAATCGACCCCATCTGCGCGTTGCAGGCAGCGATGGAAGGCTACCGTGTGGTCACTATGGAATACGCTGCCGACAAGGCGGACATTTTCGTCACCGCCACCGGCAATTACCATGTGATTAACCACGACCACATGGCGCGCATGAAGGATCAGGCCATCGTCTGCAACATCGGCCATTTCGACAACGAGATTGACGTCGCCTCCATCGAGCAATACCAGTGGGAAGAAATCAAGCCGCAGGTGGATCACGTGATATTCCCTGACGGCAAGCGCATCATCCTGCTGGCCAAGGGTCGTCTGGTCAACCTGGGCTGCGGCACCGGCCACCCCAGCTACGTCATGAGCTCCTCGTTCGCCAACCAGACCATCGCGCAGATCGAGCTGTTCACGCAAACCGGCAACTATCCGGTGGGCGTCTACACCCTGCCCAAGCATCTGGATGAAAAAGTGGCGCGCTTGCAGTTGCAGAAGCTCAACGCGCAATTGACTGAACTGACTGACCAGCAGGCCGCGTATATCGGCGTTGCCAAGCAAGGGCCGTACAAGGCGGAACATTACCGCTACTAAAACTCACCCAGGGTTTGGGGGTGGCAGGAGATTGTATGTCACGCGTTTACAGTTTTGAATTTTTCCCGCCCAAGACGCCGGAGGGCACAGCCAGGCTGCGCGAGACGCGCAAGCAGCTGGCCCAGCTTGGACCCAAGTTCTTTTCGGTGACATTCGGCGCCGGCGGTTCCACGCGCGACCGCACGCTGGAGGCTGTGCTGGAAATACAGGCCGATGGCTGCGAAGCGGCGCCGCACTTGTCCTGCATTTCTTCTACCCGCGACGAGATTCGCGCCATCCTGGCCGAATACCGCGCGCACGGCATCCGCCATGTGGTGGCTTTGCGCGGCGACCTGCCGTCGGGGGAGGTGAGCGCCAGCGATTTGCGCTACGCCAACGAGCTGGTCGAGTTTATCCGGCAGGAAAGCGGCGACTGGTTCAACATCGAGGTGGCTGCTTACCCGGAGATTCATCCCGAAGCGCCTTCCGCCCGCGCTGATCTGGATGCCTTCAAGCGCAAGGTGGATGCGGGGGCGAATGCGGCGATCACACAATACTTTTACAATGCCGACGCTTATTTCCGCTTCATGGAAGAGTGCGACGCCATGGGCATCGCCATCCCTATCGTGCCGGGCATCATGCCGATCTACAACTTCACCCAGTTGTCACGCTTCTCCGCCGCGTGCGGCGCGGAAATCCCGCGCTGGCTGCGGTTACGGATGCAAGACTATGGCGACGATCTGGCTTCGGTGAGGGCGCTCGGGCTGGATGTGGTGACGGAGCTGTGCGACCGCTTACTGGCCGGCGGCGCGCCCGGCTTGCACTTCTACACGCTGAACCAGGCGGGGACGGTGTCGACCATCTGGCAGCGCTTGGGGCTGTAATCCTGGGTTCGGTATAGCTTTTTCTTGCTGGATTCAAACGAATCCAGCAAGAAATCAGTGCAGTGTCGGGCGATTGTCACTGTCGCCGAAGATAGCATCCTCAACGAACAGGTAGTCTCCGGTCTTGCCCTGGTTCCACAGGGTCATCAGCATGATCCACTTGATCTGGTCGAGCGTGACCTTGGCTTCCGGCAGCGCCATGGCGCGGTCTATCACCAGTTCGCGCTGGGCGGCGTCAATCACACCGGCCTGTTCCAGGAACATCAGGAAACTCATGCTTTCGAGGTTGATTTTGGCCGTTTCCGCCTCGGCATAAATGCGCAGGCTGTCTTGCCCGGGGTGGGCGCTTGCCCCGCTGTGCCGGGTCATTTCCTCCAGCGTGCTGAACCAGTCGAAGGCGCGGTTGATGTCGTTTTCATCGAATCCGGCTGCGAACAGCTCACGGGCCAAGGTGTCCTGATCGGGACGGATGTTGGCTTCGAAGTAGTTTTCGAAGAGGTAGACGAGGACTTCAAACATACAGTCTCCTTTTCATTCGGTTCGCATTCAAACGAATACTGCGTTGCAGAGCCTTGCCATACTACTTGTGCTGTCTTTGGCGCTGCGCCTTGTCTTCGTTTGAATGCGAACTGAATCCTTAATGGGTTAACCGATGCGCTGGTAGCGTCCTCCAGGCAGGCTTGCGACCTTGCCTTCCAGTTCCAGCATCAACAGCATGGCGGAAAGGGATTCGCTCGTCAAGCCGCTACGTTCGATCAGGGTGTCCATGCCTACCGGGTCGTAGCCCATATGTTTCAGCAACGGGTCAGCGGCCTCTTTCGCATCGGTTTCGGCGGCCTGAACGGCGGGTGCGGCTTCGCCCAGCTCTTCCAGGATGTCGTGGATGCTTTCTACCAGCTTTGCCCCTTGCTTGATCAACAGGTGGCAGCCTTTGGATACCGGCGAATGGATGGAACCGGGAATAGCGAACACCTCGCGTCCCTGTTCGGCGGCCAGGCGCGCGGTAATCAGTGAGCCGCTTTGCAGGTGCGCCTCCACCACCAGGCAGCCGCGGCTCAAGCCGCTGATGATGCGGTTGCGGCGCGGGAAGTTCTGCGCCATGGAGGGCGTGCCGAGGGGGAATTCGGAAACCAGCACGCCTTGTTCGGAAATCTGGTGGGCCAGCTGGCGGTGACGTGCCGGATAGACAATATCGAGCCCGGTGCCGACCACGGCAATAGTGCTGGCGCGGCCTTGCAGCGCGCCGCGATGGGCGGAGCCATCGATGCCGAGCGCCATGCCGCTGACGATGCAGTAGCCGCTGTCGCTCAAGGCGCGCGCGAACTCCTCGGCGGTTTTGTCTCCCTGCGGCGTGGCGTTGCGGCTGCCGACGATGGCTAGCGCCGGTACATTTAGCAGTTCGGTGCACCCCTTGGCATACAGCAGCGGCGGCGGATCGGGGATTTGCAGCAAGGCCTGGGGGTAATCGGCGTCGGCCAGGCTGATCAGGCGGTTGCCCGGCTGTTGCAGCCAGGCCAGTGCGGGCGCCAGTTGCGCCTCATCCGGGCCATCGGCGATGCGTCCGGCGATGTCGGCGCTGACGATTTTGCGCAGGCTGGCGATGGGGGTGGCGTAGATTTGCTCCGGCGTGCCGAATTCGGCCAGCAGGCGGCGCAGGGTTTCACCCCCGACTCCGGGAATGAGAGAGAGCGCTATCCAGGCGCGTGCGTCTTCGGCAGGCAAGGCCATGGCGACAAGGTTATAATTCGTGTTGTGAACATACAGCGGCAGATTCTGCATCTATTCGACACTGTAGGCAATCCATGGCTATCCTGAAAATACTGCAATACCCTGACGAGCGGCTGCATACCGTGGCGCAGCCGGTGGCGGAGGTCAACGACCAGATTCGCCGTCTGGTTGCCAACATGGCGGAAACCATGTACACCGCCCCCGGCATCGGCCTGGCCGCTACCCAGGTGGACGTGCACCGGCAGGTGATCGTGATGGATATTTCCGAGGAAAAGAACCGCTTAATGGTGTTCATCAACCCGCGCATCCTGGATAGCTGCGGGTTGCAAGAGTACGAGGAGGGCTGTTTGTCGGTGCCTGGCATCTACGAAAAAGTGCAGCGCCCGGAGCAGGTGACGGTGGAGGCGCTGGATGTTTCTGGCAAACCATTTCAGCTGCATGCCGACGGCTTGCTGGCGGTGTGCATCCAGCACGAAATGGATCATCTCAAAGGCAAGGTGTTCGTCGAATATCTGTCCCAGCTCAAGCAGACGCGTATCCGGCACAAGATGAAAAAACTGCTGCGCGAAACCATGTGACCGCGCGGTTAAGGATTTAAATGAAGCTGATTTTTTCCGGTACGCCGGAGTTTGCCGTGCCGGCCTTGGCGGCGTTGATAGCAGCCGGACACCACATTACGCTGGTGCTGACACAGCCGGATCGCCCGGCCGGACGCGGCATGCAGCTCAAGGCCGGCCCGGTCAAGGAATTGGCGCTGCGGCATGGTATCCCGGTCTATCAGCCGGAAACCCTTAAAACTCCCGAGAGCCAGGCGCCGCTGGCAGCCGTGGAAGCGGACGCCATGATTGTCGCGGCTTATGGCCTGATCCTGCCGCAGGCAGTGCTGGATCTGCCCAAATTCGGCTGCCTCAATATCCATGCTTCGCTGCTGCCGCGCTGGCGCGGCGCGGCGCCGATCCAGCGCGCCATCCTGGCGGGCGACGCCGAAACCGGTGTCACCATCATGCAGGTGGTGCTGGCACTGGATGCCGGCGCCATGCTGAAGAAAGCGGCCCTGCCGATCACCGAACACGACACTGCGCAAAGCTTGCACGACGCCCTTGCCCAACTGGGGGGCAGGCTGATGGTGGAAACGCTGACCGAGTTGGAAATGCTGACCCCGCAGCTGCAGGACGAATCGCTGGTGACTTACGCCGAAAAGCTACGCAAGGACGAGGCACCGCTGGACTGGCACAAACCAGCAGCCGAACTGGCGCGCCAGGTGCGTGCTTTCAACCCGTTTCCGGTGGCGCAGGCGGTGATGAACGGCGAAGTGTGGCGTATCTGGATGGCGTATGCTGTAGCCGGCTCCGCAGCGCCGGGCGAGGTGATGGAGTCCACGCAGGGGCTTGTGGTCGGCTGTGGCGAAGGCGTCTTGCGTATTACGGAATTACAGAAAGCCGGCGGCAAACGCTTGCCAGCACGCGATTTCCTGGCTGGCAACCCGGTCAAGCCGGGCGAGTACTTTGCTTGAATTTTTAGCAGTGAACGCCATCTAACATGGCGTTCCCTATCGTCTGAAAGGTTAAAAATGTTTGGTAACTGGCTGAAAACTTCTATCCTGATGGCCGGCATCGTCGTGCTGTTCGGCATGGTCGGCGCGGCGTTGGGCGGTGCCGGCGGTATGCTGATCGCGCTGCTGCTGGCCGGGGCGATGAACGCCTATGCCTACTGGTTCTCGGACACCGCTGTGCTCAAAATGTACAACGCGCAGGAGGTGGATGAAACCAGCGCACCCCGATTCTACGGCATGATGCGCGAACTGGCGCACAACGCCTGCCTGCCCATGCCCAGGGTTTACATCATCGACGAGGCGCAGCCCAACGCTTTCGCTACCGGCCGTGACCCAGAGCATGCCGCGGTGGCGGCCACCACCGGCATCATGAATCTGTTGAGTGAACGCGAATTGCGCGGCGTGATGGCGCACGAGCTGGCACACGTCAAACACCGCGATACGCTGATTTCCACCATTTCCGCCACCATCGCCGGTGCCATTTCCTCTATCGCCCAGTTCGGCATGTTGTTCTCCGGCGGCGACCGCGAGCGCGGCGTACATCCGGCGGTGGCCATCCTCATCATGATTCTGGCGCCGATTGCCGCTATGCTGATCCAGATGGCGATTTCGCGCTCGCGCGAGTTCGAGGCCGACCGTGGCGGCGCCGAAATCAGCGGTGACCCTAAAGCACTGGCTACCGCACTGGAAAAAATCCACAACTACGCCCACCAGATACCCCTGGAAACCGCCGAGCAGCACCCGGAAACGGCGCAGATGATGATCATCAACCCGTTGTCGGCCGAGGGCGTCCAGAACCTGTTCAGCACGCACCCCAGTACCGAGGAACGCATCTCTCGCCTGTTGGCCTTGGCTTGACAGGCTGATTTTGGAGAAGAGCCAGCAACTCGCCGCATACGCCATTGGCCAGGTACTGGATGGCCGCAACCTGACCCAGACGCTGGAAGAGCTCTGGCGCAGCCATCCCCAGCTCACCCCCCAGCAGCGCGCCGCCACGCAAGACCTGAGCTACGGTACGCTGCGCCATTACGGGCGGTTGCAGGCGCTGCTCGACCAATTGCTGCAACGCACGCCAGACGACCCGCGCGTGGTTTGCCTGCTGCTGGCGGCGCTGTACCAGTTGGAACACAGCAAGGCCTCGCATTACGCGGTGGTGGATCATGCGGTCAAGGCTGCCGCGCAACTGAAAAAACCGTGGGTGAAAGGCCTGGTCAACGCTGTGTTGCGCAACTTCCTGCGGCAACGCGATTCGCTGCTGGAAAAGGTTGCCGCCGATGAAGTGGCGCGCTATTCCTACCCACAGTGGTGGATAGACCAGCTCAAGCAGCAGTATCCGGCGCAGTGGCAAGCCATGCTGGAAGCCGGCAACCAGCGCCCGCCGATGACATTGCGGATCAACCAGCGGCAGGGCAACGCGACGGACTATCTGGCGTGGCTGGCCGAGACTGGTATCGCAGGCCGGCTGCTGGGTGATCCTGCAGTCATGCTGGAACTGCCGCTGGCAGTGGAAAAACTGCCGGGCTTTGCCGCCGGCGCGGTTTCGGTGCAGGACTACGGTGCGCAGTTTGCCGCGCCGTTGCTGGACGTGCGGGATGGTATGCGGGTGCTGGATGCTTGCTGCGCGCCGGGTGGCAAGACCGGCCACATTTTGGAAACGGCGACGGTGGCGCTGACGGCACTGGACAGCGATGCCGGGCGTCTGATCCGTGTCGGTGACAACCTGAAACGCTTGCAACTGGCTGCCGATTTAAAAGTGGGCGATGCCGCCGAGCCTACAGAATGGTGGGACGGCCAGCCGTTCGATCGCATCCTGGCCGACGTGCCATGTAGCGCTTCCGGCATTGTGCGGCGCCACGTGGACATCAAATGGCTGCGCCGCAAGCAGGACCTGCAAACTTTTTCCGTGCAACAGGCGGCTATTTTGCGTGGATTGTGGCCGACGCTGGCAATCGGTGGTAAATTGCTGTACGCCACCTGTTCCGTTTTTATTGAAGAAAATCAACAGCAAATAGATGCCTTCCTGCGGCAACAGGCGGACGCGCGGCAGCTGCCATTGGCATACCCGGTTAATGGACAGTTGCTCCCCTCTAGCGATCACGACGGATTTTTTTATGCGCTTCTGGAAAAGGTGTAGCTGGATTATCGGATGGATGGTGGCATTATGCTGCGTGGCCGGTAGCGTCCATGCCGCCGGCATCCAGATTAAGAACGCTGAATTGGCGGAGGCGGGCGAGGGTTACCAGGTCAACGCCGATTTTGACATTGCCTTCAGCGCGGAAGTGGAAGAGGCGCTCAACAAAGGCGTGCCGCTTAATTTCCTGATCGAATTCAAGCTGGTGTCGCCACGGCGCTTCTGGTTCGACGAAGAAATTGTCACCGCTACCCAGCATGTCCGCTTGAGCTACCATGCGCTGTCGCGCCAGTACCTGATCAACCTGCCGCAGCACCAGAAATCCTTTGCCAGCTTGCCGGAAGCGCTGGACGAACTGTCGCGCCTGCGTGACTGGATCGTGCTGGAAAAAGCGCAGGTGGGCAAGGGCGAGGAATACCGCGCCGAGCTGCGTTTCTGGCTGGATAGCTCGCGTTTGCCCAAGGCGTTGCAAGTCGAGGCTTTGAGTTCGGAAAAATGGAGCTTGGCGGCAAAGCCTTACCGTTGGGCCCCCGGTTTTAAATTTGAATGAGATACATCGTTTTTATTGCGACTGTCCTTGGGGTGGTGCTGCTGTACCTGCTGTCGCACGCCAGCGCCAATACCGCCGTGTCCGGCCAGCGTTACACCGTGCTGCTGGTGATGAATATCGCGCTGGCGGTATTCCTCACCGCGCTAATCGCCATCCAGCTGTGGAAGCTTTACCGCCAGATCAAGTCCCACGTGATCGGCAGCCGGCTCACCTTGCGCCTGCTCGGTGCTTTTGCCTTGATGGCGCTGATCCCGGGCATGATCGTATACGCGGTATCGGTCAATTTCCTTACCCGTTCCATCGAGTCCTGGTTCAACGTCAAGGTCGAGGCCGCGCTGGACGGCGGCTTGCGCCTGGGGCAGAGCGCGCTCGATATCATGCTGGATGACTTGCGCGAGAAAGGCGAAAGCATGGCCCTTTCCCTTGCCTTCCAGGCACCCAACGCGCATCTTGCCATGCTGCATGACCTGCGCGAAAAAAGCGGGGTAAGGGATGCCGTGCTGTTGACGCCGCAAGGACGCATCGTCGGATTTTCCAGTGCGGATTCATCCAGCTTCCTGCCGGAACTGCCCAGCGTCGCGCAGTTGAATCAGGCGCGCAGCCGGACTTATGGCACCATCGAGCCTATCCTGGGCAAGGGCTTGTATCTACGTGTGCTGTCGCCGGTCGCCGCTGCCGATATCCGTGGCGAAACACGCATCCTGCAGCTGTTGCAACCGGTGCCGAAAACCCTGTCCAGCACCGCCGAATCGGTGCAGCAGGTTTACCAGGAATACCAGGAACTCTCCTTTACCCGCGGTGCGCTCAAGGATGTGTTTGCACTGACGCTGACGCTGGTGATGATGCTGGCCATGCTGACCGCAGTGGCGTTTGCCTTCGTGTTGAGCCGCCGCTTGTCGGCGCCACTCGGCCTGCTGGCGGAAGGTACGCGCGCCATCGCCAGCGGCGATTATGGCAAGGTGCTGCCGGAACACGGCAAGGACGAATTGGGTATCCTGGTGCAATCCTTCAACAGTATGACGCGGCAGTTGGCCGAGGCCACCCAAGCGGCGGAGCGCAACCGCGCCCGCGTAGAGGCGGCGCGTGGTCATTTGCAAACCATCCTGTCGCACCTTTCCTCCGGCGTGCTGGCGTTCGACGAACATTTGCAGCTGCGCACCTGGAATCCTGCCGCTGCGGAAATCCTGCAGCTGGATTTGGCGCAAGTGCAGGAGCAAACGCCGGCGTTGCTGGAGCAGCAGCCCCCCGCCCTGGCGGTCTTGTTTGGCGTGGTGCGCTCGCACTTTGAAGCGCGCCACGAAGGGGAATGGAACCAGCAGGTTGAGATTGCCGGTGCGCAAGGAGTGCAAGTGCTGCTGCTACGCGGTACGCGCCTGCCCAAGGGTACGGAAAGCGGCTACGTGGTGGTGTTCGACGACGTGACGACTTTACTACAGGCGCAGCGTGACGCGGCCTGGGGCGAAGTGGCGCGGCGGCTGGCGCACGAAATCAAGAACCCGCTCACCCCCATTATGCTCTCCGCCGAACGGCTGGAACACAAGCTGAGCAGCAAGCTGGATGCGCCCGATGCCGCCATGCTGCAGCGCGCTACCCACAACATCGTCAGCCAGGTGGGCGCATTGAAAAGCATGGTGGATGAATTCAGCGAGTACGCCCGTGCGCCCGCGCTCAACCTGTCCGCGCTCGACCTCAACCGGCTGGTACGGGAAGTGCTTGCGCTGTATGAGCCGCACGGCATCCCGATCAAGGCCGAACTGCAGGACGCCATGCCGCCGGTGATGGGCGACGCCACCATGCTGCGCCAGGTGCTGCACAATTTATTGAAGAATGCGCAGGATGCGCTGGAAGGTCGGCAGAAGTCGCTGATCCGGGTGAAAAGTGCGTGCGAAAGTGGTATGGTTAGGCTGGAACTCAGCGACAACGGCCCCGGCTTCCCGCCGGACATGATGGCGCGCGTATTTGAGCCTTATATCACCACCAAACGCCATGGCACCGGCCTTGGCCTCGCAATCGTGAAGAAAATCGTGGAAGAACACAAAGGAACCATCAAGATAGAAAACCTGGCGCAAGGCGGCGCGCTGCTCGAGCTGCGGTTGCCGCTGGCAAAGGGTGCAGCATGAGCGCGCGCCAAGTGCTGGTGGTGGACGATGAAATCGGCATCCGCGAGTTGCTGTACGACATCCTGCTGGATGAAGGCTATCACGTCAAACTGGCCGAAAACGCTGCGCAGGCGCGTGACTGGCGCCAGCAGGAGCGCCCCGACCTGGTGCTGCTAGACATTTGGATGCCCGATTGCGACGGCATCACCCTGCTCAAGGAATGGGGCAACGGCGGCCTGTTGACCATGCCGGTGGTGATGATGTCGGGGCATGGCACCATAGATACGGCGGTAGAAGCCACCCGCATCGGCGCCTTCGACTTCCTGGAAAAACCAATCGCGCTGCAAAAGCTGCTGAAGACGGTGGACGCCGCGCTCAAGTCCGGCGAGCACCGGCCCAGAACCGGCACCGGCCTGCTCAATCTGGGCAAGAGCGCGGTGATTACCGAATTGCGCGAGCGGCTGGAGCGCCTGGGCAAGCTCAACGCGCCATTGCTGCTGATTGGCGCCAAGGGCGCTGGTTGCGAGCTGTGCGCACGTTTCCTGCACCAGCCGGACACACCGTGGCTGGAATTGTCGCAGCCGGCCAAACTGGCCACTGCGCCGCTGGAACTGCTGGAACAGGTGCGCGACGGCGTCCTCTATCTTCCCGAAGTGGCCGATCTCGGCAAAACCGAGCAAAAAGGCTTGCTGCTGCTGCTCGGCAAAACTGCAAAATATGGCACGCGCGTGGTATGCGCCACGGCACGCACGCTGCCTCAGCTAGTGCAAACTGGGCAATTCGACGAAACTCTGTTGCAACAGTTGTCAGCCGCCAGCCTGCATATCCCGACGCTGGCCGAACATCGCGAGGATATTCCCGACCTGGCCAAATCCATTACCACCCTACTGGCGGAGAGCGGCGAAGCGCCTTACCGCGATTTTGACGTGGCCGCGCTCAACGCCTTGCGCAATGCCGAATGGCCAGGCAACCTGGAGCAGTTACGGGGGGTGGTGAAGAACCTGATGCTGACCGCACTGGGCGACAAAATCACGCTGGAGGAAGTCAGCCGGGTATTCGGCCAATATGCCGAGCTGGAACCACAAGTGGTCACGGCTGCTACACCGCCGTTTAATCTGGATTTGCCGTTACGCGAAGCGCGCGATGCCTTCGAGCGGCTCTATCTGGAACACCACATCGCCAAAACCGGCGGCAATATGAGCAAGGTGGCCGAAGCGGTGGAGCTGGAGCGCACCCATCTCTACCGTAAGCTCAAGCAACTGGGCATCAAGACCCGGTATTAAGAGGGGTCTGTTTCAGCAGGAAACGCTACCATCACCCGGGTGCCATGGCCACTGGCAGCATCGCTGATAGTAATCGTGGCCTGGTGTGCCAGGACGATCTCGCGCACAATGGCAAGTCCCAGCCCACAACCATCGCCGGTGCTGTCCGGCAAACGGTAGAAGCGTTCAAATACTCGTGCGCGTTCCGCGTGCGGGATGCCGGGGCCGTTGTCTTCCACCATCAGCAGCACGTGGGATTGGTCGCGCGTGATGCGCACGGTGATTTCCCCATGTTCCGCCAGGTAGCGAATGGCATTGTCCAGCAAGTTAGCCAGCATTTCGCGCAACAGCACCGCGTCGCCGAGCACCATCGCCTGTGGTTCGGCACATTCAAAGCCCAGGTCAATGTCGCGTGCCAGCGCGGCCGCTACCCATTGCGCAGTGGTTTCGCGTGCCAGCTGTACCAGATCGAGCGGCTGCATGCTGGACGCTTCACGCCCTGGACCCGGTTCTACCCGCGCCAGCGCCAACAACTGGCCGACCAGGTGCGACAGGCGCTCGGTGCTGGCCAGGATGCGTTGCAGGGCATGGCGTATGGTGGCGGGATCGCGCTCCCGCAGCGCCATCTCGGCTTGCGTCTGCAAGCCGGCCAGCGGCGTGCGCAACTGGTGCGAGGCGTCGGCGACAAAGCGCTGCTGCAAGCTCATGGCCTCCCGCACGCGCCCCATCAGGTCATTCATCGAATGCAGCAAAGGCTGGACTTCCTGCGGCGCGTTTTCCGCTGGTACCGGGCTCAAGTCAAGATGGGAGCGCTGGCTGATGGCGTTGCGCAGCTTGTCCAACGGCAGCAGGCCGCGCTTGACGCCATACCACACCATGATGCCAGCGAGAAATACCATCAGCAATTGCGGCAGTACCATGGCGGCCATGATTTCTTCTGCCATCAGCTCGCGTTTGGACAAAGTTTCCGCCACCTGCACCACGGCTACCCCATGTGCGCTGGTGCCTTTGAGCGCTAGCACAAAGGCCGCGACGCGCACCTGCTTGCCGTCCAGCATAGCGTCGAAATACAGATGTTTGCCGGGTTCTGGCAGGCGGGGCGGCAAGGCCAGATCGCGGTCGCCGGTGACGATTTCCCCATCCGGCCCGGTGACACGGTAATAGACCCAGTCATCCTTGTCGTATTCGAGCAAGTCCAGTGCGGCTTGCGGCAGATCAATTTTTACCGTCCCGCGTACTACCTCGACCTGATCCGCCAGCGACAAGGCCGCGCGGAGCAGGGCACGGTCATAGGCCAGATTGGCAATAAAGGTGCCAGCCAGATAGGCCGCTACCACGCCGGCCAGCAGCAACGGGATCAGCAATGACAGCAGCCACAGCAGCAACTGCCGGCGAAGTGGACGGGGGTGTGGGTCAAGCATTTGGCTTATTTTCAAGTAAATATCCCAGGCCACGGATAGTACGGATGTGTGCGCCGGAAACCTCGATCTTCTTGCGCAGCCGATGGATGTAGACCTCGATGGCATTTTCGCCAAGGTCTTCGTCCCAGCTGCACAGCGCTTCCATGATCTGCTCCTTGTTTACCACCTTGCCCTGGCGCAGCATCAGGATTTCCAGCACGCCAAGCTCGCGCGCGGAAAGCTCAATTGACTGCCCTGCCACCGTGGCACGCCGCCCGGCGGTATCGAATACCAGTGCACCGCAGGACAAGGAAGTGCTGCCCCCCATCTGCCCGCGGCGTATCAGGGCGCGAACACGGGCTTCCAGCTCAACCAGATTGAAGGGCTTGGTCAGGTAATCATCCGCACCCAGGTCCAGCCCCTGTACGCGGCTTTCCACGCCCTCGCGCGCGGTGAGGATTAACACCGGCACGGTTCCACCGCGCTGGCGCAGTCGGCGCAGCACTTCCAGGCCGTCTATTTTGGGCAGGCCAAGATCGAGAATGGCCAGATCATAGACATCGTCTTTCAGCATAGCATGGGCGCGCTCGCCGTTTGCCGCGCAGTCAACGGCATAGCCGGACTGTCCGAGTGAACGCATCAGGCCGTCAGCCAGGGTGGGGTCGTCTTCTACAATCAAAATTCGCATGGGCTTCGCGGGAGTAAGGTTGGGGTAAGGTTGCCGGCGTATTGTGCATCTCACGGTGGTTCATAAACAAGTTTGCGAACTGCCTGAAGTGTAACTTCATTCTTAATCGAAAGGAAAAACCATGAACAAGCTGTTGATCGTCCTGATTACTGGCCTCTTTGCTGTTTCCGTAAATGCTTTTGCCGCCGATGCTGCCAAGCCGGCCGCTGCTCCAGCTCCGGCTGCTGCTCCGGCCGCCGCCCCGGCTGCTGCTGCTGACAAAGCTGCTGCTGCTCCGGCTGAAAAGCCGGCCGCTGCTCCGGCCAAGAAGTCCAAGCACAAGAAGGCTGCCGCTCCGGCTGCCAAGTAAGGCATACGGCAGGTATTAGGAAAGGCGGGCTAACAGCTCGCCTTTTTTATTACCGGTATCACACACTGATTTCCGCCACTACCGGCGCATGATCGGAAGGGCGTTCCAGGTTGCGCGGGGCCTTATCTATCCAACTGGCCTTGCAATGACTGGCCAAGGTGGGGGTGAGCAAGATGTGGTCTATGCGCAGCCCCAGGTTGCGGCGGAATCCCATCATGCGGTAGTCCCACCAGCTGAAACTTTTTTCCGGCTGCTCAAACAGGCGGAAAGCATCCTGTAAGCCTAATCTTTCCAGTGCCGCAAAGGCAGCGCGTTCCCTGGGGCTGACCAGCACATTGCCTTCCCAGGCGGCGGGGTCATGCACGTCGCGGTCTTGCGGAGCGATGTTGTAGTCACCCAGCAGGGCCAGCTTGGGGTAAGTCTTTAATTCGGTTTCCAGCCAGGCAGTGAGCGCTTCCAGCCAGCGCAGCTTGTACTGGTACTTGTCCGAATCCAGGCTCTGGCCGTTGGGAAAGTAGGCGCAGATCACCCGCACATCGCCATAAGTGGCAGCCAGTACGCGCTTTTGCTCGTCGCCAAAATTGGGGATGGCGCTAATAATGTTACTGCCCACAGTTTTACCCAGCAGTGCCACGCCGTTGTAGGTCTTTTGCCCGCTGAAAATCGGCCGGTAGCCCGCCGCCTCGATCTCGGCCACGGGGAAATTGGCGTCTTCCAGCTTGGTCTCTTGTAGGCATAACACATCGGGCTGGTTGGCGGCCAGCCACTCCAGCAGGTGCGGCAGCCGTACTTTCAGCGAGTTCACGTTCCAGGTGGCGAGCTTCATGCGGTGGTTTCAGTCATGCCGTTGTGGCGTAGCAGGGCGTCAATCGTGGGCGCGCGGCCACGGAAGGCGACAAAGGATTCCAGCGCCGGCCGGGCGCCGCCCTGCGCCAGGATTTCGCTCCAGAAGCGGTGGCCGGTTTCTTCCGACAGCACGCCGTTTTCCTCGAATAGGCTGTAGGCGTCGGCCGACAGCACTTCCGCCCACTTGTAGCTGTAATAGCCGGCCGCATAGCCGCCGGCAAAGATGTGCGAGAAGTTGTTGGGAAACCGGTTCCATTGCGGCGGGCGCACCACAGCGACCTCGTCGCGCACTTCTTCCAGCAATTGCAGCGGCGTCTTGTTACCGCTTGGGTCGAGTTCGCAATGCAGCTTCATGTCGAATAGTGAAAACTCGATCTGGCGCACGGTCTGCATGCCGGCCTGGAAGTTTTTGGCTGCCACCATCTTGTCGAACAGCATGCGCGGCAGATGTTCGCCGCTGTCCACGTGCTTGGTCATGTGGCGCAACACCTCCCATTCCCAGCAGAAATTCTCCATGAACTGGCTGGGCAACTCGACCGCGTCCCATTCCACGCCCTTGATACCGGACACGCCGTATTCCTCGACCTGGGTCAGCAGGTGGTGCAAACCGTGGCCGAATTCGTGGAATAAGGTGATGACTTCGTCGTGGGTGAATAGCGCCGGCTTGCCACCTACTGGCGCCGAGAAGTTGCAGGTGAGGAACGCCACTGGCGTCTCGATGCCGTGCGCCTTGCGACGGCGGGTGATGGCCTCGTCCATCCAGGCGCCACCACGCTTGCTGTTGCGGGCATAAAGGTCGAGGTAGAACTGGCCGATCAGCTGGCCGTCGCGGTCGGTGATGTCGTAGAACGACACGTCCGGGTGCCACACCGACGCCTGCGTTTTCCTTACCTGTACGCCGAAGATGGTTTCGGTGACCTTAAACAGGCCGTGCAGCACCTGTGGCTCGGGGAAATACTGCTTCACCTCCTGGTCGGAAAAGGCGTATTTGTCCTCGCGCAACTTTTCCGAGACATAGGCGACATCCCAGGCTTGCAGCTCGGGCAGGCTGAGCTTATCGGCAGCATAGGCCCGCAGCTCCTGCATATCCTTTTGCGCAAATGGCTTGCCGCGCAAACCCAGCGTGTGCAGGAAATCCATCACTTCGGCCGGTGTTTGCGCCATCTTGGTGGCGAGCGAGAGCTGGGCGTAGTCGTCGAATCCAAGCATGCGCGCGGCTTCTAACCGTAGTTGGAGAATTTGCGTAATCAGCGCGGTGTTGTCCCATTCCGCCTTGCCGAATTCCGAGGCACGCGTGGCGTAGGCGCGATACAGCGTCTCGCGCAGTCCACGGTTGTCGCCGTATTGCAGCACCGGCATGTAGGAGGGGAAATGCAGGGTGAACTTCCAGCCTGGCTTATCATCCGCCTCGGCCGCCTCACGGGCGGCCTGCAGGGCATCGGCCGGGATACCAGCCAGTTCAGCTTCGTTTTCTACCAACAGCGCGTAGTCGTTGGTGGTATCCAGCAGGTTTTCTTCGAACTTGGCCGATAGCGTGGAAAGCTCTTCCTGGATGGCCTTGAAGCGGGGCTTTTGATTTTCCGGCAGCTCGGCGCCGCCCAGGCGGAAATCGCGCAGCTCGTTTTCCACGATTTTGCGCTGCGCTGGCTTCAGTTGTTCGAATCCCGCATCGGCGCGCAGGGCGCGGAATTTGGCGTACAGCCCTTCGTGCTGCGACAGGTCGGCATAGAACGCCGTCAGCTTGGGCAGGTTGGCGTTGTACGCCTCGCGCAGTTCCGGCGTATTGACCACTGAATTCATGTGCGACACCTGCGACCAGGCACGGGAAAGGCGTTCTTCCATGTCTTCCAGCGGGCGGGCGAAATTGTCCCAGGTGGGTGGTTCGCTAGCGGCGACCAGTTGTTCCACCAAGGAACGGCCTTCGGTCAGCAGCTGTTCGATGGCGGGCGTGACGTGTTCGGGTTTGACCTGGTCGAAATGCGGCAGACCGGAGAAATGCAGCAGCGGGTTTTGCATAAAACTTTAAATCCTTATAGCGTTACAAAAGGTGGTTGCTCTTCAATACGGCACGTAGGTGCCTACTCAGAGCGAACGGGGTGGTATCTCGTTCCGTTCATGCTGAGTAGCCGCGCGCGGCGTATCGAAGCATAGCTCTTAATTGATGAGGCGTAATGTGAGCGGATAGCGGTATTGCTCGCCTTGGCTGGTTTTGACCGCGGCGATAATGCACAGGATGATGTTGGTGGCCCATACCAGCCCCATCAAGGCGAAGCCGATCAGGATGAACACCAGCACGTAGCACACTAGGTAGGCCAGCAGGATGGTGATCTGGAAGTTGAGCGCCTCGCGTGCCTGCTCGCCGAGGTAGGCGTTATTGTCCTTTTTCAGCAGCCAGACGATCAGTCCCGGCACAATGCTGAAGAAAATACCAGCCAGGTGGGTGAGTACGGCAATATTCTTGTCATCGGCGTTGGTGTCGGTCATGATAGGCTCCCCTGTGATGTTGTGAACAAAAACGTAGTTTACACGGGAATAAATAAGAATTTTGGGTAGGTTTTGCCAAACCCATTCACATTCAGGCATTGATCAATCACCAGGAGTTTCAACCCATGCGTAATCGTCACCTGCTATACCTTTGTGCCTGCTTGTTCATCAGCGGCTGCGGCGCCCCTTATACGATGGAAGAGGTCAACGTCCAGAACGGGGTGGTGGTCGGTGAGGAGCAGGTAGACGTCAATGGCGATGGGCAGGTGACCGGAACCAGCGAAGAAGGTTACGTACCGAACGATCCTTACCTGGATGATTATGAGGATGGCAACCAGGATCTGGGGCCGAATGCGCCCGGGTATGTGCCTTAATCCGGCTACGGGGCTGCCGCTACCAACCGCCCCGCGGCTTGGCACCTCTTTTGCAAACCATGTTAGGAATCAACCGTGGACTGGAGTCATGAATTAGTCGCATCCCTGATCTGGCTGGGCGAAGCGTTCGCCTTCAGCCTAGTCGGGCTGAGCCTCACCATCTTCGCGCTGGGCCGTTATACGGTCTGGGGGCGGCAGTTCCGCAAGATCACCTGGGACTACTTCAACCCGGCGCACAACTGGCTGCCGTTTGCCTGGCTGGCGCTGATCATGTTCATGACGCTGTTCTCGGTGCGCATGAACGTGCTGTTCTCGTTCTGGTACAACGGCTTCTACAGCGCCATGCAGAAGCTGGACGCCAAAGCGTTCTGGTTCATGATGCTGGTGTTCTCCATCCTGGCAGCCATCCACGTCGGCCGCGCCCTGCTCAATTTCTACCTGCAACAGGCGTTCCTGATCCGCTGGCGCAAGTGGCTCACCAACCGCCTGATCGAGCGCTGGCTGGGCAAGCAGGCGTATTACCGCACGCAGTATGTGGCGGAGAGCGCCGACAATCCCGACCAGCGGATCCAGCAGGATGTCGAAACCTTTGTGGCGAAGTCGCTCTCCCTGTCCATGGGGCTGCTGGACGCCGTGGTGTCGCTGTTCGCCTTCACCATCATCCTGTGGAGCCTGTCCGGCGTGCTGGCGCTGTTCGGCTGGGAGATTCCGCGCGCCATGGTGTTCATGGTCTACCTGTACGTGATTATCGCCACCGTGTTCGCGTTCAAGATCGGCCGCCCGCTGATCGTGCTCAATTTCCTCAACGAAAAATTCAGCGCGACATTCCGCTACGCCCTGATCCGTCTGCGTGAATACAGCGAAAGCATCGCCTTCTACCGTGGCGAAGGCGTCGAGCGCGGCAACCTGCTGACGCGCTTCGCCGACGTCATCGGCAATATGTGGGCGATCGTGTTCCGCTCGCTCAAGTTCCAGGGCTTCAACCTCGCCATCAGCCAGGCCGCCGTTGTGTTCCCCTTCATCGTGCAGGCGCCGCGCCTGCTTAGCGGGCAGATCACGCTGGGCGACGTGATGCAGACGGCGCAGTCGTTCGGCCAGGTGGAAGGCGCCCTGTCGTTTTTCCGTAGTTCCTATGACGACTTCGCCAGCTACCGCGCCGTCATCAACCGGCTGGCAGGATTCATGGATTCCATCGAGTCTGCCGAGCAGCTCACCAGCGCCGAGATCAAGCCCAACCCGCAGCAACTGGTGGTGGGCGCGCTTAACGTGCAAACGCCGTCCGGCGTGCCGCTGGTGAACGATCTCCACTTCACCCTGGCGCCGGGCGCGGCGCTGCTGATCCGGGGCAAATCCGGCGTCGGCAAAACCACCCTGCTGCGCGCCACCGCCGGCCTGTGGCCCTACGCGCAAGGCCATGTTGCCCTGCCGTTTGACGATCAATCCCTGTTCCTGCCGCAAAAGCCCTATCTGCCGCTGGGCACGCTGCGCCAGGCGCTGCACTACCCCGCGCCCGTCCGCCCCGACCGCAAGGTCGAGGACATCCTGCGCCAGTGCAACCTCGGCCACCTGGTCCACCAACTGGATACGGAAAACGACTGGACGCACATCCTCTCGCTGGGCGAACAGCAGCGCCTCGCCATCGGCCGCGTCCTGCTCAACGCCCCGCAACTGGTGTTCCTCGACGAAGCCAGCTCAGCCATGGACGAAGGGCTGGAACACGCCATGTACCAACTGCTGCGCACCGTCCTGCCCAACGCCATCCTGGTCAGCGTCGGCCACCGTAGCAGCCTGCTGGGCTTCCATACGCAGGAGCTGGAATTGCTAGGGGGTGGGGAGTGGCGGTTGAGAGAGTTGGCGAAAGGAAAATGACTGGGCATCGCGTCACACCTGTTTGGAGGCTAGGTCACAGAGGCAGAAGTGCGTGCTATTATCATCCCAGTTCAAAAATTAACTGGAACAGGCCTAGATAGTGTCGTCACAAGATTACAGAAATCGGTTATAATTGGGGCTTCGTTACAAAGCCGCTCAAATGAATGACTACATCAGCCTTGAGAAGACACGACATTTCTGATCGCGTATGGGAATTA
>Ga0265327_10001262_pt1 | contig 33463 bp, 58 predicted proteins | sample 41621metaG_FD_202089 | JGI IMG/M metagenome (GOLD analysis project Ga0265327, IMG submission 202089) | Rhizosphere microbial communities from Carex aquatilis grown in University of Washington, Seatle, WA, United States - 4-16-21 metaG | ecosystem: Host-associated > Plants > Roots > Rhizosphere...
CATCAGAAAACCCGCCAGTTCCATCTACATTCCTCTTATCCGTCGCAACCTGTTGACAGTCTGCGCGTCGAAGGCGAGCGCTTCGGGCGTTTCTATGATTGCGTTCAGCTGTTGGTAGTAGCGGACCAGCGACAGGCCGAAGCGCTCACGAATAGCTTCATCCTTTGCGCCGGGCAATCGCCACCACATGCTTTCCAGTTCAAGGGCTTCCGCGATGTTCATGGACGCTCCGGATCTTCGACTCGATCAGCAAGCCAAGCCCGTTCGACCTGTGTGAGATTTTGCCGGCGAACGCGCACCGTGTGCACGTCGGTCCAAAGTTCTTCTGCCAGTTCGTGATCATCGTTGGTCCACTGCAGCCCGCGTAGCAGCGCAGGCAGCGAGATTAGACGTCGTGCGGCCAGCACGTCAACGTAATGCTCCTCACGGGCCCGATGGACCACAGGCGGGACGCCCCGGTCAACGTGGATCAGTTCGTGCGTGAGCGTCGAACGTCTCTCAGCCTGCGTGAGGCTCTTGCACAGCCAGATGGTGTTTCCCTTGATCAGTCCGGCCACTCCCCGGGGCAGGACATGATCGCAAGACACTGCGATGTGTGGGTATTGAATGGCGAGGGTTCGCCATGGGTGCCAGTGATGCGTACTCATGGCGCGAGACGCTAGAGCAGGCCACCGACAATTACGGCGCTGACCAGGAACTACAGCCCTGTCATTCGTCGTCATGGCTGATTGCAGCCCTGTCCGCGATCTTGCGGATGCGGACGCCATACCCTTCGGCGCTGGTGTCCGCAGTGTGCTCACCCGCATCCCCGAGGGCGGCGTCAACCAGCCGCGGCTTTTCGCCTTCGGAGATCAGGAAATCGCGCGCATACTCGTATGCCTCTGCGCTGGAGGCGAACTCGCGCTTAGTTCGAAGACCAGACTTCAAGTGAAGTAGGGACAACTCATGCGGCCCGTCCTCGTCTTCGCGTTCGACATCGGACCGCTTCTCACGCAGGGATGCCGCGACATCGAGGTCATCGAGAGCAGGTGGCGGTGGTACTGGCCTGCGGTCGGCAAGGTTAGTGACGTTGGGCGCGTTGACGGCACCACCCGAGGGGCGAGCAGGCCCGGAGATCTGGTCGAGAATCTCGTAAGCCCGGATGTAGGTTTCGCGCGAGGACTCAAGCGTTTCGCGATCTTCTGGGGTTAGTAGTGAGGTGACTGCGTCAACGGCTTCGGCCATATCCCAGGAAGGATCGAGTTGGACGAGGAAGTGTATGACGACCGAGCGTGTCGCCTTGTACATGAGATCGGCCATTTCGGCCCGACTCTCATGCACAACAGGGTCGTCAGAGTTCTCTAGGAACTTCGCATTGCGCGCGCTCATTACGAAGTACTCGGCCAGCATTTCGGAGAATAGCTTACGGTGAGCGTCGACTCCCTCACGGATGCGCTCACGCCGTTCGACAAGCGCCGGAAGCGAATTAGCCCCGGAATCGGGATTATCGTCGGAGCGAGTTGGCAGTAAACCGGATAACCTGGCACCGCGAATGGGTCGCGGCTCGCCGCCCTTTAGCGCGTCATCAATCGATCCCGTGTGCCATTTCAGGGCCCCCTCAATTTGCGCCTTGGTAGACGAAGAGAAGTTCGACCGACGACCCGACTCTAGGTCGCTGATCACGCGCGGGGTCAGCCCTGCCTCTTCCGCGAGTGCCACCGATGTGCGCATGCCAAGTTGAATGCGCCGCGCCACAACATACTGCCCGAGCCGTTCGGCTTCATTCGTGCCCATACCCACCTCCACTGCCCCATCTGGAAACTTTTGGAACCGTTCAGGCCGAGGTTACCAGCCGTGACCAGCGACTTTCAAGTTAGTGCCAGTTTTTTCCGTTTCATTCTTGACACGATTCGATCACGGTCCGTATGTTCAGAGGCATGGAAGACGGAACGAACCGGAACGAACTAGCACGAATGGGTGCCACGATTCAAGCGCTTCGCGAGGCCTATGGCTGGCGGTCCGTCAACCTTGCGCGTGAGCTGGGCATCAGCCATCCGTACCTCTCAAACATCGAGGCTGGTCGCCGTCGCTGCACACCCGATCTGGCGCGCAAGATCGCCGACACTCTGGGCGTCCCTCTCGCCGCGATCACTACCGACTACAGCGTTACGGAGATCGGCGCATGACCACCACTGCCGTCCCCAGTCTCCAAGACCTCGCCATCGAGGCCGGTCTGACCGTCAACAGCACCTCACTGGAGCTGACGCGGATCGCTTCATCGGTCGCGTACACCGAGTTCATCCCACTGTCGCCATACGAGACAACACGGGCGCTGCTCCGCATTCAGGGTGACATGCGCGCCCAGTACACCAGTGCCGCAATCGAATCCGGGGAGGTACCCGCATGACTCGCCAACTCGTGCCCACGAAGATCGCGGCCCAGATTCTCGGCATCCACCCCGAGACGCTCCGTGACTGGAGCCGTCGCGCCCTGCACGGGATTCCGACACCCATCCGGGTCGGCGGTCGACTGCGATGGGATGTCGCAGAACTTCTGACTTGGATCGAGCAGCAGCGAACCGCCTCGTAACCCGAACTCCCACAACTGAATAACCCCAAACGCTGACGGCGTTCGCTCGCCAAAGTTCCCGCCGTCAGCGCCATTCAGAACCGAAATCCGCCCCTAGGAGGCATTCGGCATGTCCGACGTTACCCAATTGGCCCCTACATCGGCCAGCACCGCTCCCCCGTTCCTCATCGAGCACATCGCCAATGATGGGGATACCGACACTCTCGTCAACGACAAGCTGGTGGCTTCGTCGTGGCCGAGCGCCGACGACCGCGACGGCGATCAGATCTACGTCGGTCAGATGACTGATAGTGAGGCCTGGTCCGGCTTCCTGGTTGCCGATGAAGAAACCGCCCGCAGGGCGCGCACCACCATCGCCCGCACCTACATCGCCGGACTCAAGGCCGGTGCCCGATGACCGCCCCGGCGCCGTGGTGGACCACCACCGATGGTGACGGCTTCGTTGCGCCACGCCCGCAGGAAGGCGAACGGGTCACAGGTGTCACGAAGGTCGATTACGACCGGTACTGCACCACACTCACCGCCACTGCCAAGACTGAACTCGGCATCGGATGGGGCTGCATCGACACCACTAATGAAGCTGACGCACAGCGCGTTTCAGAGCTGGTCGCCCGCCTCGTCGCCGCGCTGCGCGAGTTGGGTGACGCATGACCGTGCGGCGCGGTACCACGAACCGCAACGATCGTGGGTCGGCTGAGAGTCGGCGCATTCGCAGGCAATGGCTGCTCGACACTTTCGGCGACGGCGCCACATGCCGGTGCTCAACGTGCCCGACCGTCCTGACCGCCGAGACGCTCACCGTTGACCGGCATCCGGTCGCGGGCGCTGACGGTGGCACGTACCGGCGCGGCAACATCCGGCCACAGTGTGCACCGTGCGCGAGCTACCAGGGCGGGAAGATGTCAGCGCAGCGCCGCCCCCTCCGGGCTGGCCAACTGGTCCGCATTCGCAAGGGCGGCAAGGCGTATCGGGTCGACATCATCGCGACACTGCGCGACGGCGCGGTCTACCTGTCGGCTGACGCCAAGCATCCCGACGCCGCAAAGCGGGTGCCAGACGCATTCAGGTGGTACGCCGCCGACTCCCTGATTCGGGTGCCCGCATGAGCGCCCTGGTCTCATTCGGCGCCAGCGCGTTCGTGGGACTCAACACGAAGGTCGAGGGCGACCATATCGAGGTTTCGACCGATGACTGCTCACTGAGCATCCTTCTGAACGTCGATGAGGCCGAAGAGCTTGCCGCTGAACTCAATCAGGCCATCGCAGACCTGCGGGCCAATCAGAAGGTGGGCCGTCCATGATCACGGCCCGCACTGACGGCGGGGGTCGCATCGACACCGCCAACACAGTCTCGGCGGCGCAATGGGCTTGGCAGCAAGTCCAATCCGGCGCTGTCGTTGTCATCACCAACACCAAGGAAAGGCACGAAAACTCATGAGCACCAATGCAACAGTATCCACGTCCGGCACAGACGGGGCGTACGAGTTCAGCGTCAACGGCAAGGTCATTGTCCGCACTGATGGGCGGGAGATCGTTCCCAATCGCGATGTGGTTGACGTTATCTACGCATACGCGAATGACAGCGACGAGGCGCGTGAAGCCGCCCGTGCCGTTGCGAAGGCCTACGCCGCCGGGTACGACGCGGGCATTGCGGACGGCGTGCCCCTCACTGAGCGGCGTGCACGCGAGCTTGCCGACGAGCAGATCGCCAAGGCGCTCGACGGCCTCACCGTGGAGGTGAAGCGATGAGCGAGCATGACATTCACGTCATCGGCGAGATACCGCCGAAGCCAGCAGAGCCGACGAAGGTCGCTGTCATCGAACTCTCCAAGTCCATTTCGTCGCCGCGACTCAGCGACGACGCCGACCAGAACCCGATGCCCGAAATGTATGGCGTGATCACACTCGCCACGCTGGCCGGTCAGGGCGCGACGGCCACGGTGGAGCCCGCCAAGCCGAAGCTGCCACAACATCTCGTCTGGCGATGCACATGCGGGCATGTGGAGAAGACGAAGACGCGAGACGCCTCATGATCACCGCCACTGTCTGCCCAGGTTGTGGGCGAAACGCTATGCGCCCCATGGGCGGTGACGTGTGCCAAAAATGCCGGCAAAAGCAAACGCCTTCTGACGCTTGGGCTCACGCGCTGATGATAATCGTCACCCTGTTCATTGTCGCAGTCGTCGCCATCCAAGCGGGGTGGCTATGAGCTACCTCATTGACCAGAGCGGTGACAGCTTCGATGTGCGCGTCGTCGGCCTGGAGGACCCGCTGGCGACGGCCTATCCGGAGACAACCGACCTCTACCCCGAGCCGCATTGGGTGGTCGATGTGAGCGGCGTCGCCGAACATCTGGAGCAGATCAAGGCAGGCGATTTTGAGAACGCCTACCGAATCCTGCATGCCATCGCCCATGCCTTCGAAGCGGGCGGTGGCGGCTCATGAAGCTGCTTGCCATCGAGCTGCACCGGATACTCACCGAGGCTGCGCATTTCGCCTACACCGACAGCACCATCCCCAGTATCGCTGTGGTCCGGCTGGAGTATGTGGGGGCCACCGCCCATCACTTCGATGGCAGCCCTGTGCACAGTCTGATCGCGGCGGCAACCGACCGGTTCACGATCGGCGTCAGCCGAACCAAGCTGGGCAGGCCTGAACCGCGCGAGAAGCGAAGCCCGTTCGCGGTGTCGATACCTATCGATGCGGTGAAGCGGGTACTGCCGATCGCGAAGACGTTGCGGCGGGATGGGCCGCACCGGTTCTGCACGATCACTGTCGACGAGAAGGCGGCGGCGATCACGTTCGCGTTCACGACCGGCGAAAGCATCACAGTCGCGACCAGTGTTGAGCCATTCCCGGGCTGGCGCCATCTGCTCAAGCCGCGCGGTGACGGCGACGTGTCGGCTGAGCTGCGCGGCTACAACGGGCGATACCTGGCCCGCTTCGCCAAGGTTTCTGGCTCTGAGCAGATGTGGGTGGTCACGCCAACGAGGGTGGCGCCGACTGTCATCAGCATCGGTGACCACTTCGTCGGCCTGATCATGCCTGTACGGCCCGCAGATGGTCAGCACAAGCCGTTTGAGCCGCCAGCGTGGGCGATGGCCGAGGTGAAGTCATGACCGCCTTGCTGGTGGCCGTCGCCGCCATCCCCTATGTCGTGGTCGGCCTGTTCGTGAGCCGTGCGTGGTGGCGGAGCCTCACCTCAGCTGAAAAGCACTACAACACCCCCGAGGTCGCCGCCTTCATGGTGATCTTCATCTGGCCCGCCGTTCTCGCCTTCTATTGGATCAGCGTGTTCATCCGCTGGTTCTATTCGGAGCCGAAGCGATGAGCGCCCGGTATGGGGTGCGCGAGATTTTCAACGGGCGCTTCCGCATTGTGAAGCTGTTCGGCAATGAGGACTTCGCCGAGAAAGGCTCCTACGCGACCAAGGCGCAAGCCGAAGGCCGGGTGGCGCAGCTGGAACGCCGCGCAGCCCGCACCGAGGCGGTCACAGCGGCCAAGCGCCGGGCAAAAAACGCCTGCGAATGCAAAGGCAAGTGCGGCCAGCACTTTGACGAATGCAGGCCGTGCCCATGGGGCGAGGGAGACGACGTCCCCGGCGTCGGCAGGGTCGTCCTGGCCGCGGTCCCGCTCGACGGGGACGACAACAACCTGTCGCTGACCAACATCCGCATGTTGTGCCAGCTGTGCAAGCAACACCACGACGCTGACCGAATCAACGGCGGCGCAGCACTATTCGATATTAAGGAACCGGAATGAGTAAGGCAGACGCCGACATACTGCGGCGGGCATGGACGTACATCGTCGTCAACGGTTTTGCCATCGGTCGAACCGGCTACCGCAAGCCTGGCGACGAGTGCGCCTCATGCGCACTCGGGGGCCTGGCCGCAGCCGAGGGCCTGAACCTTGACGACTCCGATGACGCTGGATACCCGGACGATTTCACATACATCGTGGACAAGGTGCCCGCCTCGAAGTGGCTGGTTGAAGCGCAGGGGACGAAGACAGAGTCACGGTTAACCCAGCCACATAGGACGTATCCGGCTGAGTGTGACACGGCCTGGTCGATATGGCGGCACAACGATAGCGTTGTCAAAACCTTTGCCCGGGCGCGTGATTGGTTCGCGAGGGCGATCATCCTGGCCGACCTCAACGGCGAAGCCATTACCAACGGGGCGGACGCATGAGCGCCGTCGTGCAAGCCATCGGCAGCGGTAGCGGCATCCTGCCCGTGCAGGCCCCGAAGGCCGTTGAAGTGCCGCGCGCCAACGGATATCAGATCGACGGCGACGGGCGGCTCATCCTCACAACGTCAACGTGGGGCGGCGAAGTCGTTGCCGTCTTCCAGAAGTGGGACCACTTCACCATCACCCCCGACCGTGGCCCGAATGGGCGATTCATCAAGAAAGGCGGCTGATATGGCCGACATTGACCCGCGTGAGGCGAAGCTCCCCCGCTGGGCGCGCGACATCCTCGCGCGTGCACGGGGACGCGCCAACAGTGCGGAAAACAAGCTGGCCGCGCACTGGGCCACCGCAGAGAAGTCGCGAATCTGGTACGGCAACTACGACAACCCGATCTACATTCCGGACGCGCACGGCTATCAGACGGTGTACTTCTCGCCATCTGGCGGCGAAAGCGCATTCGATCAGATCGGCGTCACCATCCGCGACGGGGCCATCGAAGTGCAGGGCGGCGGGAGCGTCGCCATTGAGTTGCAGTCGTCCAACTTCTTTCGCGTCTACCTGCAGGACTTGAGGCGGCGGTCGAAGTGAGTGACATCGACTGGGAGACCGTCGAGTTCGATGACGGATTCAGGGCGGCACACCGTGGCGTATGCGGCAAGTGCGGTGACGACATCTACCCCGGCGAACGTATCCGCCAAGCGATCGGCGGTCATTACGAGCACGTCAAATGTGACATCGATGTGGACGCCGAGGCCGACGCGGCGCCGGTCGAGGTGTGCACCTGCAATCTCGTACATGCCGGGGAGTGCTTCTGATGATGCTCATTTGTCAGCGCTGCTCAACAGGATTCGGCACAGAGCGCCTTCGGGACCTCTGCCACACATGCCAGCTTGCGCAGCAAGAGCAGTGGGGCGAGGCGACTCTTCAACAAACCGGGGGGATTAGCGGCTCATGACCGTCGAAATTGACTGGGACACAGTGCCGGACATCGAGGTTGGGCCGGAGCGTGACCACTTCGGGGTGTACCGCAACGGCAACAATCAGCCACTGATCATGGCAGAGGACGGCAGCAAGCGCTACCCGTACCAGCGCACCACCAACTTCATTGACCAGCTAGAGGACAGTGGCGAAGGCCTGCGCATCTGGCAGGAACGCTTGACGCTGGCCGGTCTTGTGATGTCGCCGGAGCTGCGCGCCGAACTGATGGCGTGGACGGGTGAGCCGCGCGACTTGTCCGACATCGCAAGGCGTGCTGCGCAACTCGCTGGCCGTGACGAAAAGCAGGAGTGGGGCTCGATGCTCCACCAGGTCACCGACGCCATCGACAAGGGCGACATGATGCCCCGCGAGTGGTGGAACGAAAACACCAAGCAGATGGAGCCGATACCGGTCGCTGAGGTGAGCCGCGACGTCGAGGCCTACCGCATGGCGACCCGCTGCCTCACGCACCACGCCGCCGAGCAGATGCACGTCTACGACGAATACCGCGTCGCGGGCACACCGGACCGGGTGTCGAGCTACAGCGCCAAGGGGAAACGTCAAGGGCGACCGAAGATTGTGGACCTCAAGACCGGCACCTTGCACGCCCGGATGGTTGAGGCGCAGTTGGCGATGTATTCGCGCAGCCGCCCCTACGATCCGCAGGCCGAGGTGAGGATCGACAGTGAACCTGTCGACCAGAAGCGCGGCATTGTCATCCACCTACCGATGAAACAAGCCAAGTGCGAACTGTTTTGGGCTGACCTGACGAAAGGGTGGGCCGACTGCAAGGTGGCCCGCGAGAAGCACCAGAAGGGTTTGCGTCGGAAGCTGCAGACCCTCGGGAGGCTCATCGAGCTTGGCCCCGAGGTTTCGCTCACCGACCGGGTTGGCTTGTGCGCCAACGTCGATGCGTTGCGCGACGTGTGGAAAGAGGCCGCTGCACGCGGCGAGTTAACCGAAGACCTCAAGGCGGCATGCCTTGAACGCCAACAGTTGTTGGCACCAACCAGTAAGTAACAGAAGGGAACACACACAAAATGTCCAACGACTGGGACGACGCCGAAGACATCGAGATTCCGAAGGGTGCATTCATCGGCTGGGGTAACAACGAAGGCGCGAAGGGGCAACATGTCACCGGCAAGGTTCTGGATTACGGCGACACTGCTGGCCAGGACACCAAGGGCAATGAGTGCCCGCAGCTGACCGTCGAGCTGATCGAACCGGCGGCGTCATTCGACAAGCTGGGCAACCGCACCACCTACCCTGCCGGTGAGCTGGTCTCGGTGACCTGCAGTCAGGTGCAGTTGAAGCGCGGTATCAAGGCCACCGACCCGGCGCCGGGCGACCTGATCCGCATCGTGCTGGAGGACGTGCGGGTGCTGCCGAACAACGGCAACACGCTCAAAGAATTCGGCATCAAGATCAAGCGCGGTGCCGGTGGCCCTGTGTCGGCGCCCGCGACCGCCAGCGCCGGATTCAGCGGCGCAGACGAGAAACCGCCTTTCTGATCGGCAGCTGGTCGCGCCTGCGGTGAGGACATGGGCCAGCGCGCTAATGCAGGCATTGGGCGCGGAAGGTTCAGATTGGCCCATGTCACCAGCACCCCACCACCAAAACATCAAGTGAAGAAAGGAATTAACCATGGCGATAAGCAAGGCAGCGCTGATCGAGATGGTCGACAAGACCCTCGCTGATCACGAAAAGGCGGTCGATGAAAACAAGACAGCCACCGAAGAATGGAACCGCAAGCGGCGAGAGAAGTGGGACGTCGAGGCTGTTCCGAAGATCCGTCAGTTGCGTGACATGTTTACGGCCAAGCTCAAGGCCGGTCAGGTCATCACCGATGACGACGTTACCAACGTGCTCGGACGTGACCGGCACGGCTGGGGTCGCAATTTCCACGAGGTCGCGTGGTCACCGAACGCCACCCCGAGCTACAGGGAAGTCAAGACGGTGCCGCATATCGACCTGTCACAGCTCCGTCAACTCAGGTTGGCGCTATTGATCATCGAAGGCGACAGCATAGCCCCATCAGCGCTGGCGCAGTGGGGTTTCCGAAACCTCGGCTGGCTGTTCAAGGCCGCTGATCAACTCACCAAGGAAGGCAAATGACCATGATTCTCGACCTGGAACGCAACGCTATCGGGCGCATGCTCGCAATGCCGGCAAACGCGTAGCGACCACCAAACACCAAGGTATAGAAGGGATTTACCGCAATGCCCATATCCATGTGGATTTTCATTGTCCTGGCCATCATCGCTGTCATTGGCGTGATTATCGGACTGTTCGCCCGCGATGAGGAACGTAGCGCGTGCTTTCTGGGCGCAATCGTCGTCGGCGTCATCGGCCTCGTATTCTTTACGTTCGCCGCGCTCACTGTTGTCGGAACACGCCAGATCGGTATCGAAACGAAGTTCGGTCGCCCCACCGGCACGACGTTAACCAATGGCCTGCACTTAAAGTCGCCGCTCACCGAGGTCACCGAGATGGACGGTGCCGTGCAGATCGATCAGCACACCGGCCAGGGCCGCATCAAGGTCCGCTTGGGCAACAGCTCCACGGCGGATGCTGACGTGTCGGTGCGCTGGCAGATCAAGCCGGACGCGGCACCCGAACTGTTCGTCCAGTACAAGACGTTCGACAACGTGCGCACCAACCTGGTCACCCGGAATCTGCAGGTGGCACTCAATGAGGTGTTCGCGTCGTTCGATCCGTTGGCGCCGCAGAACCTTGACCGTTCGCCGCTGCCCGAGCTGTCGACGCAGGCGAAGAACATCCTTGCCGCCAAGGTGGGCAGCCAGGTCGAGATTCTGGACGTCGCAGTACCCACCATCGACTACGACGACGGCACCGAACAGAAGATCAACCAACTGAACCAGGAGCGGGCCGCGACAGCTGTCGCCCAACAAGCGAAGACGACGGCCCTGGAGCAGGCGGCAGCCAATGCCAACTTGGCCGCGTCGGTTTCCCGCGACCCCAACGTCTTGGTTTCCAAGTGCTTGGACATTGCCCGCGAGAAGGGCCTCGCACTGCTGTGCTGGCCCACAACCCCTGTCCCCACCATCCCCGTCAAGTAACAGGCGGCGGCTGACGGCGGGTGCCCACACTCCCCCGCCGTCAGCCGTCCAGAAACCAAGAGAGGCAACCGCCATGGCGAAGCATGAGATGCGCACGCCGACCGCTGATCGATGTGTGCTCAGGCATCTTGCACCGGCTGGACGTGTTCCAGCGTTCTATTGGGTCACCTACTCGCGCGCCATCCCGATTGGCGCGATCCGGTGGGCCGATCGCCTGGAGCCCTCAACCGACCCCGTCACCCATAAATGGGAGCGGGAGTGCACCGTCGACCGTCCGCTGGTGTTCATCACTGGCGCCGGCCGCCTGGGACGAATGACGAAGGGCGACGACGGTTATCACCGCGTCGAGTTCGACATTCTGGCGGTGGCCAATGCCTAGCCATGAGATGCGTCTGCCGACGGAGGGGCGCCCTGTAGTGAGGCGGGCTGGGAATGCATCCCACCCAGGCGCGTGGTTCTATCGTGCCGTTCTGGATGACAACCCATTCGGCCACGGGGGCATCCTCAACGACGGAATGGTGGGTCAGAGCACCACGCCAGTGTCACACCGCGATGACCGTATGGCCACCATTGACCGCCCCATGATCTTGGTGACTCCGATGGGAAGGCTGTACCGCACCTGGTACGACACTGTCGGATGCTTCCGCGTCGAGGTGGCCGCATGAGGCTGTACAGCACATGCCGCGCCTGCGGTGAGGCCATGTTGACCACCAGCATTGACGACACGGTGCACCCGACGTGTGAGCCGAAGCCGACAGCCGTCGACCTTCTCTGTGACGAGTTCCTGGCCGCTGTGCAGGCCGGTGACGATATTCGCGCCGACGAGCTGGCCGCGACCATCGACGCCGCCGAACGGCCCACTCTGCGCGGCTCAGCCCTGTACTACAGCCAGGCACTCGGCTGGCCGGTGTTTCCACTCAAGGCCGGATCCAAAAATCCGGCGACGCTCAACGGCTTCAAGGATGCCACCACGAACCGCCGCCGCGTCGAGGCCTGGTGGAACGCCAACCCCAACTACAACATTGGCTTGGCGACCGGGCACGCCTTCGATGTGATCGACGTCGACCCCGGTCCGGGCGGGCGCGAATCGTTGGTGCAGCTGCAACAAGCGGAAGGCAGCTTGCCGGACGTTCACGGCTATGTGGTGACCGCAGGCAACCGCGCCGAAGGCCGACCGGCTGGCATCCACCTGTACGTGAAGGCCACAGGGCGCGGCAACCGTGCTGGCTTCCTTCCCGGCCTGGATTACCGGGGAGCCGGAGGCTACGTGGTCGGCGCCCCATCCACCCTCGGCGATCACCAAACATGGCAGTGGCTCATGCCGCCATCACCAGAAATCAAGGCACACAACACTGTTAGGGAGCGGAACGCAGCATGAGCGACGAAATGGTAGGGACTGTCAAACTCGGCACTGACGGTTGGCCGATCAAGTACTGCAAAGACAGACACGGCAATTTCGGATGGGTGGGGATGATCCTGCCACCGTGGGACCGCAACGGGACCTACGACTTTGTGAGCGACGACAATCGGGCCACCATTTATCCGGCGGCGGCGCAGCTGGTCTATCTCGCGCTCGATGGCGCGCTACCCCAGAACGTTGAGGGCACCATGCGCGGCGCTTGGCCACAGGTAGATGGCGTTGTGTTCATCGAGGGTGAGGTGGACCTCAAGCGCACCGCCGCCCAGCTCGCCACCAAGCTTGCCCCCCGCCGGATCGAGAAGCAAGACGAATTGGACGCGCTACCGGAGACGGTCGTGATCATGGACGACAACGGCGCCGTGGCGCGCAAGTACGGCGGCGAATGGCGTTGGGTGGGAATGGAAGTGTCTTTTCCACCCTCGCTTCCTGTCACCGTCCTATGGTCGCCAGAGGCGGCGTCATGAGAATGAAGCACTATGAATACATAGTCATCATGCCGCGTATCGAGGGCAATCCCGAAATCGGCTACAGCACCGCCTACTACAGCGACATGAAGCGGTGTCAGACCATGCGCGGAGTGATCCGGCACGGCTCGATTGACCTTGATCAGTCCGATGACTTCCTGATCGGCAAGGTCGACGGCAATCGCCTGGTCCAGCTGCAATGGATGGACGAGATACGCGACGACGAGAACGAATTGGAAAACGCGGCAAAGGGACTGGGGTTGTCCCGATGATGGCACTGTGCCGGACATGCCGTCGCGCCTGCTACCGGTGGACTCATGAGTACCCCGACTGGGGAAGCGGCGATGCGGTAATCGATGAGCACTGGTCGCATTTCGTGCATCCCGCCTACGAGCACGACGTGGAACCGTCGATTGTCGACTGGGAATCCGTTCGCGACCCTTTCGTGAATCTCGCCTACCTGACATGCCCCTACTACCAGGGCGTCGGTTCGTGCCGCAACAGCTGCTACAGCGAGCCGACATGTATCACAGGCGGGCGGTGGGACATACCGCCAGGTTGGACACCTGAGCGCCTGACCAGTGTGGCGAAGCAGCGCGAACAACACGAACGGAGACCGGCATGACCGACACATCGGCGCTCACCGAGCGCATCGCCGAAGTGATACGCATACACCGTCGCTCGTGGTCACTGGACGCGGGCGGCGCCACGTGCACCGCGCCCGGATGCGACTGGAGGGCCTTGGGAACCATCGCGGTCACCGAGCACGCGCACAGTGATCACCTTGCCATTGAAGTCGCCGCCGCGCTCTATCCGAGACCCGAAAACATCACGGCTATAGCGACATACGAGAGCTATGCCGTGTACGTCGACTCGGGCCGCGCGGACGAACTGTTCAAGGCGTTCTGCGATTCTCTTGGTCCGGCAATCGAAACGTCCTGGAAGGACACCGAATATGTCTAGCCCACTGGCGTTCGGTGACTGCGGCGGCGTGCTCGACTGCGGGTTGCGGCCTGGCGTGAACGACCTCAAGAAGCTGATCTATCCCACAGAGGAATTGGAGCGATGAGCGCGAATCCAGAACAGAGCGTCATTGACGAAATCGACGCCCTGGTCAATGAGCAGATGGCGGGCGGCGAGTACGCCGCCGATCGGCGCACGGAGACGATTGTCGATGACATTGACCGGTGCGCCCTGTGTCGCGGCGCGTGGCACGGCTCCCCGTGGGCTGGCGTCGACCACGACCACCTCGGCGAGTATGACCGGCACAACCATGGGCGCGCTTTGAAGTGCCCAGGCGCATTCGCCACTGGGCCGCAACGTATCCGGTACCGCTGGCAGCATCGGCACTACTGGCCGATGCGGCGATGGATGGGGCGCGAGCATGTGGCGGCTCGGATGTTCGGCAACCTGGGTAACCCGATGAGGGAGCTTGTAGACGGCGATCCGATGCAGTGGTATCAGCGGATGCTTCGAGCAGCTCGCGACGCCATGGACTCATTGACCGAGGGCGATCCTGCGATGCGGGAATGGCAGCGTGAGCAGCGGGCCAGATGGTTCAACGGCGAAGTGCCGAACGTGCCACCGCAGATGCAGTTTCCGCGCGCGCAGTTCGCGTACGTCGGTGAATCACAGCCCCCGCGCGGCGGCGAGGTGCGCGGACCGGGGGGAAGCGGTTCCGCCATGGCCTGGCTAGATGAGGCGTACGACCGGCTGGAGCAGCTGCGCCCCAGGCGCGGCGCCCCCTGGCTGCACCGACATCACACCGAGCCTTGGCGCATCGCCATTGGCGAAACCGGGGCGACATATCCCGGCACCACGTCCGCCCCCCTGGCGCCGATCACCTTGCCGAAGTTCTACATGGTTCCGGCCCAGGGCGGGCAGCAGTCGGTGACCCGATACTCGCGGCGCGGCCCAGTGCTGATGCGCTACTGGGGTTCACCGCAGGCGGCGGGCACCTGGTGGGAACTGGACCCCAGCGAGGGTCCATGGACTGACGTGGAGGTCACCACCACCCAGGATGAGCCGCCGCGCCGACGTCGAGACCGGTCACTGCCACCGCTGCAACGCGTCTTCATTGAGCTGACCGCCGCCAACGGGTTGCACGACAACCCGATCGGGTTGATAGCACTCGGCGACTTCGCACCCGGCAGATCGGGCATGGTGCACCGCGCCTTTCTTAAGTCGGCTGGCGATCATCCTCCGCTGCTCTACGACGATGAACGTCTCACCAACACACGGCAGCCGACTTCGTGGCGGCGGTGCGCCACAAGCGGTGTGCATCCGGAATGCCTGGTCGAAGAGATCCGGGGGGCCGGGCACCTGTGAGCGGCGATGACCTTTTCGAGAACCTTGAGCGCCTCGGTATCGGGCTCAAACCGGAACGCAAGCCGGTGGCCCGTGTCGCGACCGCGAACCGTGACACCGCGCCCTACTACCGGGCGGCGCTGGAACAGGAGATGGTGGCGATGGCGTCCACCGGGGAGGGCAGGCGTAATGACCAGCTGAACATTTCGGCGTTCAATCTGGGCCAGCTGGTGCCGCATGGACTCACCGAGGATGAGGTGACCGACTCGCTGGCGGCGGCGGCACGCTCGACAGCAGGCACCCCGATGACCGACAGGGAGATCGAGCGCACCATTCGCAGCGGTTTGGAGTCAGGCAAGCTGTCGCCTCGGTACGCCGAAAACACCAGCTACACAACCACTACGACGCCGATTGACGTTTTGCCGGCCAACGGGCAGCGGTTCGATGTGCGCGACTTTGAGGGCGACTTCTGGGAGTCGCGGGCGTCGCTGAAAACGGTGTACACAGCGGCCCTGTCCGGCATGTGTTCACCGTGGGCGGTGCTGGCGTGCTGTGCGGCACGGGCGCTGGCGCTGGTCGACCCACACATCAAGCTGCCCGCCATCATCGGCTCCAAAGGAGGCTCCCTGAACTGGTTCGCGATGCTCGCCGCTGAATCCGGGGGCGGCAAGTCGACGGCCATGGAGATCGCCGAAGAGCTGATACCGCACCAGGTGAAGACGCTGAACTTGGGCAGCGGCGAAGGCCTCATTGAAGCCTTCGGCGACCGCAACGACGACGGCACCGTCAAGGATCCAGTGTCGGGGCACCGCTCGATCCTGTTTTCGGTCGACGAGATTGACTCGTATTCGGCGGTGGCCGGGCGCAGCGGATCGACGGTGATGCCGATTCTGCGGTCGGCGTTCACGGGCGGCTCGCTGGGCTTCGCGTATCGGAAAGGCAATCGGCTGCCGGTGCTTCCGGCGCATTCGTATCGGATGACGCTGGTGTGCGCCGCCCAGCCGGGCCGGACGCGGGCCATGTTCGCAGACGCCGATGGTGGGACGCCGCAGCGGTTTATGTGGTTTCCGGCGACCGATCCACGGATCGCGGCGATGCGCCCCGTCTTCAACAGCTCTCTGTCGCTGCCACCGGTGACCGACTGGCAGTATCCGGCGACCCTGCGGGTGCCTTCTGAATGTGAGGGCCTGATTGTGACGACGCGGGCGTCCCAGGCGCGCGGCGAGACGGCGGCACTGAACTCACACGCCTTGTTCGCACGGGAGAAGTTCGCCTACGCGCTGGCGATCCTGGACGGGCGTTCGGCGATGGATTCGGAGGATTGGCGGCTGTCCGGGGTTGCGGCGGCGGTGTCCGATGGGGTGCGCCAATGGGTGCTTGATCAGCTGGCGGTTTCCGAGGCCGAAGAGGCGCGCCAGAAGGGGCGCCTTGCCGGTGTGGCCCGCTCAGCTTCCGATGCCGCCAAGACGCTGCAAGACGCCGAAGACCTGGCACGGGCGGAGGCTTTCGTGCGCGAGAAGCTGGCCGACGCCGGGCAGCGCGGCACGACGCTACGCGAGATACAGCGCGGTGGCACTAAGTCGCTACGGCACCTCTATGCCGTCACCCTGTCCCGGCTTGAGGGCGATGGCGTTGTCGCCAGAGAAGTCGACGGCAGATCAACACGCTGGACCTGGGCCGGTGAGTCATGAACAGCGCGCCAGCAAATGTGTCGGGCAGTGTCGGGCGCCCGACACATAGGTCTGAGTGTCGGGCAGTGTCGGGCAGCTACCGCCCGACAGTCAGAAACGTCGTTTATGCCATCTACCAGTATCTATATATACATATGCATATAGGAGGGATTCACGTACGAGGGCCGACGCCCCAGGTCGCCGAGTGTCGGGCGCAAAACAAGTGTCGGGCGCCCGACAGTGCCCGACACTTCGGCACCTCCGGCTAATCAGTTAACAACCACCAGAAGGGATGACATGACCACCACCACCAAGCCCCGGCGGAACCGCCGCAGCGCCAAGGATGCGGGCACCCGATTTGAGCGGTCAGTGGCCGACTACCTGGCCGCGACACTCGATGACCGCATAGACCGGCGAGTGAAGGCCGGAAACAAAGACTGCGGCGACATCGGAGGGGTGCGCCGCTCCCCTTGTGGCTCGCGCATCGCCATCGAATGCAAAGACACCTCCAAGATTGACCTACCGCAGTGGACTCGCGAGGCTGCGACAGAAGCGGTCAACGACGGGGCTCTGGTGGGTGTGGTGGTGCACAAGCGCCGCCTGGTTGGTGATCCTGCCCAGCAGTGGGTCTCGATGACCCTGGCCGATCTGGTGGCGATTTTGAGCGGGCATCGTCCGAGCCCCCATGTGGCTCGCACCGAGGGCAGCGCCCCGGTTGTTGAAACTTCAAACACCGAGGCGGTGCCCGCATGAGCACGATCGAATGGTCTCGCGACGACAAGGCCGATTGGGGCACGGTTGACGGCCAGAGGCGATACGGCATCGCAGGCGGCTGCCTCTGGTTCTGTGAAGACCAAGGCGACTGGTGGTGCCTCATCGGGCTCTCGGCTGACGCTCAGACGCTCGCCGAGGCGCACTGGGCAGGCCTGCAGGACCGGAAGGTTGCCGATGCGATCAACACCGTTCGTGACGCCGCTGCTCGGCTCACCGAGTCGCCCAGCCCGATACGGCTGGAGTCCGACGAAGCGGCCAAGCTGTACGCCGCCATAGACGCCCTACCGCCGCCGCCTGTCGCCCCGCCCCCCACCCGGCGCACCCTGTTGGTCAACGGGGTGTACCTCACCGGTGATGTCCGATCGATCAGCACCCACACCCACGGCGACGGAACACAATCCATCGACATCAGCTTCGTGCCAGACAGTGCCGACGACACCGTGTGCGCCATCGAATCCATGCGAGTCGACCGATGAAGGTCTACATCGTCACCACCGGCAGCTATTCGGACTACCAGATTCAACGGGTGCTCACCGACAAGGAACGGGCCGAAAAGCTTGTCGCCGCATGGAATGCCACTAGCTTTTGCGGTGGGGCCGAGGTCCAAGAGTGGGAGACAGACGAGCAGTCGGACGCCCTGCCCCGCCAGTGGGTCGAAGGTGAAGACGAACTGAGCTGCTATGAGTGGACACCCCTCGGCGACTTTGAGCAGGTCTACGACATCGTCGGCTGGACATACGAAGGCGCACACCCGGGCAAAGCCACCGTGATCGAAGCCACCGACCGATTTGTCAAGGTGATCGGAACCGACGAAATGGCTGTCCGGAAAACCATTTACGACACCGTCACGCAGATGCGGGCACGAGCCGAAGGGATTGCATGACCATGACCACCATCGCCAACGGTAGCGCCGTCGAACTGTGCGCCCACCCAGATTGCAAGCGCGACAACGGCAAGCCAGCCCACACGCCGGACGGCATGTGCCAAGGCTGCCAGCGCCGCGTGGCCACTGCTCTGGAACGTGTCGTACTCGACTACGTACAGCTGCACCGGCTCCCCGCCCCCAACAAGGGCGACAAGATGCGCGGCGCCAAAGTCAAGGACTACGGCCACCCCGCCGAATGGGCCTCGGACATGCTCACACAGATCGCCATATGCCTACGGGCAACACACGACAACCTCGCAAGCTCACTGGCCGAACAGGGCCACACGCCGCCGGGTGAGGACTATCCGAGTGAGCGTGCCGCCGTCATCGCCGCTCACGCTTATCTGTCGGTGCGCATCGACAAGATGTGCCGCCAGGACTGGGCGCCGGACATCATCGCCGAATGGCATGGCCTGCACTCGAAAGTCCGCAGCCAGCTTGGCCAAACAAGGCCGCGCATTGCCCTGCCGACGCCATGCCCCGACTGCGACATGCGGACCCTGACGCGCTACATCGACGTGCAGCGCGACTGGATTGAGTGCGGCAACTGCCAGACGCAGATCCGCAGCGAGCACTACCCGCTGTGGACATCGATCGTGCTCGAAGAGCTTGTGTCCGAAGCTCAGGGCTGATGGTGCTGTTGCGCCTCGTAAGGCGCCCCAGGTCCATAGATGATCCGGCACGCCTCCCCGAGCTGCGGCGCGTAGATGCTCGCGCCGCAATGACATGTCCACACGTGATGCCGCTTACCGCACTCACACGGCGGGCACCGCTGCTTCCAGCCAGGCTCATCGACGCTGTGCCAATTCGGGCAATACAGCGGCCCGACAACCGTCCAGCCCTTGCCGTTGCGCACAAGGTCACCGACATACGCGTTCGGGAACTTGTCGCGCGGCGGGCGGGCCATGCACCTGTTCTACGCCAGTGGTCTGACATTGAGCGCTGGGGCCGCATGGTTCCAAATGCGCTCAGGTCGGGCGGTACAGGTGTCGACTCGTCTGCCCTACGCGACCAGGACCGGCGTCTCGGCGCCCCAGCGTCGCCCAGTTTAGTTCACCGGATTCGACAAGCCGGACACGCCACGATGACACAGCTATGCACGACTGGCCGTGTGACATGTAACATGGCTGCCGTGGGCACCGCTGTGTCCGCACAACCCCTTCGCCCACTGCGGAGGGGTTTTCGCGTATCTGGGGAGACCATGACAACGGTGCTCGCGCCTGATGGCGTTGAATCCCTCGTGACCGTCGAACAAGCGGCCACCCTGTGCAACGTCGCGTCGGCGACTGTGCGCCAATGGGCCTCTCGCGGTTACGGCCCCGCCCGGCGCAAGACCAAGCTTGAGCCCAAGGGTCAAGATGATCGCGGTCGCAAGCTCTACCGGCTGCTCGACGTAGCCAAGGCCGAGCACGCCACACGGACACTCGCCCGACGATGAGCGCAGGCCTGATGCGAGCACTGCGCGACGCAGAACGCATACGGGCACAGGCGATCATCGAAGACGACACCGATGGCCAAGACTGGGCCAACGACGAAATAGACCGCATCACAGAGCGCCTTGAGGGCGCGCGCTGATGGACCACTCCCCTGGTACTACCGCTGACTACGCCAACTCGACTGCTCGTGACGCACTCAGGAAAGCCGAGCGGGCGCAACGGGAAGTCGACAGGCTCACCAAGATCTTGCGTGCAGTGGTCACACAACTGGGATACAAGTTCGTGGTAGACGAGCACGGCAACGTCAGTGTGGCTGCACCGCAATGACAGCGCGGCGCAACACCACACTTAGAGACAAGCACAGGCGCTACCTCGCGCGAGGCAAGCCGCCGTGCTACCACTGCGGCGAGCCTATCGACTACGAGGCCGATCACCTTGCCCCACTGAGCTATCAGGTTGATCACCTCATCCCCCTGGCCAAGGGCGGAACAGACCTACTCGACAACAAGGTGCCATCACACCGAAAATGCAACCGGGACAAGGGCGACAAAATGCCCGACGACATGGGCGCCCAGTTCATCACCGAACGTAAATGGTGGTAGTCGATTTGACGCTGTCAGCGCCACGCTGACGGCCAAACAGACACCGCCCCACCCGGATACCCCTCCCCTGGCGCCAGGTCGCACCTCGTGGCATAGGCGGGCATTTACATACCACATTTTCCACCGAATCCCGGTGCGGTTACTGACGACGAAATGGCGATGCCGATGTACGCGAATGCCCAGGGTGACGGGCTGTTTTTGGTGCTCAAGTTCGGCGCTGACGACGGCCTGGACACGGGCAGCTACACGGGGAGTTACCGCCACAAGCCAGCGTGCCGGTCGTACAACACGATTGGTCAGGCGAGGACTCAGCGGACCCGGTTTCGCAATCAGGGTTATGGCGCGCGTATCGCCGTGGTGACCGTTGCTGATGGTGAGCCGTCGATTCGCTGGGTTGAGGACTGAATGGCGCCCGTGGTGATCGACCTTCGCTGCGAATGCGGCGGCGACACCTTCCGCACTTGCCAGGGCGGCGCGGTAACGCGTTTCTGGTACGCCCGCTGCCTGCATTGGGTCGGGACGCTACACCGGGTCGAGGGATAGCCGACCAATGTCGGTGATGCTGGCCGCTCGCGAGGGTGACCAGACTGACCTACTGGAGTCGATGCGCGACCGCCTTTCGCCGGTTGTGCTTGACCCCGAGACGAATACCCGCGAGCTGGCGTCGCTGTCACAGCGACTACTGGAGATCCTGCGCGACCTTGACGATGGCCCTGAGTCACGCAAGGAACGCCGAGAGCTGCTGGGCAAGATGCGCGTTCGGGTGGCGACCGCCGTCGACCGTGCCGATACCCCGATCCGCGATCTGGCGGCGCTGTCCCGGCGTCTGCTGGACATCGCCGAAGACATCGCCACATTGGACCAACTGTCCGGCGAATCGGATCCAATCGCGCACGCCGTGAAGATCCCCGACGCTACGAATGTTGCGGCCCCGGCGCTGTACGCGAAGGCGCGCTATGTGGTTCCACCGGAGAACATGGTCACCACCGAGTGGCCATCGATCTGCGAGATATGCCGTGTACTGGGCATCGAGTTCGATGACTGGCAAGACGACTTGGGCCGACTCATCTTGGCGAAGCGCCCCGATGGGCTCTACGCCTCCGATACCACGACGATTTCGATACCGAGACAGTCGGGCAAGACTTACCTGATCGGCGCGATTGTGTTCGCGCTGTGCATCAAATACCCCGGCCTGCGGTGCATCTGGACCGCGCACCTGTTCAAGACGGCGCGCGAGACTTTCGAGTCGATGCAGGGCCTGGCCGACATGCCGAGCGTAAAGCCGTACATCAAGCGGATTTACAGCGGCTCGGGCGACGAAAAGATCATCTTCACCAACGGCTCGGTGATCATGTTCGGCGCCCGTGAACGCGGCTTCGGTCGCGGCTTCCCGAACATCGGTGTGCTGATCTTCGACGAGGCGCAGATTCTTACGTCGAAGGCCTTGGACGACATGACGCCGTCGACGAACGTCGCGAAAAACCCGCTCATCTTGACGATGGGCACACCTCCGAAACCCGAGGACCCGAGCGAGTTTTTCTCGACTCAGCGGATCGACGCCGGTATCGAGGTTGACGAAGACGATGTCTCTGAGTTCGACGATGACGTTCCGCGTGAGTCGCTGTACGTCGAGTTTTCGGCTGATCGTGGCTGCGACCCGAGCGACCGAGCCCAGTGGCTCAAGGCGATTCCGGCGTACCCGAGCCGCGTCACGGAGCGCGCGGTGCGACGCATGCGCAAGATTCTTGGCGAGGCCTCATTCCTGCGGGAAGGCCTCGGGATTTGGGACCGGGTCGTCAAGTTCAAGCGCATCATCTCGAAAAGCTTGTGGGCTTCGGCGATTGACCTTGGCCCGGAATCTGATGCGCTGCCTTCGGCGATCGGCGTCGACATGTCGCACAGTCGTGAACTGTCCATTTCGGCGGCCTGGGCGCTCGACAATGGCCGCGTCCACGTCGAAGAGGTGTGGAGCGGCTTCGATATTTCGGCCGGCAAAACGTGGCTGGCCGAAACATCGAAACGCATTGACATTCTGATCGATTCGGCTTCGCCTGCGGCTGCGATGCTGCCCGATCTGCTGGCTAAGCGGTGTCGCGCACGTCAAACCACGGCGCAGGACATGGCGAAAGCCTGCGGCGCCTGGCTCGATTCGATCGACTCGGAACTGCAGGAAGACGGCCTTCCGCTGCTGACCCATGGCGGTCAGGAATCGCTCACCAGGGCGGTATCCGGTGCCAAGAAACGCCCCATCCGTGATGCGGGTGGCTTCGGCTGGGACCGCTCGGACGATGCCGTGAATATTGCGCCTCTCGTATCGGGAAGCCTTGCGCTACTTGGCGCAACCACTAAGGGACCTCGGAAGCGGACCACCAGGAAGGCGGTGTACTAGATGGCTGCACCGCCCGCAGACCTGGCCCGCTTCATGGATTCTGGCGACCTTACTTCCGTCGAGGTCCAGTACCTCGGACGTCTGCGCACGCAGCTGAGTGTGGCCCGCCGCGCCAATGAGAAGAAATACAAGCTGTACGAAGGCAAGCACAAGGCACGCAATCTGGATATCGCTGTGCCACCGCACCTTGCCGATCTTGAGGTGTTCGTGGGTACACCGGGCATCGTGGTCGATGTGCTCGCTGAGCGTGTCGAGTGGGACGGCTGGTCTGTGCTCGACGGCGACAGCACTGTCTTGGACGAGGCGTATCGGGACAACGCTATTGAGGTTGAACAGGCCCGTCAGGTTGCCGATTCGCTGATCTGCGGCATGGGCTTTATTGGTGTCGGTACCGGCGACAAGTCTCTGTCTGAGCCGGATGTGGTGGTCAACGCTGAGTCGCCGATGGAGACCACGGTGTTGTGGGATTCGCGGCGCCGCACGGAGGTTGCCGCGCTCACTCAGCGCCGCGACCCCGTGACCGCGGTGGTGACCGTCGAGATTCTGTACACGACCGAGGCGACTATCACGATGCCTCGTGGCAGCGATGGACGTGTCACCGCAGCCAAGCGGGACCCACACAACCTTGGCGTGGTGCCGATTGTCCAGTTCCCGAACCGTGAACGCCCCTCGGATATTCGGGGCCGCTCGGAGATCACCCCGCCTGTCCGGTACGCAACGGAGGCGATTGGCCGCACCTTGCTTGGCATGGAGATCAACCGCGAGTTCTACACCGCGCCACAGCGGTACGGCCTCGGTGTTGATCCGGCACAGTTCGGCATTGACGAGAACACTTCGGCTGGCGAGAAGCTGATCAAGCAGTGGAACGTCGCCATGTCGCGGATGAACTTCATTCCCATGCCGGAGCCCGGCGACCCTATGCCGCAGGTTGGCCAGTTCACCCCGGCGCCGCCTACCCCGTACATCGAGCAGGTGAAGCACTACCTGCAGCACGTTTCGGCTGAGTCGGCGATCCCGTGGAACTATCTGGGCTTTGCGACCGACAACCCGCCGTCTGCGGATGCGGTGCGTGTGCTGGAGTCGCGACTTGTCAAGCGCGCCTTGCTGCGCCAACGCATGTGGTCGCGGGCTTGGCGCCAGGTGGCTTACCTGATCATGAAGCATCGCGACCCGAATGTCACGATCGCCGCCGTCAGTGGCGTTGGTCCGAACTGGCTCAACCCTGCTACCCCGACACCGTCGGCGGACGCCGACCGCGCCTCCAAGCTGGTCGGATCCAAGATTTTGGAGCCGGACTCCAAGGTGACTTACCGAGAGGTCGGGCTTTCCGAGGCCGACCAGAAGGTCATGGATCAAGAACGCCGACAGAGGACTGCCACCGCACTGGTGGCGCGGCTGTCGAATTCGCCTGTGCAGGAAGTGCCCGCACCGCCGCAGGGCGTGACACCGGAGTTGGTTGATGCCAACCGAGGCGGCTGAGTTTCAACTACTTCTGACCCGGCTCACCATCGAGCTTGGCAGCGAGATCGCCGAACTTCTGGCCCGCATCGCCGGACTGACATTGCCCGAACAGATGGCGTATATCACCGCCGCCTACCCGGATGTGGTCACGCCGTACCTGGCGGCGTCGAATGATCTGACGCAGGTCTGGTACGAAGCGCAGCCGGTGGCGACGCCTGGCTTCGACACTGTGGCCGCGCCGCTGGCCGAGGTTGAGGGCCTGGCCATTTCGGGCCGGTGGTCACTGACGCAGGGCAAGCCTGTGGAGGCACTGCAGGGTTCGGCGACGAGGGCAGTGTTCGACCAGTCGCGGCGCACCATCACCGACAACGTCGAGAGCGAGCCAGGTGCCCGGTGGGCGCGGTACGCGTCGGCGAACGCATGCAACTTCTGCAAGATGCTCGCCACCAGGGGCGCCGTCTACACCTCCGAGGCTTCGGCGCTCGGGGTGGGTGGCCGGAGCGTGAACCTCGAAATCTCTGACCGGCGCGCTATCGCTGCCGGACAGACCACCCGCGATGAGGCACTGGCGCGACGCTCTGTGTTCCGTTCTGCGCGACAGGCCACCAGGGCTGGACGCCAGGTGGGCGACGCCCGTGTTGGCGCGCTACGTGGTGCCCAGCGGTACGGCGACAAGTACCACGACTGGTGCCACTGCATTGCGGTCGCGGTGCGCCCTGGCGGTTCCTACGAGCCGCCGCCGTACGTCGAGCAGTGGGACAGGCAATACGCCAATGCGGTGGCCGCCGCCCGCAACGCAGGGCAGACCAAGGGCAAGTACGGCGCCATCGACTTCAAAGCGGTATTGCGCCAGATGGATTCGCTACAGCGCGAACAGACCTCCACCCCGTAACGGGGAGTGGGCGCGGACGGCCAGCGTCAAATTGGCCGGGTAATGCTGACGAGCTACGGAGATCTTCATGACCACAGTTCTGCCGACCCATCCCCGAACCGGCCTGACCGCCCTTGCTTTTGGTAAGCGCGGCCCGATCTGGCCCGTGATGGGTGGTGCACCGGATGACGACGAGAAGGAAGCCAAGTTCACTCAGGCCGACATGGATCGCGTCATCGGCGAGCGCCTAACCCGCGAGCGCGCCGAGGTTGCCCAGAAGTACGGCGACCTGGATGCATTGGTAGCCAAGGGTGTCGAGCTGGACTCGATCAAGGATCGCGACAAGACCGACGCTGACAGGGTTCAGGATCAAATCGCTGATCTGCAAACGAAGTTGGCTGCCGAGACCGAGGCGCGAGGTAAGGCCGAAGTGAAGGCCGCGACCGCTGAGCGCACGCAGTACGGCGTCGACAAGGGGTTGCCGCTGGCAATCGCTAAGAAGCTGACTGGCTCCACTGATGCGGAGCTTGACGCCGAGATTGCCGAACTGGAGCCGCTTTTCACATCCACTGGCAATGGTCCCCGGCCTCCGGCCCCGAATCAGCATCAGGGCCAACCCCCCGGTGGCACGAACACCAAGCCGTCTTCGGTGGCGGCTGGTGCAGAGCTATACACGAAGTCACACCCGAAACCCAACGCGTAGCACAGGATTCGCCTGCGCTATCCCCAATCCTCATAAGGAGGGAAAATGGATCTCACTGTACGCACTGAGACCTTTGGTGCAGGTAACCAGTCCTGGCTTGGCTCCAAGCACGGTACCGACGCATGCCGGACCGTCACCATCGACCGCGAGGCACTGGTCAAGGAAACCCACTACCCGGATGGTCGGCTCAAGTCCGGTCTCCCGCTGGCCAAGGTGGGCGACACGTACGTGCCGTATGCCGCTGGCGGCGCCAATGGTGCTGGCGTACTTGCCGGTTTCCTGTTCACCGATCAGTCGGTGCGTGACGGCGGTGGCGACATCGTTGCCCCGCTGCTCGACCACGGTCGCGTGATCCTGTCCAAGCTCCCCGCCACGGTCGCCGCTGACGCGGACACCACCGGCCTGTTTGTCTTCGTCTAAGGAAGGGCTGAACAATGACTCTATGGACTGATGTCATCACCCCGGCCGCACTAACCGGGTATGCCCGCGAAGCGCTGGCCGACCGCGAACGCCGCAAGGGCTCCCTTGCCGCGTTCCTGCCGAACCGCACCGTGCCGGACACCGTTGCCCGATTCACCAAGGGCGATAACGGTCTTCTGGAGGCTGCCGAGTACCGCTCGTACGACGCAGAGGTCAGCATCGGGGAGACCCCCGGCGCTGAGCGCGTCACCATCGAGCTGCCCCCGCTGGGCCGCAAGGTGCGCGTTTCGGAATACGACCAGCTGCGCCTGCGCGGCAACGTCGACTCCGACACTGTGCTGTCTTCGGTGCTCAAGGAGGCCAAGCGTCTCGCCTACGCGATCAGCGACCGAATCGAAGTGGCTCGCGGCAAGGTCATTGACAGCGGTGTCGCCGCCATCAATGAAAACGGCTTCATCGCCACCGCCGACTACGGTCGCGGCGCGGCGTTCACCGTCACGGCCACAACCCTGTGGTCCGATCCGGCTTCCAAGCCGCTCACCGATCTGCGGCTGTGGCGTGACGCCTATGTCGACGAGAACGGCGACGAGCCCGGCGTCATCCTCACCTCGCGCAAGGTGCTCAACGCGCTCATGCTGTCGGCCGAAATGAAGGCCTTGGCCACCAACTCGGCGACCGCGCCGGGACTGGTCACCGAGGTGTTCGTGCAGGCCACCTTGACTGCGTACGGCCTACCTCCGGTTGCGGTCTTCGACCGCCGAGCCAAAGTGGCTGGCGCGACCGTCCGCATCCTGCCGGAAAACAAGGTCTACCTGCTGCCTGCGCCGGTCGACGCGTACGCAGAGGACGGCACCGACCTCGGTGCGACCGTCTGGGGTACCACCCTGGAGTCGTCCGAGCCGGACTACGAGATCGCCGAGGTTGACCGCCCCGGTATCGCGATGGGCGCCTTCAAGACCCGCGACCCGATCGGTGTGTGGGTTCACGGCGCCGCCATCGGTCTGCCGGTGTTGGCCAACGCCAACCTGTCCCTGGCCGCGAAGGTTCTGTAAGTGCCTTCGATCCGATCCGATCTGATCGGAGTCATCTACCTGCCCGGTGGGGCGTGCCTGTCCGCAGGCGACCCCGTCCCACCGGGTGAGGTGGTGGGCGCCCACCTGATCGAAGGCGGCGTGGCCATCGAGCCGCAGCCCGAGCCGGAGGCCGAGCCCACCGAGGCGACAGCCGAAGTGCTCGAGCCGGTCGCACCCCGCCCGGTCACGAGCCGCACCCGGAAGCGGTCAAGTGGACGCGCTCGCTAACCAGGCCGATGTCGAGGCGCGGCTACGTCGCGACCTCACTGACGCTGAGATCGATTGGCTACCTGGCGTGCTCGAAGAGGCCTCGCAGGCGGTCTACGCGGTCTGCGGTGACCGTAAGTTTGACCCGGTGCCCGACAGGGTCCGCATTGTCACCTCACGGGTGGCGGCGCGCGCCCTGACGGGCCGCACCGATTCGGCAGCCGCCGTCACCAATGCGGCGCACGTCTTTTCGCAGACGGTCACCCTGACCTCGGATGCCGCCGAGGGCGGCGTCTGGCTCACGAAGGCCGACAAGCTCGCCCTGCGCCGCTGGGCCGTGTCGGGTAAGGCCTTCTCTATCGATATCTCAGGCCGATGACCGCGCCGAGCTTTCCCACGCCGTTTGTCATTGCGCATGAGGCCTTCATTCCCGAGGCGCGGAATGCTCACGGCGACCTCGTCGACAAGTGGGCACCTGCAACCGCACGGTCTGTGTATGGCGCTGGCCCGGCGATGTCGAATGAGCCGAAGCTCGTCGGCCAGGATCGCGTCATTGTCGACGTGGTGCTGCTGGTGCCGCCTGACCAGGACTATGGCCCGCGTGACCGGGTAACACTCGCTGGCAACGTCTTTGAATGTGTCGGCTATCCCGAGTCCACAGAGTTCAACCCATTCGGCAAGCACTTTGGCGCTGTCGTCAACCTGCGGAGGGTGGAGGGATGACCGTTACCAAGGTCAAGGTGAACAAGCGCGCCTTCCGCGAGCTGCGCAAGTCGGCGGCGGTGCAGGCCAAGCTACTTGAGGTCGGCGAGGTTGTCGCCGCCGACGCCAACGCTGATCATGAGGCAACCGCCGACGTAGCCGCGAACGGCCCGCTCGACGACGGCCCAAGCTACGAGGCGCAGCCGCACGTTGGCAAGAACCGCGCCCGAGTCTCGGTAGTGACGGTCACGCCGCGCGCCATGGGGCATGAGCGCCGCACATCCTCGCTTCTGCGGGCAGCTGCACGCCGGTGACGCTCATCGTCCACCCGGACGTTGACCAGCTTGCCGTCGACTACTTCGCCGAAGCTCTTGCTGCACAAGGCCATGCGCAACACGTTGGAAAGAGCGTGCCCGCTAGGAATCGCCCCGACCGGTTTATGCGGGTGTTCTCCAACGGTGGCCCTGACGAATCGCTGATCACCACGCGCGCGCAGGTAGTCGCCCAGCTATACGACACTGATGGCCCCCGATGCGCGAGCACCGCGAATCTCGTAGCGGCCCTCGGTAAAGACGCCATGGGTCGACTGATTCATGGCTACCCATACATACAGGACGCCCGAAAGGTGGGCGGTCCCACAGATCTCGACGACCCGGACGTCAAGACGCACGTGCGCTATCAGGTCGTCCTCAACTGGCTCATCCGAGCCAAGCACTAAGTCTCCAAGGCATCTTTTCCCAAACACATTGCCCGCGTTGGGCAGAGAGGTGTATTCACCATGACCGGACCCATTCAGGCTGGCCCCGGTGGCGCAGCGGGCGACACCAAGGAACTGTTTTCCGGCTCCCCGACCGCACCCGGCGTCACTGGCGGCGTGTGGATCGGCAAGCCGGGTATTGCACTGCCCCCGGCTGACGACATCTTCGTCCCCGCCACCGAGCACAGTCCCGATCTTCGTAACGTCGGCTTCGTATCCGAAGACGGCGTGACCGGCACCGAAGACCGATCGATCAGCGAGGTCGCGGCCTGGGGTGGCGACATCGTTGCCTTCCTACAGGAATCGTTTTCGGTGTCCTGGCAGATGGTGCTTCTGCAGATCATGAACCGCGAGATCGCCAAGCTCGCATACGGCGACGACAACGTGGCCTTCACCGCCGCGACGCAGGCACACGGCAACTGGCTGGCCATCAAGGTCAACAAGCACATGCTGCCCAAGAAGACGGTGTGGATCGACAGCTTCTATTCGGACGGGTCCGAAGGCCTCAAGGCCATGCGGTGGGTCGCCCCACTGGCGCAGGTGTCCGAGAAGGGCGATTTCCAGACCGCGCACAGTGCGCTGTCCGGTCACGATCTGACGCTGCGCCTGCTGCCCGATGAGCAGGGCAACAACGCCTACATCTACCTCGATGACGGCCAGGTTATTCCGCTGGCAGCGCCCGAAACCCCTTAGCGCCTCCCCCGGCGCCGGAACCTGACACGGAACCGGCGCCGGAGCCTGACCCCGAGCCGAGCGGCGACGGGGTTTAGGAGAGGCGACATCGGTCGCTCACAGATGTCTCGCCCGCCCATTTTGCCTTGGGGTGGGCGGGCGAGACCCAAGGCAAACCAAGGCAATTCACCTGCAAAGGACACATCACATGGCAACCAAGGCAACGAAGTCGACCCCGAAGCCACCCGCCGCCGACGAAGTCGTCGACGACGACCGCGAGTATGAGGACAACCTCGATCTAGCCGAGGGTGACGAGGGCCAGGCGGTCGACGCACCCGAGAAGCCCGCACCCAAGCCGGGTGAGCCCGAATACGATTGGGCGCCCCTCTATGCCGAGGGCACCAAACTCAAGCGCTACGAGGACCCTTCGGGCACTGTCGTGCAGCTGCCACCGTTTCCGACGCCGGATGCGGGCGACATCTTCGCCGACCTGCTCGAAGACATTCCCGATCACGTCATGCTGATCAAGCTCTTCCGTCAGGCCATGAGTGATCATGCCGTCGACTACAGCAAGGGCATCGGCGCGATCACCGCAGCGTTCCGTGGCGGCGGCAAGCTCGCCGACATCAAGGGCCTGCTGACCTTCTGGTCTGGGGCCAAACTCCCAAACTGATTGGCGAGGTCCGCGACTTCGCACGCAAGCATGAGGCGGCTTTCCGTCTAGACCTACTGCGCGCCGGGTTGCGTTTCGACCGCCCGGCGTGCAGCTGGGAAGACTTGCACGCGTTCACCGTGGCCTCGCCACCTGGGACCGCCATTCACTACGAGCTGGCCGAACAGTGGCCCCTCGATTCACATCTTCTCGCCGGAATCCTTGAACGACTTAACGATTGGCTCTGGCTGCACACCAAGGATGCGCAGCGTAAGCCACCGCAGAACCGGCCGAAACAAATCCCCCGCCCCGGTGTTCGTGAGCGCCTCAATGCGCTGACAACGGCACTCGGGGGCCGAAAGCAACAGGTCGTACCGCTGGGCGCCTTCGCGTCTCTGTGGCGCGACGCGCGCGCTCGATGGAAGCAACAGAAGGGTGGTGTCACCGATGAGCAATGAGCTCATGGCCCTGTGGGTCTCAATCGTCCCTGACACTTCCCGCCTGGTTCGCGAGACTCGTCGTGCGGTCGACGGTATCGATTTGACGGTCGATGTTGACGCCGACACCGGCAAGGCGCGCCTACAAATCAAGCGCCTGGACCGCGAGCTTAAGAAGACGCGGCCCTACAGCATCGAGATCGATCGTAAGCAAATCACCGGCGCGGCGTCATTCATCACGAAGACGCTCGGCGGCGCGACAGCTGGCGCCCTCGGCGGTCTAGCTATCACCGGTGCCGCTGGCGGTCTGACTGCCCTTACCGGTGCAATCATGTCCGCTAGCGGCGCTTTTGGCCTTTTGCCGGCCGCAGCGGGCGGCGCCGTCACAGCTATCGGTGCGCTCAAGGTCGCGACCCTTGGTTTCGGAGACGCCATGAAGGATATTGGCGACCCGGAGAAGTTCGCGAAGGCTATCGCCGATCTGTCGCCGAACGCGCGCGAGACCGCGACGGCCATTCGGTCGATGCTTCCGCAGCTCAAGGAACTCAAGAATGCGGTGCAGGATCGCTTCTTTGACGGATTCGCCTCCGAGGTGCAGGCGCTGGGCGCCACGTACCTGCCGATGATGCAGGGCGCCATGGCCAATATCGCCGGTTCTGCAAACAGCGCCCTACGCAGCGTTTCGGCGCTTCTGCAGACGCCGCAGTCGGTTTCGGACATGTCGACTTTGACGGGCAATAGTGCCACAGCGTTCAACACGCTGTCGCAGGCGCTGGCGCCGGTTGTGAAGTCCCTGCTAGACATCGGCACTGTCGGCTCGACGTTCATGCCACAGCTGGCGCAGGGCGCCACCAACGCCGCCAACTCTTTTGCGAGCTTCGTGGCCAATGCCCGCGAGACCGGGCGCATGCAAGAGTGGATCCAAACTGGCATTGACGCTATGCGTCAACTGGGCGACATCACAGGCAATCTGGGCTCGACGATCGCCGGAGTGTTCCGCGCGGGCAACGATGTCGGCGGCGGCTTCCTGACGTCCATTCAGACGGTCACGCAGACAATGAGCGACTTCGTCAACTCGACCAACGGCCAAAATGCGTTGGGCGCCTTCTTTACCGGCACCAAGGAAGCGCTTGCCGCCCTCTCGCCGATCCTCAAGACGGTCGGTGAAAGCGTGCTCGGCACCATCATCCCCGCCTTCACTAGCCTCGGTACCGCCGCTGCGCCTGCACTGCAGGCAGTGTTTACCAACCTGGCCGAGGTCATGAAGACCCTTGCGCCCGTGGTGACGTCACTGGCTGGCCCGATCTCGACGCTACTCAACGCCATCGGCCCCGCAGTGGTGCAAACCATTCAGGGCCTGGCCCCCGCCGTGCAGCCGCTGGCGCAGGCCTTCGCCGACCTGGTCGCGGGCGCGGCCCCGATCCTGCCAGTACTGGGGCAGCTGGTCGGCGCGGTGGTTGGTGCGCTCGCCCCGGCACTGTCCACACTGTTCAAGGCCCTGGCCCCGGTGGTCTCGGCGCTGGCCGACTCACTCAAGCCGGTCATTGACCAGCTGGCACCTGTGCTGGCCGAGGTGGCGGGCACGTTCGCCAACGCATTCGCCAGTGCGCTGCAACAGATCACGCCACTACTTCCCCCGCTTCTGGGCGCTTTCGGTGACCTGCTCAAGACGGCGATCCCGCTTCTACCCCCGCTGGCCGAGCTTGGCGCGTCCGCGATTCCGGCTATCGCCGCCGCGATCAAGGTCGTGGCGCCACTGTTCACAGGCCTTGTGAAGATCTTGACCCCGATTGTCGACACCGTCATCACACCGATGATCAGTGGCTTCAAGGCGCTGGCCGACGTGATTGGCGGGGTGGCGCGAGGACTCAGCGGTGTTGTCGACAAGGCCAGCGGCTTCCTGTCCAAGGTGCCAGGCCTCGGCGGCATTTTCGGTAAGCGTGACGGTGGCCCGATCGGGGACGTTCCCGGCTATGCCGGTGGCGGCAAGATCACCGGACGCGGCACCGGCACAAGCGATTCCATCCTGGCCTGGCTGTCCAATGGCGAGGGTGTCATGACGGCGGCTGCCATGCGCAACGGCGGCGCCCCAATCTTGGCCGCGCTCAACGCCGGATGGGTGCCGCCTGTCCAGATGTTGCAGGATATGATTCCCGGCTTCGCGCAGGGCCTCAACCCCGGCGCCGACTTCCTGCGAACCACGGTCATGCGCCAGTGGCCGCAGATCGGAGACATTGGCGGGCGCCGCGCCGAAGACGGCTACGGCGAGCATTCCAGCGGCAACGCCATCGACATCATGATTCCCGGCTGGGACGGCCCGCAGGGCATGGCGCTCGGCAACCAGGTGGCCGGATTCTTGGTCAAGAATCGTGAACAGCTTGGCCTTGACGGATTCATCTGGCGCCAAGCGAGTTACGGCTACGGCGGCTCATTTTCTGACGGCAAGCAAATGGGTGACCGTGGCTCGCCGACGCAGAACCACATGGATCACCTTCACGTCATGCTCGGCAAGGGCCGTGGCGCTGGCGCGGCTGCCGTTGGGCTGCCCACTAGCAGCATTTCGCTGCCATCGGCTAGCGGCATGTCGGGCGGCGGTGGCGGCGGTGGCCTATTTGGTGGTGGCTCGTCATCCGGGCGCGGCGGCGGTGCTGCAGGCGCCAAGCGTGTTCGCGAAGCACAGGATCGCGTCTCTGACCGCGACTTCGA
>Ga0265327_10001263_pt1 | contig 33365 bp, 31 predicted proteins | sample 41621metaG_FD_202089 | JGI IMG/M metagenome (GOLD analysis project Ga0265327, IMG submission 202089) | Rhizosphere microbial communities from Carex aquatilis grown in University of Washington, Seatle, WA, United States - 4-16-21 metaG | ecosystem: Host-associated > Plants > Roots > Rhizosphere...
ATATTTTCACAGGCAAACATACAGTTTCAAAACATTTTTCGGGGGTTTAAGTTTGTAAATCAGCGCTAATGGATACTAAAGTGGTACTTTTAGCATCCATATACCACCAAATATAATCCATATTTGGATGTTTCATAGCGCAAACACCCAAATATGGATACTAAAGTGTATATAATCACATTTCAAATATGGTGTTTAGTACACTAAAGTGCTTGTGGCGAATCCAATTACATGCACTTTATGTGTTGTAAGTTTATGTTGTCGCTACATATATATACAATTCAATTTTAAAATAGATTGTAGTTACAAACAGAACATGTGTTTACGAAATTGAGCTCAAAGCTTTGTCAAAGTTAATAAAATTCATTCCGATACACTCAAAATAAACCCGCTACCATGAATATTTGTCAATTCAATTGCCGGATCGTCCTTTAAACATTTGCGCAATTTGGTTATAAAGACATCCATGCTGCGGGTGGTAAAATAATTGTCGTCGCCCCAGATTGCTTTGAGCGTCTGCTCGCGCGGAAGCACGTCATTCATTCGCTCGCATAGCATTTTGAGTAGTTCGGCTTCTTTGGGCGACAGTTTTTGTTCGGTTTTTTCAAAAATTATTGTTCGTAATTTATAATTGAACGTGTAATTGCCTATTTGAAAATCTTTTTTCTCTTTGTTATTTTCGATATTGTTGATTGTTTTGCGGTTAAGTACTGCGCGGATTTTATATAACAACACTTCTGAATCGAAAGGTTTTGTAATATAATCGTCGGCGCCAATTTTAAAACCCATCAAAACGTCTTCGCGCAAAGTCTTGGCTGTCAGAAATAAAATTGGAACATTGGGCGTTAGCAGTTTTATTTCTTTGCCGATAGTAAAACCGTCGATATGCGGCAACATAACATCTAAAATGCAAACGTCATAAGATTTTGTCTTGTATGCTTTTATTGCTTGCAAACCGTCGTTTACCCAAAGCACATCGAAGTCGTTCATTTCGAGATATGCTTTCAACACCGAACCGAAATTGCGGTCGTCTTCCAATAAAAATATGTTTGCGTTTTTGTCCATAGTATATTTTTTATGACAGATACGGAATTGCGATTTCGAAACAACTGCCTTGTCCTTTCTCGCTCGTAACAGCAATTTCGCCACCACAAGCCGTAACAATTGCTTTAACGTAACTCAATCCCAAACCGAAACCTTTTACGTTATGAATGTTGCCGGTACTTTCGCGGTAAAACTTTTCGAACACTTTGCGTTGTACATCTTTGCTCATTCCCATGCCTTTGTCAGAAATTGCGATGATTAATTTATCATCGCGGTTCAATGTCGAAATTAAAATGTCCGGTTTTTCATCAGTATATTTATTTGCATTGTCGAGTAAATTAAGAATTACATTTGTGAAATGCAACTCGTCAACAAGTATGCTACTTTGTACAGCGCTGAACTGGACTTTGATTTGTCCGTTTCGCTTTTGCAGTTGTAAACTAAAATTTACAATTGTACGTTCAATTAATTCGTGTACATCGACCGGTTGTTTACATAACTGAAATTCTTTTTTTTCGAGCAACGACATTTGTAACACGCTTTCGACAAGTGTATTCATGCGTCGGTTTTCTTCTTTAATCATCGACGTGAAATACTTTATCTGGTCTTGGTTTGCGAGCGTTTTAGGATTGTTAATAGAATCGGCTGCGAGCGAAATGGTGGCAATCGGCGTTTTAAATTCGTGCGTCATATTGTTAATAAAATCCGATTTTATGTCCGACATTTTCTTTTGACGAATTATTGTAATGAGCGACACAAAAAAAGTAACAATAATTGCCAACGTAAAAATCAACGAACCAGACAACAACAACTTCATTGATTGTAATAAATAATTTTTGCGATTCGGAAAATGCAGTTGCAATTTATAATGCGGTTCGAAAATGTCGTTCGGAAAAAGATTTACTTTAAAACAATCGGTCAAAAGATTTTTGGTAAACTCCGGCGATCTGATTGACATGACTGAATCTTTACGTTCTTGAGTTACTCCGAAAAGATAGGGTGTGCGAATATTTTTGTCGTATAAATTAAAAGATAGCAACGAATCCAATAACCTTTTTGAAACGCGACTTTCGAGCGGAAGTTTGCGCGTGTTAAATTCGAAAGCCATCTGATTAAAAACTTTGTTTATTTTTTTCGTATTGTTTTTCCATTTTGTACGACGCTTGTTTTCGTGCGATGGTTTTTTTATAATTTTAATATCGGCAAAATCAGCCGTATCAAATTGATGCACAAAAACATTAAATTTGTCAAAATTGTTTTGATAATATGTCATCATTGTATCATTGAAAACCATTTGCTGCACAGCATTGATATTCGAATCAATATTAATGTCAATATTTGTATTTATCGAATAACGTTTTAATTTTTGTTTGTCAATTGATTTCAACTTTTTAGTTACTGAATTTTTAATGGTATCAAAATGAATATTTATTTTTTTTTGATGTTTTAAGTTCTGATGAATTTTCGAATTGACAATCACTGCAATACTGTCATTTGTTACAATAACATTCTGACGATTAATATTACCGACGCTGGGCATTGGTGGACTCGGAATAACGGGCGGAGCCGGTGGTACAATATTAATGGTGTCAATATCCTGCGTAATTTCCGGTATTTTATTAAGCATGTAAACTGCCGCTTCTTTTTCTTCGAGCGCGTTGACTACTTTATTCAGCGCTTCGTTTACGTTGCGCGAAAATTCTTCGTCTTTTACTTTCAACGCAACCGCAACCCAATAATATTGCACAGCAATTATGCCGGCGAGCGAAATGCTCATCAACGCCACTGTCAATATAATTAATCGTTTACTCATGCTACAAAAATAAACAATAAATCAATTGCAAACTGCAACCTTAACTTTCCCTTAACTTTTATTAACTGCACCTTAACTAAGAAATATTTGCAACCGGCGTAGTTTTGCATAAACAATCAAATTAAAAATAGAACGTATGAAAAGCTTAGTAAAATTAATCACGGTCGTTATTTCGCTGTTAATAATGTTACCGGTTTTTGGTCAGGACAGTACTAAAACTAAAAACGAAATCAGAATTAAAATCGTGAAAAAAATAAATGGTAAAGAAACTACCATCGACACCACGTTTACGCCCAATGCTAATTTCGACGAGCATCAGTTTATCAATGACATTAATTTTAAAGAAAACATGTCGGCATTTAGCGATTCTCTTTCAAAAGTCATGCAAAACATTCAAGTAATTGTCAGCGATTCCGTTGAAAGCAATATAGACAATCAAATTAATTTTGATGTGAATGTCAATATACCCGATTTACCACCGATGCCGCCAATGCCGGCAATGCCACCAATGGTTGGTTTTGGTGATGACAATATGGATTTCGACATAAATATTATTGACGACAACGCCGACAAAATTATTATTGAAAATGACACGTTGAAAGCTATGCGTCAGGAGCTGAAGGAGATGAAATCTGCCGGTTCAAGTTCAAACCATCGTCAAATATTTCTCAATTATTCCGACATTAATTCTAAAATCAAAGCAATTACAGATTCTGCTAAAGTATTCGCCTATCATGCGAAAGGAAAATTTCCAAAAGAATTTAAAATCATAAGTAAAGGCGATACATTAATTCAAAAATTCGACTTCCCAAATGTTTATTGTAATACCGGCGACAGTTCGAAAGTAGTTGTAATTTGCAAAACAAATGGCAATACCAACCAAAACACCGAAAAGGTTATAAATGTGAATAGTAATGGTAGAAAAATTATGATTATCACCAAATGCAATATCCAAAAACTTAGCGAAACAGATAAAACGAATCTCCAAAAATCTGGTGTCAAATTAGATACTAAAAAACAAGAACTACAACTCGATAATCTCGAATTTTATCCGAATCCATCAAGCGGTAAAATTAATTTGATTTTTACGAGCGACAGCAAAGAAACTACTTATATAAAAATATACGACATTAATGGTAAAACAATTTATAGCGAAAAAGTGAAAAACTTTGACGGCAACTATAATAAAGAAATAAATTTGAGCGACAATCAAAAAGGAATTTATTTCTTACACATAACATCGGGCAAATCTGCCGCAACGCGCAAAATAATGTTGCAATAAAATCAGCGTATTCTGAGCATTGCCGGAGTTTATTTTTACATCAAAAATGTCAACCTATCAAAGGTTGGCATTTTTTTTTATTTGAATAATTTATTAATTTTGTACTTTTTATAACAGTATAAAAATAGCTGATGATAAATTCAAAATTACCAAATATAGGAACTTCTATTTTTGCCGTGATGTCGAAGATGGCAGAAGAACATCAGGCGATTAACTTGTCTCAAGGATTTCCAGATTTTCAATGCTCCGAAGAACTTATCGAATTAGTGAATAGTTATATGCGCAAAGGATTCAATCAATATGCGCCAATGCCCGGAGTTCTTGCCCTACGCGAAGCAATTGCAGAAAAAACAGAATTTCTTTATGGCGCAAAGTACGATCCCGAAACCGAAATAACTGTTACAGCCGGTGCAACACAGGCTTTGTTTACTGCGATAACTGCATTTGTCAGCGAAGGCGACGAAGTAATCATTTTTGAACCTGCTTATGATTCTTACGTTCCTGCAATAAAATTGAATGGTGGTCAACCGGTTTATATTGAAATGAAAACGCCTGATTTTTCAATTGACTGGGAAGATGTGCGCAAAGCGATCAATTCACGTACAAGAATGATTATTTTAAATACTCCACACAATCCCACTGGTAGCGTTTTATCAGAACAAGATTTTGAAAAGCTAAGCCGTCTTGTTTCGGGTACTAAAATTATTATTTTAAGCGACGAAGTTTACGAACATATTATTTTCGACGACCTTAAACATCATAGCATTTCGAAATTTGCTAAACTGAATGACCGTTGTTTGGTTATTTCGTCATTTGGAAAAACTTATCATACTACCGGTTGGAAGTTGGGCTATTGCCTTGCGCCAATTGATTTAATGAAAGAATTCCGAAAGGTTCATCAATTTACAGTTTTTGCTGTAAACACACCAATTCAGTGGGCAATTGCTGAATTCTTGAAACACCGCGAAAATTATATGGAACTTGGCAAGTTCTATCAAACCAAGCGCGATTATTTTATTAATTTATTAAGCGGCTCAAAATACAAAATTGTACCTGCCAAAGGAACATATTTTCAGTTGCTCGATTACTCCGAAATAACTGACGAACAAGATAAAGATTTTGCAACGCGCATAACTAAATCATTTGGAGTTGCGTCAATCCCTATTTCATCATTTTATCATGACAGTATCAAGCATAAAAATTTGCGTTTTTGTTTTGCAAAGTCCGACAAAATATTAGAACAAGCAGCCGATAAATTACTACACGTAACGCACAAATAATAAATGGCCTCATAGTTCAAGGGATAGAACGGAAGTTTCCTAAACTTCAAATTCCAGTTCGAGTCTGGGTGGGGCTACTGATTTGCATCAATAAATCAAGTTGTTAAGTATTATTTTTGCTTTTTTACTGACAGATAGTCTGACAAAATATTTATTATCTACAACTTTTCATGCAATAAACAATCGCTGCTATTGGGCTGTATTTGAATTCTTTAATTTTTAGCCTGACGGCTATGCTACAACCACTTGGAAACGTTAAAAAATAAATTAACTGTTCTTTGCAGCGTTTTTGAATTTGTTTTCGTATTGAGAGAAAATAAATTTTAAAATGATTATTATGAAAAAGTTGCATTTAATTCTTTTGGTTTGCTTTGTGTCAGCAAATTTTTTCGCTTGTAAAAAAGAAGCTGTCGTCAATCCAGTCAAAACGATAACACTAACTGAAAAGGCTCAGACATTGGTTAATTCCGGTAACAATTTTTCGTTTGGTCTTTTCAAACAAATTATTCAGGCCGACAATGGCACTGCAAATGTTATGATTTCGCCGCTGAGTGTTTCGTTTGCATTGGGTATGACGTACAACGGAGCAGACGGATCAACCAAAACCGCAATGACAAATACGTTGGGTTTTGCTGGTTTAACCACCGACGACATCAACAAAAATTATCAATATCTTATGAATGCCTTGATGACGGTTGATAATAATGTAAATATGCAAGTTGCAAATTCGTTGTGGTACAGAAATACATTTCCTGTGCTGCAAAGTTTTATCGACGTGAACAAACAATATTTCAGCGCCGAAGTTGCCGCGCTCGATTTTACGAATCCCAATTCGGTCAATACAATTAATAACTGGGTGTCAGCAAAAACAAATAATAAAATCCCGACCATTATAGAAAACATTGATGCAAATGCGGTCATGTTTCTTATCAATGCCATTTATTTTAAAGCAACCTGGAAATATAAATTCGAAGAAAGCGCAACACAAAATGCCGCATTTACTTTAGTTGACGGTACAGCGATTAACGTTCCAACGATGAACATGAAAGCAACGTTGAATTACGCAGATTTAAATGATTTCGAAGCGGTCGAAATGGTTTATGGAAATGGAAATTATGGCATGTTGGTTTTGTTGCCACACGTCGATAAAAACACAAACGATGTAGTGAATCAATTAACTGTTGCAAACTTGAATAATTCGTTGACAACAATGACAAATCAAAGCATTTCTATTCATTTTCCGAAATTCAAATTTTCTTTTGATCAGGAATTGTCGAAAGCATTAACCAGCTTAGGAATGGGCATTGCATTTACCGATACTGCCAATTTCAATAACATTTATAATTGTAATTGCTTACAAATTTCGAAAGTAAAACACAAAACATTTATAGAAGTAAACGAAGCAGGAACGGAAGCGGCGGCAGTTACTTCAGTAGAAATAATTGCAACGTCGGTTGGTCCCGGCTATGACACAAAGCAGGTTTATATAAATCGACCTTTTATTTTTATCATCCGCGAACGCGAAACAAATGCAGTATTGTTTATAGGAAAAGTTATCAATCCGTTGATTTAATTAATAAAGATTAATCATGAAAAAAATATTTAGTATAATTGCTGTTGTAATTGTTGTTATTACGCTCAGTTCGTGTAAAAAAATAATAGAACCTGTTGGTCAATGGAGCGACAACATTAAACTTTCAACCAGAACTGCTAATTTTAACGCATCCGGCGATTCTGTGATATTTAAAACCGGCGGCAGTTGGTGGTGGGTTTCGGATGTTTCGGTGGATACTACGTGGTATTATGGTTTTGCCGAAGTTAATGTAACGGCCAATTTTTATTCAGTTAAACGAGCTTGTTTTGTTGTCGAACATCGCGATAATAATACACTTTTTGTTAAAGTTGACGCCAATCCATTTAATAAAAATAGAATTATAACTGTTGGACTTGAAGCTGGCGATTATTTTGACAGAGTAACAATTACCCAAAAATCAAAATAACGATTTATGAAAAAAAATCCGCGAGAATCAGCCTAATCCGCGTGTTCCGTGTTCCAATAGATTATAAAATTAAAATAGCGTAACTTTGCTTAAAGAAAATTTGTTATTGAGTGGCGGAAATTAGTGAGAGCGAAATTATAAAGGGTTGTAAAAAAGGAAAACTCAATTGTCAGGAAATGTTGTATAAACGCTTCTATGGATATGCTATGTCCGTTTGTTTACGCTATTCGTATTCGCGCGACGAAGCCGTAGAAATACTAAACGACAGTTTTATCAAAGTTTTTGACAATGTTAAAAAATTCGACGACGATCTTTCTTTCAAGCCTTGGTTGCGACGGATATTAATTAACACATCAATTGATTTTTATAGGAAGAACAAAAAGCAAAATCAAAACCAAGTTTTAATTGATAACCTGAATATTGATTATGACGTTGGCGTTTTAGAAAAATTAAATATTGACGATATTTTAAAAATTCTGAATGACTTGCCGGACATTTACAGGTTGACATTCAACTTGTACGAAATTGAAGGTTATTCGCACAACGAAATATCAAAAATGCTGAATGTAACAGAAAGTACATCACGGTCAAATTTAACACGCGCAAAACAAATGCTACGTTTGTCGTACCAAAAACATTTTGAAATAAATTATGCACAAGCAATTTGACGACATATTAACTAAAAAAATTGCCGATACTTTTGAGCAATACGAGGAACCATACAATCCCGATAATTGGTTGTTGTTGCAAAAAAAGTTACAAAAACGTCAATCTAAAAAAATTATTTTATGGAATATGATTGCCAAAGCAGCCATTTTCATTATGCCGCTTTATTTTATTTTGCAACCATTTTCGAATCATTGGCTTTCGAGAAACGAACGAAATAATTTATTCTGTTTTTCAAAAAATGATTCTTTAAATATATTGCTGGCTAAACCGGTTTTAATTGCGTCAATTTTGAATCCTGTTAGAGAGAAAGATTTTTCGGACAGCAATGCTAATAATGAAGTTCTTTCTATTGACACTATTTTTGACAAAACTACTTACTTCAATTCTTTTTCTATAAACCCTGATTCAGATAGAATTGTTTTAGACAAAGATTCCATATTGTTAACAAATCAAAAACATTTTGCAAAGAACAATTCATCTCAAATTAAAAAAGTTGAACCTTTACAAAACAAAATTCCGGAGGAAATAAAAAAGAATAATACAGTTAAATTTTCCGTATCTGTTTCAACCTTTAATAATTACGGTGCATCAGATATTTCTTCGTCAATGAATTATTCTGCAGGTTTACAAGGTGAAATTCCTGTTACAAAAAATATAAGTTTCAATTCCGGAGTCCAGTTTTCGAGACAACGATTTAGTTTAAATTCAGCGTCAAACCAAAATCCATTTTTAAGTGAAGCAGCCTCACCGGATGTTACACAAAAGGTCAGTTCTACTGCAAACACCAAACAAGCCGAAATTTTTGCATTAGATATTCCTTTTAATATTCAGTTTTCAATTTTTACCGGAAAGACATCAAGTTTTTATATCTGTACCGGCGTTTCGTCATTGGTTTATCTGCACGAAAAATTTACTTCGCAATATACTGCACTTGAAACGAATATGGTTTATAATGCGAATGCAAATTCATATAGTTTAGTTAAAAGCATAATTAGTAATCAAAGTCAGGAAAACGTTGGTGCATTTCAAAAATACGATTTGGCAAAATTAATCAATGTAAGTTTTGGTTATAAAATATCGATTTCCAAAGGTTTCTTAATTACCGAACCTTACATCAAAATTCCAATCGGAAAAATTACTTCCGATAATTTGTTAATGGGTTTTGGTGGTATTTCCTTGAAGTTTGGATTTTAATAAAATTACTGCTTCAACGAATCAAACCATTTTTTAGCATCCATAATGCTTGGCAACGCGCATGTAACATGATTTCCACCCGGTAGCGGATTTATGACAACAAAATTAGTAAACCCGTTTTGTAAAAAATAATCACGCGCTTTGTAAGTATTCTGTATCGGAACGTGCACGTCGCAATCGCAGTGATAAAGGTGCATCTGCGCTTTTGGCGTCCAGTTATACAAATCATTATCTTTTAATGCCATTCTAAGTGGATGATTCGGATTGGTTTTAATGTCATTTATAATTTGTGGCGTCAGTATTGCCGATGGTATTTGCGATGCTGGTAAAATAGCATCCACGTTTGATAAATCATATAATCCGTTTCCATCAAAAAAAGGTTGTAAACTTGTATTGTATGGCGCAACAAAAGCATTATTCACATTCGCAAAAATATTGTAAATCGGATTTAATCCATACAAAGCATAAGGCAAAAATCCGGGCTCTGCATAAGCTGAATCTCTCAAAATATAATCCATTTGTGTTCCTGATAAATCGTAAGGACCAGCCATTGGAGCAGATGCAGTAATTGCAAATTCGTTGCTGTACGATTGTTCGATTGCCTTGTGTACAGCCATACAAACGTGTCCGCCTTGCGAATATCCCATAATAAAGACCTGACCATTCGAAGAAATACTTTTCGAATTCAGAAAATTTCTACCGGCGCGCATCATGTCAATTGAAGCTGATGCTTCAGATGCAGCATGAATGTAAGGATGCAAACCCGGGTTTACTCCAAGTCCCAAATAATCGGGTAAAACAATTGCATAACCTTCGGTAGCAAAAATTAGTCCGACTTCGTAAGTAGAATTTGCGCCTATTTGCGATGGAACGTCATTCTTTTGCAACATTGTACCATGAAAAAAAGCGGCTAATGGCAACGGGTTTGTCGCTCCTTTTGGGATAACAAGCAGTCCTGAAGCTTGCGTAACTTTTTGATCAGGCGAAATAGTCTGATAAACAATTTTATAAAGTTCAACATCGTATTTTGGTTTTATTTGCGACGCAATGCCCGGCTCTATGGCATATAACATTATGGTGAGTGTACTTGTCGGAAATGTTCCTAAAAATGTTTGCGAAACAATGGCACCGCGTGTTGTATCAATCGGTACGTCTTTTTTACAAGACGACACAAACAATACCAGACCGGCGAATATATAAAGAATTATTTTTTTCATACTGAATATTTTAAGTCAAATTAAATACGTTTATTTTTTTTCGACAATTTTACCGTCGAGTTTACCTTTGACATCGATGTTTACAACCACATAATCGCCTTTGATGTAAAGGTTCGAAATATGAAATTCGTCAACTGTGCCTTTTAGTTTGAAGTTCGGATTTAAATCCATACCGTTCAACGATTTTTCTATTGCTGCTTTTGCATCGTTGATGTCTTTTGTAGCGTCGTATTTTGCATTTTTTTGTATTGTCTTTAAAAACAATTTACTTACCAACCATGCTGCATTGTTGACTAATGCTTTGTCAGTTGATGTACTAAAATTCAAATCCTGAACTTCCATAACATGCGTTGAGTCATTATAAACCGGTTTGCCAACAAGGTACATTATTCCATTTGTTTTTTTCGAAGTAAAATCGAGCATAATCACAGCTTTTTCGCCGGCGCCATAAAAATCAATATCGTTGATGGTTATTTCGCGTTTTGTATTTGGAATCGGATAGGTTTTACCGACAAATTCTTTTTTTATCGATTCCTTAATTTCGGATATTTGAATAGACACAGGTAAATTTATTTCATAATTATTCTGTTTAGCAACAATGGTTTGTATTTTGGGTAAGGGACCAAGTGCATTTACAACCGGTTTGCTACCGATTTGTGTTTGGATTTTAGTTTTTAAACCAATATTGACTGACAATCTTTTCGGGTTAATTGTTTTAAGCGGCGACATGTTAAAAGCTGTTGGTTGCATGTAAGCCCAAACTTGTACAGGCGTTGAAACAGTTAAAAACGGATCGTTCAGTTTTTTCCACGCATTTTCAACTTCTTGGCGCAAATTAATTTCGTCGGCAACTTCCTTGTCAATTTCGCCGGAGCGACTGTTTATCTCTTTTGTAATTGCGTTATTAATGATGTCGTTAAAACTCATGGTGTAACCAAGAATATTTATTTCAATCGGGTCAGTAATTTTAACGTCGGCTTTGCTCGAAAGTTGAACAGTCCAGTTTTCGTCAATGCTGATGCCGGTTTGCGCATTAATAGAAGCGTGAACCGAAAAATCTTTATCGGCATTTCCGATAAGCAAGTTTTGACTGTATTTTCCGGTAATCAATAAACCCAATGTGTAATTTATTTTATCGTTTGCCGTCGAAACTGAAATATGTCCGTCTTTCAAAACTTTATATTTGACAGTGCTGCCAGTGCTTGCTTTATCATACGTGCCTTCGTAAATCAGATTTGGCGTTTGTTCGTTCACAATTTTTTCGATGGCATTCAGGTCTATGTCCAAAGGAATGTTTACAAACGATTCCGGTGGATTGATAACTATTGGCGTATAATCAAATACGGGACGTACCGGTTGTAGCGTTTTGCACGACGAAAAATATAGAGATGAAATAGATAGTATGACGAATAGTTTTTTCATGGAATTAATTTTTTTATGTTGACAAAATTACAAATTAGTATTTTGTTTTTTGACTGAACTCTTAATTTATTTTTGCAATTCAATTATCGTAACAGTTTTTGCGGGAATATTTATTCGATATAGATTATTGTAAAATTCACCTGTCGCAACATTTTTGCCGGTTTTGTAACCAGCCATTCTTTCTGCGTATTTTTTTGTATTGACATTAAAGGTTTTTGTTAGATTATTGTTAACCAAAACCATCACACAATCTTTTTCGGTGTATCTAAAATAAACATACACATTTCCATCAGGTACAAAGTGCATCAATTGCCCATTGACAATTGCGTTGCTGGATTTTCGCCAATGCAACAACAATTTTATGTAATTGAATGTCGCTTCAACCGCTGGATTTTCTTTGCGACCTTCGGGCGTAAAATAATTTATTTTGTCGGTTGACCAGCCGCCCGGAAAATCTTTGCGTTTATAACCATCGTCATTGCCACCTTCGCTGTCCATCAAAATTTCGTCGCCATAATATATTTGCGGAATACCGCGCATGGTCAACAAAATTGCTATTGCCATTTTAAATTTATCAATGTCCAAATTGACATTTGATAAAGTGCGCGCGGTGTCGTGGTTGTCAAGAAAAATAACGTTTGCAGCAGCGTCGGCGTAAATAAAATCCTGTGCAAGAATATCGAAAAGACGACCAACGCCTTCATACATTGAATCGACTTCGTTCAACGACTTGTTAATGGCAAACATCAGAGGAAAATCAAATATCGCTGGAAAGTTAGAATTATAACCATCGTAATTTTTTGCGTCTTTTTGCCAGTAATAAGTGTGCAAGGGTGTTTGTTGCCAAGCTTCGCCAACAATGTTAAAGTTTGGATATTCGTCCAACATTCTTTTTGCCCAGCGCGACATCATTTCTTTGTCGGCATAAGGTTGCGTGTCCATTCTTATTCCGTTGAGCGATGCAATTTCTGTCCACCAGATACTGTTTTGCGTCAGATAATTTTCCACAAATTTGTTTTGCTGATTAAAGTCTGGCATTGTAGGGACAAACCAGCCGTTGCTCATACTGTCTTTATCGTAGTTTGACGCATGAATGTCGAAAAGAACTGCTGCGCGATTGTTGGTATAACCAAATTGTTTGCGGTTGTGAAACCAGTCTGGCGTTGGCATGTCGTGCATAAACCAATGCTCCGAGCCGCAATGATTGAAAACAAAATCCTGTATAATTTTCAATCCACGTTTATGACATTCTGCTGATAACAAAACGTAATCGTCGTTTGTACCGTAACGTTTATCGACTTCGTAAAAATTTGTACAAGCATAACCGTGATAAGAATATTCAGGCATGTTGTTTTCGAGTAGGGGAGTGCTCCAAAGGGTTGTTATTCCAAGGTCAGCAAGATAATCAAGTTTACAGATAATTCCTGCGATGTTGCCGCCATGTCGTGCGTAAAAAATTGAACGGTTGCATTTGTCTTTCCAACCGGTTTTGTTGTTTATTAATGAATCTCCGTCGCAAAAACGGTCGGGCATTAAAAGATAAATTGTATCAGCAGCATTAAAACCGGCGTGGCTTCCGGCAGATTGTTTGCGTTGCAAAAGTGGATAATTAATCGTGAAAATGTTATGTCGTTCAAAAGTAAATTTTATTTCAATTTCATTTTCTACGGCGTCTGGCAGAATTGTTAGATTTAAAAATAAGTAATTTTTGTTTTCGACTGCTTCTATTGAATTTAATGTAATGTTCGGATTATCAATAGCCACTTCGGTCAATCCAATATTTAAACCGTGAATGAGAATTTGAAATGTTTGTTCGTTAAAACCTATCCACCAGCAAGGAGGCTCGACGTGATTAATAGAAACCGGCAAAGTTTTGGTTTTTAATCCAAAATGTTTTACTAAAAAACCTTGTTTTTGATATTTGAAAAGCGATGAATTCATAATAATGTAATTTATTTTCAATTATTTTCGGAAAAATTAAAAAAACAAATTATTGTTAAGATGCGCGCTGAATAAGCTCTTGCAAGATAAAAGAAATTGCAAAGTTAAAAAAAAGATTTTTTTAGTAAATTAAATACGCGAATAAGTTATGATATTAAATAATAAAACGTATCTTTGTATCGAATTTTAGGATCAAGTGTTTTTATAAATTGTCAGCAGCTCCAAATTAGACTTACTATTATAATTCTGTCCATTCTAAAATGTCACCAAGTTATTAATTTAATTACAATTATCATGAACATTTATGTTGGAAACATTAGCAATAATGTTTCAGAAGAAAATTTGAAAGAATCTTTCGAAGAATTTGGCGAAGTAACGTCAGCAAAAGTCATTAATGACAACTACACCGGCAACAGCAAAGGATTTGGCTTTGTTGAGATGCCTAACAAAACAGAAGCGCAAGCTGCTATCGACAATCTCAATGGCACCGAACTTTTCGGTAAAAAACTCGTTGTAAACGAAGCACGTCCTAAAAAGAAATTTGACAATCGCGGTGGTGGCGGTGGTGACTACCCACGTCGAAATTTTAACTCACACTCTAACTACGACAGACGCGATGGTGGTGATCGCCGTGGTGGTGGAGATGATCGTCGTGGTGGCGGTGATGACCGTAACGACAGAAGAAACAGGTACTAAATTTTTTTTATTTTTATATTTTTTAATTTTTTAATTTTTTTTTATCATGAATAAAGGCAGTGTTAAATGGTATGACTCAGTAAAGGGATATGGCTTTATTGAAACTGAAAACAAAAAGGACATTTTTGTTCACAGAACAGGCGTAGTGCAAGCCGGTTACCAAGGTTTACGCGAAGGCGACCAAGTTACTTTCGAAATTAAAGATGGCGACAAAGGTCCTCAAGCAATCAACGTAAAAGTTGTTAAATAGTAAGAAATGAATAAACACAAATTTTGCTAACCGCAATGTTTGTTTAATTATTTTTACTTTTAAGAAATTAAGCTGTTCCCCAAGGGAGCAGCTTTTTTTTTGAAAGTAAATTATCAAATTTTGTTTGAATAATTGATAATAAAAAAAGGCAGTATTTCTACTGCCTTTCATTTACACACATGTCCGCTGTGTTAGCTTGCTTTTGTCTCAGTTTCAACTGTTCCGACAACAGTTGTTACAGCTTCTGCCGGTTTAGCCGCAGAAGTATTTTCGGCGGTTGCTATCGGTTGACTTGTTGCCGGTGCAGCAGCATTTTGATTTGCCGTTGCTTGCCCGTTTGTTACCGGCGGCGAAGCCTTATCAGCCGACGAAATTAACAACACATAGTCGCGGTATTTTGCCGGACTAATATCTTTCCAGAGTTCTTTGCCAATTTCGGCATACTTCACCGCCAAATCATACACTTCGACATAGTCCTTGTTACGATTTTCAGTTGTAGTTTTACGAACCTGACTCGCATTTAATTTTGCAGCCATTTTGCTTACAAAGTTATTGTCAGCAGTTTTTAGTTCCGCAATCTGCTCGTCAGTTACGCCGGCTGCAATCATTTCGTCATGATTGGTGTCAAGCGTCTGGATTAATGATGAAACAGCGCGTTCCAAATCGACATTGTCTAAAGACGTCATGTTCTGGATTTGCATCCCTGCATAAGTTACCGATTGACTATTGCCATTTAATTTAAGGTTAAAACCTATAACCTTAATGGTTTTTAGCAAATCGATTTTTGCAGTGTCGAAATCAGAAACAGCTATCGATAACAAACTACGCCAATCGCTGTCGGGACCGGTGGCGTGTAAGTTATTTACTTTCGTTTCGAAATCGGCAATCATTTGCGCGGTTACACCATATTTACGCAAATCGCTTGCATCGCGTTTCAATGCGTAAAGAACTTTAGTCGCTTTTGTTTTTAGAGCGGTTTGCGACAATCGTACCGCTTTTACTGAATTTTTCATAAAAATTTTTTTTTTGATACGTCGTTGATTTATTACATTTTTAAAAATTACATATAAATATATAGTGTAATAAAATCAACGTATCGGTTTATAATTAAAATTACTATTAATATACATAATAAATCAACATTGATTTCGATGCAAATATAGAAATCATTTTTCAAACTACAAAATATTTTTAATATGTTTTTGTTACTATGTATTAAATTATATATATATAATTAGTGTAATTTGATTCTATTTTCATTTAAAATTTGCTTTATTCTATAATATAAAACAATTATGTAAGTTATTGATTTTAAGCAAATAATATTTGTTGTTATTGCATCTATTTATTGAGTGGATTGATGGTTAAACTGTTGGTTATAAAAAAACGCAAAATATGTTGTAGAACATAAAAAAAAGCTAAGACAATTTGTGGGAGTTTTGGAATTTCGGTGGAATTTTATAATTCTAAATTCAAATTTTGATTAACTTTGTATAAAATTGCTTATATTAAAACTAATAAGAAATGATTGAAAATTAAATATTTTAATGACACAGATACGCTTTTTTTGTTTTCAACCAAAATGCGGTTGAAGAAACAAAAGATTTGAACGAAAATGTTTTATTAGACTTAGATACAAACGGAAATATTGTAGCCATGACAATAGAACATGCTAAAAATATGACGAATGTGCTTAATTTTTCGTTCCAGCAAATTAACGAAAAATATGACAAAATTAAAGAACTTGTTATAGCATAAATTAAATCACAATCAATATAACAACATGACATAAAAACAATTATCAATTGTTAATTATCAATTGACAATTGAATAAATATTGCATTAATTAATTTGTTTCATAAATTTGTAAAGAAAAAAATTGATATGAAAAATCATCTAAAATATATAAGCATAAACCAAGACATACGTTTTGGTAAACCCTGTATAAAAGGCACACGCATTGCAGTTGCCGATATTTTAGGGTGGTTGGCTTCGGGCATGACGCATAAGGGAATATTAGATGATTATCCATTGCTTATTGATGAACAAATTTTTGCAGCACTGGCGTTTGCAAGTAAGTGTTAGAAATTTAATAATTGAAAATTTTTTCACTAAATTTGTATTCTAAAATTTAATTTCGATTAATTGTATAAATTTTACTATTATGAATGCCAGAGAAATATTATTTAATAAATATGCACAATTACCTAATGATTTACAAGCAGAGGCACTGCACTATATTGATTATTTATTAACTAAAGTAAAAGCAACTATGCTTGTGCAACCTGAAAAAGAAGATGAATTAAGTGCTGAACAAAAAAATACACTTATTAAACGCTACGAATCATTAGAATCAAATCCAGAAAAAGGAATCAGTTGGAAAGTTGCGAAAGAAAAACTTGTAACAAAATACAAAGAAGCTGTATAATGAAATTTACACAATATTATTTAACAACACAAAAACGACCTGATAGAGAAAATATCAAACAAGAATGGATTGAATATGTTTATAATTTTCCGGTAAAGGAAGAAATTCAAAAAGATGGTAGAATTAAACGATGGGCAAAAATTGAAGAACTAAATAAATTTTTAAGAATTGTATTACTCGAAGACGGTGAAACATTGCACAATGCATTTTTCGACCGTTCATATAAAAAATAAAATTATGGAAATTAAATATTTTAATGACACTGATACACTTTTAGTTGTTTTCAACCAAAATGAGGTTGACGAAACAAAAGATTTGAACGAAAATGTTTTATTAGATTTAGATACAAACGGAAACATTGTAGCAATGACAATAGAACATGCTAAAAATATGACGAATGTGCTTAATTTTTCGTTCCAGCAAATTAACGAAAAATACGAAAAAATTAAAGAACTTGTTGTAGCATAAATAAAATCACAATCAATATAACAACATGACATAAAAACAATTATCAATTGTCAATTATCATTTGACAATTCATTAAAATATTGCATTAATTAATTTGTTTCTTATCTGATAAAATCCCCAATTTTTAAGAACACAGAGAAACAGACGAAGGATGCACCCCGAAATGGGTGTGTTCTTTTGCTGTTTTCTATTGTGTTCCGGTATGGGGATACCGTTCAGGTGTAGAAGATATAAGTCAAAAGTTCACACCTTTTTTTTATGGAAAATACCGAAGGAAAATCGCTTGACGTAAATCAGGTAAAAATAAACGAACTGAAACAATTATTCCCCGAAATTTTAACCGAAGGAAAAATTGATTTCGAAAAATTTAAACTCGCTTTTGGCGACGAAATAAATACAAAGCCCGAACGCTACGAACTTTCGTGGGCTGGCAAGCAACAAGCACGCCGCGAAATACAAAAACAAACCACAGCAACGCTTGTGCCTGAAAACCCGACGGGTTTTAAAAACCCGTCGGGTTTAGCTAGCGGAAATATTTTTATCGAAGGCGAAAACCTCGAAGTATTGCGTGTGCTGCAAAAATCGTATTACGGAAAAATTAAAATGATTTACATTGACCCTCCGTACAACACCGGCAGCGATAGTTTTGTTTACCCTGACGACTTTGGCGAAGGAAAATACAAATACCAAAAAACTATTGGCGACCGCGACGAAAACAATCATTTAAACAAACTCGATTTGTGGCAAAAAAATGTAAAAGAAAACGGACAATACCACAGCAACTGGCTTTCTATGATGTATCCGCGTTTATTTCTGGCGCGTAACCTTTTAAGCAACGATGGCGTTATTTTCGTTTCCATTGACGACAACGAAGTGCATAATTTGCGCTTGCTGATGAATGAAATTTTTGGAGAGGAGAATTTTATTGGTGAATTCATTTGGGTAAGAAAAAAGAAAGGGGCATTTTTATCAAAAAAAATTAGAAAAATGACCGAATACATTCTATGTTATCAAAAATCTGAAAATGATCTTATATTTTTTGGTGAAGAAGCATATTCTGATAAACAGCAGCCAATTGTCAAGCGAACAAATGCTCTGAAAAAAATTATATTTCCACCAAATATTATAAAAACCAAATTAAAAGATGGAAGTTATGAAAATATTTCAAGTACAGATCAAACCGGTATTAAATTTCTAAGCCCAATAGAAGTTTATAATGGATTAGTTATAAATGAATTAATCACTGAAGGGAAATATGTTTGGACACAAGAATTTTTAAATAACGAAATAAAAAATGGTTCTGAAATAAATTTATCTACAAAATTTGGGTTCAATGTTTTAAGGTATAATCAAGATGAAAAGACAAAAACACCATCTACACTGATAAATAAAGATATAAATGTAGGCACTAATGAAGATGCCTCTGAAGAAATTGCGAATATTTTTAAAGCAGAAATGGGCACTTTTTTTAGTTACGCCAAACCAACAAGCTTGGTGAAGTTTTTAATTAAAACAATTACATTTCAAAATGCTGATTCAATTATCCTCGACTTCTTCGCCGGTTCCGGCACAACTGCACAGGCAGTTTTAGAATTAAACAAAGAAGACGGCGGCAACCGTCAATTTATTTGTGTGCAAATGCCCGAAAAAACCGACGAAAAAAGCGAAGCCAACAAAGCAGGTTACGCCACCATTGCCGATATTTGCAAGGAGCGCATTAAACGGGTAATCGAAAAAATGCTGAAAGAAGACAAGGGCAAATTAAATCTGCCGGATTTTAAAAATCCGGTAGATTTGAGTTTCAAAACATACAAACTTACATACACCAATTTCAAAATCTGGCAAACCGAAAACGTTAACAAAGAAGTATTAGAGCAACAATTGTTAGAATTTAAAGAGCCGGTTGCAAATTACGAAACAAAGAAACAAACACCCGAAAATTTACTAACAGAATTAATTCTGAAATCGGGCTTTGAACTTACTGTAAGTATAGAAAAAATAGAATTTGACAGTTGCGAATATTTTAATATTGCCAATGGCGCTATGTATGTTTGTTTGCAGGAAGTTACAAGCAAATTGTTTTTAGAATTTTGCAAACATAAACCGCAAAAAATAATTGTGCTTTCGCAAATGTTTACAAGCCCCGAATCCGAAAAAATATTGGGTAATGCAACATTGCAATTAAAAGACGCAGGTATTGAGATGGTAATTATATAAATGCAATTCGATTTGATATTAACCTGGTTTATGCAAAATATTTTTATTCAGGTGCGTAGCACCGTAATCTTTGTAAAAAAAAATTGGTCTAATGTATTAAAGCCACGTAGTGGCGAAATAAAGATTACGCCACTACGTGGCTTAAAAACTGAGCAATAATTTATTTACTACAAATATTTTGCCGCTAACGCGGCTAAAATCAGTGATTTTCTTAACTAAACAACATTGAATAAGGTTTTCATTTCAAAACCGTATTTAAAAAAAACTTTATGCGTTGTTTAAATTTAAAAAATTTGAAATCCTGAAAGGATTTAATATGAATAACCATCGGTGAAACCGGTGGTAAAATGATGCAACAAAATAGAAGCCTGCAAGGCTTCAATATAATAATATTCAAACCTTTCAGGTTTGTACATTTCGTTGATACTTATTTTCCATCGGTTTCACCGATGGTTATTCATATTTAAGTCTTTCAGACTTATTATTACATAATTAAATTAAAAAAAACCTTAGTAGAAAAAAGATATTAGCGCACTTATGCGATTGAACAGAACAAAAAAATACAAAATATTCGATAGGGCTTATTCCGTGATTGGCAATAAATAAAGCAACAAAAAAATTCAAGAATCAACTAAATCTTAATCATACAATAAATTAGCATATTAGGATTACAAATTAATTTTAAATAGCATTAAAAATTTTTTGTGTAAAATACAATATGAAATATTTTTGTAATTTTGCATGAATAATATATATATGATTGAATTAAAAGAAACACTCAAACAAATCAATTTCAAATGGTTGCCGAAACATATCAACCATATTGCAGAACATATTGTTTTCGACAAACGAAATATATCATTTTTAGCAATAAATGCGTTGTTTCGGTTAAACGATTATACGATTGAAAAAAGCCAAAAACCATTTAAAGAAAGTTTTGTAATAAGTGGATTTGTTCCTGTCCAACCAAATGATAGATTAAGAAATAAAGCAGAAATTCTAAATGTAGTTTTTAGAATTGATGAACATAAAAACATAATAGTAATAACCGCATATAGTGAAAACGATGAAAACTAAAATAAAATTTACTAATATCGATGAACAAGATGATTTCATTCAATCATTATCACTTAATGAATTGAAAAAAATGAATGAAAAAAATCAAATTCTTTTCCAGAATAATGGTGAAATAAAACCCGAAGCTGAACTTGAAAATTCGAATTTAATTGCATTTGATGAATATGTTCAAAAAATGCAATTAAGTGAATTAAAGAAAATGTTTCAAAATAAACCTGCAAATAAACAGATAGATGAAACAGAAATTTCTGAAAAGTCTAAAATTACCGGTTTAGATAAAAATGTAATTTTAATTATTGAAACTAAAAAAGAAAAGGCTACATTAGAACAAATTATGATATATTGTAAGAAATTACATATACCATATCAAAAATTAATACCAGAAATTTTCGTTCCAATATATTGATAATAAAATGACAAAGCCCTAACATAAAATTGCAGTCCATACCCCCATTTTCCCCCAACGCACCGGCTGACGCACAGAAAAAAAAGGGCAAACGCCAGTATTTTTTTTCGATAGGGTTTACAAAAATTATTGTAAATTGCCTGAAATTAGATTTACTTTATAATATTGAATAATAGCAGGTAAAAATATAGAATATTAAAATAAAAATAAAATGCAAACAAAGACATTAACAGTAGATATTCCATCGGATTTGTTTATCGCGCTGAATGAAAATGAAAATGAATTGACTGAATGGTTAAAAATTTCGACCGCTATACATTTTTATCAACAACTAAAACTCACAATTGGCAAAGCTGCACAATTAGCAAATTTAAACCGCTATGAATTTGAAAATATTTTAGTAAAGTATAATATACCAATATCAAATCTCGATTATTCAGATTTTGAGAATGATTTACTAAAATTAAAAGCGATATGAATAATAAGATTGTAATAGCCGATACAGGAAAAATTAATAAATATTCTGACACAGATGTTGAACATCTTTTTAAGGAATATCAAATTATAAAACATGAAATTACAATTTAACAGCGAAAACGATTATCAATTACGGGCAATTCAATCGGTTGTCGATATTTTCGAAGGTCAGAATATTGCCAAAAGCGATTTTGAAGTAAATTACACCATGTCGGCAAATGGTTCAATAGAAATGACCGAAAAAGGTATTTGCAACAAACTCAATCTGTCTGTCGAGCAACTTTTAGAAAACGTACAAAAAATTCAAACGCGCAACAATATCAATGTTTCCGATAAATTGGAGCCATGTACATATATTTCAAGCGAAAACGAAAGTAAAGAATTTTTGCCCAATATAACCATCGAAATGGAAACCGGCACAGGCAAAACTTATACTTTTTTGCGTACCATCTACGAACTGAATAGAATGTATGGTTTTAAAAAATTTGTAATCGTTGTGCCAAGTGTCGCCATACGCGAAGGCAGCATAAAAAATCTCGACATTACAAAGGAGCATTTTCAAAATTTGTATAACAAACCAAATGTAAACTTTATCGTTTACGACAGCCGCAAAATTACAGAGTTACGCAATTTCGCCATTTCAAACAGTGTCGAAATTCTGGTTATCAATATCGACAGTTTCAATAAAGACAACAACATTATTAATACCGTTCGCGAAACCGGCGTTAAACCGATAGAATATGTACAAAACACCAATCCAATTGTAATAATTGACGAGCCGCAAAATATGGAAGCCGAAATGCGTAAACAGGCAATTCATAATCTTAATCCGCTCTGCACCTTGCGTTATTCTGCCACGCACCGCAATTTTTATAATCTGGTTTATAGCTTAAATCCGGTACAGGCTTACGATATGGGTTTGGTCAAACATATTTCGGTCGATGGTATAACATCTGATAATTACAACAATGCGTTTATTCATTTTAAAGACATTAAAAAAAGCAAGCACAGCATTGCAGCAAAACTAACCATATTTGTAAATGAAAAAAACAGCCCGGTACAAAAAGACATAACCATCGAACCGGAAGACGATTTATATAATTTTTCCGGCAAACGCGACACTTACAAATTTGGTTTTATTTTAAACTCAATCAATGCCACCGAAGGAATAATTAAATTTTCGAACGGTTTGACCATGAAAAAAGGCGAAACAAACGGGGGATTAACCGAAGAAACAATTAAATATCAAATTGAACGTACCATAACAAGTCATTTCGAAAATATTAAAAAACTTGTTCCGAAAAAAATAAAAGTGTTGAGTCTGTTTTTTATTGACCGCGTTGCAAATTACCGTGTTTACGACGAAAAAGGAAACCCATCAAAAGGAATATATGCAAAATGGTTTGAAGAAAGTTTTGTAAAACAATTGAATGAAAATCAAGAAGTATTGAATGTCTTTAAAACGCTGTCAAAGTTCGAAACTTTGACAGCGTTAGAAATCGCCGCAAAAGTTCATGACGGTTATTTTTCGCAAGACAAAAAAGGTATTTTCAAAGATACTGGTGGCGAAACGCAAGACGACGAAAAAACCTACGATAAAATAATGAAAAACAAAGAACAATTATTAAGTCTCGACGAACCGCTGCAATTCATCTTTTCACATTCCGCATTGCGCGAAGGTTGGGACAATCCAAACGTTTTTCAAATTTGTACATTAAATGAGGCAAAATCGGAAATAAAAAAACGGCAGGAAATCGGGCGCGGTCTGCGTTTACCGGTAAACAGCGAAGGCATACAAATAAAAGACAAAAACATAAATACATTGACCGTAATTGCCAGCGAAAGTTATCTCGATTTTTCAAAAGCCTTGCAAACGGAAATTGAAACCGAAACCGGCGTAGAATTTAAAGGTCGCATAAAAGATAAAAACAAAAAAGCAACGCTGATAAAACTAAACAAAGAACTTACAGAAAGCGTCTTGTTTAATGAAATTTGGGAGAAAATTAAATATCGCACCCGCTACAATGTCGATATTGACAAACAGAAATTAATTAATACCGTAGTTGAGCGAATGAATGATTACAACGATTTTCCTACAACACGGACACCAAAATTACATTCAACTCTTGCAAATTTAAGTTTCGATAAATATGGCATCGTAAACGATGTTGTTCAAACCAACACCAAGAAAATCGAAAGCAATAGTTATTCTATTCCTGACATTTATTCGTACATACAAACCAGAGTTTTTGTAACACGCGACACAATTTTCCAAATATTAATTACTTCAGACCGGTGGTCAGAAATATTAATAAATCCGCAAATGTTTTTAGATAATTTTGTTCGAATTTTAAAATCGTCATTGCAAAGTTTAATGGTTGACGGCATTAAATACGAAAAAATCAACGAAACCGATTATGCTGTTTATGACATGACTTTGTTTGAAAAAGAAATAGAAAGCTACGAAAAAGATTTTTTTGAAGTGCAGAATTTCGAGAAAACAATGTACGACAAAATACCAACCGAAAGCATCACCGAAAGCCAATTTGCCAACGATTGCGAAACCGAGAGTAAAGTTAAATTCTATTTCAAGATTCCAAAAAAATTTAAAATAACAACACCACTTGGCGATTATTCACCAGATTGGGCTTTGATTTTAGAAAACGACAACCGTATTTATTTTGTTGCCGAAACCAAAAGCGACATCAGTGCTGACAAATTACGCCCCGACGAAAAAATGAAAATAAAATGCGGCGCCGAACATTTTAAAGAAATTGAAAATGTAAAATATCAAGCTGTTACAAAATTAGATGAGTTGATTATTTAAAAATTAATCCCTCACGACAAAATCCTATCAAACGTTACATTTGAACGATTGGTTAACGAATTTGAGAAAAATAATTCGTAGTGGCGTTTTCAAGTTCGGAAGACTTTCCAACGTCTGACAGGACTTGGAAACGTCAAATTATAAAACACTAACTATTTTAATTTGCATTTTTGCGTTGGTTTAATTATTTTTGTTACTTACTTTTTTGAACATTGAGCACAAATCTATTTATACTAACCGCCAGTAAATTAGACTTATTACCAACTAACTCGGGTAATGATGTTGACAACACTTGCAATTTATTTACTACTGAAAAAATTGATGAAGTTGAAAATCCATATATCCGTTTAGCATTAGAACAAGCTCAAAAATATAAGGTAACCGCAGTTTATTTTCGTAGATTTGAAGCTGATAATCGCCCACCGGTTGCACAAATTTATATTTACGATTTTACCGGCAAACCTTTAGACAAAACCTATATCGCCGAAAAACATAAAGAGCTTTGGAATGCCGGAGCAGTGCCTGTGTTTTATGTTTTTACCCAAACTGATGTAATTGTTTTTAATTGCATGCAAGCACCGGAATTTAATAAAGATTCAGGAGAAATAAAATATACTGTTTTTGAAACGATACATGATATTGCAAATGCTGAAACCGAACTCGATAAAATAAACCTTTTTTCAGCTCGTAATTTTGATAACGGGACATTTCTTGAAAATAAAGAAATTGCCAATAATTTTGAACTTAAAAACAGTGCTTACGAAAAATTATTGGGTGCTTTAAAAATTATCAGAGAAAGATTAATAAATATTGATGGACTTACAAAAGAGATAGCTCACAAACTTTTGGTGATGTCGATATTTGTAAAATATTTAGATGAGCGCCGCGATGAAAATAATGATTCTGTGTTCCCCAAAAATTTTTTTGATGATTATGCAGAAAAAGAAAATGCAAAATTTACTGATGTTTTTGAGATAAAGGGTGCAATTCTTAAATTATTTGATGATTTAAGCCATCCCGATAAGTTTAACGGAGAAATATTCAAATGGGATGATTCTGATGAACGAAAAATACTTGAAAACACAGATTTATCACAAATAATTATTTTTTTAGATAAAGGACTTGATACTAACGGGCAATTAATTTTATTTTGGCAATTGTATTCTTTTAATTATTTGCCAATTGAATTAATCAGCAATATTTACGAAGAATTTTTAGGTAAAAAAGCAGGTGTTGTTTATACGCCGCCGTTCTTAGTCAATTTGCTGATTGACGAATGTATGCCGCTCGATAAACCATTAGATAAATTAAAAATAATTGACCCCAGTTGCGGTTCGTCTATATTTCTTGTATCTGCCTACAAACGATTGGTTTTTTGGTGGCGAATACTTAATAATTGGCAACAAGCACCTATTCATATTTTAAAAGATATATTGATTAGAAATATATATGGAGTTGATAAAGACCCTGAAGCGATTCGGGTAAGTATATTCAGTTTAAATCTGGCAATGTGCGATTTGCTTTCACCCAAACAAATCAGAGAAGAACTGAAATTTGAAAGTCTTCTCGATAAAACTTTCTTTGCAAAAGATTTTTTTGAGATGGTAGTTAATAATCAATTACCTAATGATTTTGATTTGGCGATTGGTAATGCACCTTTTGGCAATTTTAAATCGAACAAAGATTTATACAGCAAATGGGCAATTGAAATAGATAACCTTGCAGTGAAAAACAAAATCAGAAAATCGATTCCAAAATATGAAATCTCACTGTTATTTGCCGAACAAGCTATAAAACTATGTAAACCATCAGGATTGTTATGTTTGATTATTCCTTCCGGTAATTTTTTATATAATACTAATTCATCATATTTTAGGAAATACTATTTAACGAATTACCAAGTTCCACAAATATTAGATTTTACTCATATTGCAAGAGTATTATTTAAAGCAACAACCAATCAGCGCGAAGGTGGCTCCGATGTTTCAACAATTGCCTTATTTGCTAAAAACGAATTGCCAAACGATAATAATATTTTGCATGTTACTTTCCGGCGCACCAAACCTGTAAAAGAAAAACTATATTTCGAGTTAGATAAATATGATTTTCATTACATTTCTAAAAAGATTGCACTTAGCGATAAAAAAGAAGATAAATTAGTTTGGAAAGCCAATTATTTAGGTGGTGGAAGAATACATTTTTTGGTTAAAAAATTGGTTCAAATAAAGAGGAATCTTGGAGACTTTATAGATAATAAAATTAAAACATCTAATTGGGTTTTTGAAACAGGTTTTTTGACTGGAAACAAAGAAGAAATTAAAAATCTGATTATATATGAAGAATTGATCAAAAAAGATTGTTTTAATGAAAATTATCGAGAAATCTATAATAAACTTAAAAATAAATATAAGCGAGCAAAATTTTTAACAAATCAAAGATTTATTCCTTTAAACTCTTTTAAAAGATATGAAATAAAAGAAAATAATATTGTTGAACTTAATGAAATATATTTTGAAGCTCCAAGAAATGAAAAATTATTTTCGCCTCCACATTTGTTAATAAAACAAGTAATTGAAAATAAAAAAATACCAATTGTATTTAGGGATGATTATTTGTGTTTTAGAAAAGGAATTGTAGGAATTCATTCACCTGAAAATGAAAAAAATATATTATTAGATATATATAGATTATTAAAAAATAATATATCTTCTTTTTTTATAATGGCAACATCAAGTTCATTTATGATAGGCAGATCAACACCTTTTTTAAAAGAAGATTTAATAAAAATTCCTTTTCCTGAAAACGAAAAAGAATTTGAATTAGCAGAAATAGAGCAAATCATTGTAGATGATGTAATCGATTATATGATAGATTTTCGCAGTGCAGGCGAAAATTCAAAAGTCTTGCAAGCACCTATCGATAAAGAATTAGATAAATTCGGCAACCTGTATTGCGAAATGATGAATACGGTGTATAAAACGCTGAAACCATTCAAACCCATTAAAACAAAATCTTTTGTTTGTTATCCGTTTTACTTTGGTGATAAAGTGCCTGAAATAGAAACCGAGGATTTTGATAAACTGGAAGCAGATTTAAATGCAATTATTATAAAAACTCGGGAACATGCAAACCTAAGAATGATTCGTGTTATGCAAATTTACGATAAAAATGTAATATACATGATAAAACCCAATCAATTGCGCTATTGGTTACAATCTATTGCCATTCAAGATGCAGACGAAACAGGTGCTTATTTTCAACGATTAGGCTTTTAAGATGTTTTACCAACAACAAATAATTACCTCAATCGGAAACGCACCGGATGGAATGCAAAAAAATGCTACTATTTCGGCTGTTCTTGAGTTTGTTGAAAATTATTTACCGGAATTTGCATTGGAATACAAATATATCGAGAATGAAAAAGGGCTAAATCACTATCTTGTATTAAATCTGGCAGGTAAAGCCATAATTAAAAAGTGTATTTTCCGATTCCAACACGAAAATATGGAAAACCCTGAACGTGGAGATAGTCCATTCAACGATTTTGCTGTATATTCTAATTCCGAAAACGTCTATGAAGTAGAAGGTATAACCTATAAAAAAGATGAACCATTTTTTGTTTTCGAGTGTAAAATTTTAGGGTTGAAGGAAAAACTTCGCGAAAAAGAATATTTGATAGGTCATATAAAGAATAAGAAATACATACTTTGTGGTGGAATAGAAAGATATAAACAGGAAATACATGGAGCTAAATTGCCAAAAGCCGGTTTGATAGGATATGTAAAAGAAAAAGATTTTGAAACATGGTATAAACAATTAAACAATTGGATTGAAGGTTTTGCTTCAGATGTATCCGATAATTGGACTGCATCTGATAAATTGATAATGCAAAAATCTAACGAAATAATTGCACTACTTACTTCCGAAAATTCCAGAATTCTAAATAACAAGCCTATTTTCTTATATCATCTGTGGGTTAATTTGCTCTAATCGTAGCGCTAACCAACAAAATAAAACAAGAGATTTACAGGCTGTTGGTTGATGAGTTTAAATATTTTAAATAGAAAAGGAAAATTATTATATTGCAGAATTTTGTAATTTAAGTTAAATATAACATTGAACCAAAAAGAAAAATGAAAGAAATTGAGAATTCAAAATACAATCCGGAAATAGAAACTGAAGACTTGGGCAATCAAACAATAACTAAGCCTTTTATTCCGAGTAAAATAAGAATAGATCAACAAAATGTGAATCTTGGGTTGATTATAGAAATGCTTAAATTTGAAGAAATCAATTTAATGCCTGATTTTCAAAGAAAAGCAGGTTTGTGGAGCGATAAACAAAAATCTCAATTAATTGAATCCGTTTTATTAGGTTTACCATTGCCATCTTTTTATTTTAGCGTTGATTCATTAACCAACAAATGGGTTGTTGTTGATGGTTTACAAAGATTAAGCACTTTTAAGTCCTTTATTATTGATAAAACTTTAATATTAGATGGACTCGAATTTTTAGAGCAATACAAAGGAAAGAACTATGATAAATTAAGTAGAGAAGATATTAGAAAAATTAGCGGATTCAAAATAAATTTATATCTGATTGATAAAGAAACTCCACATAATGTGAAATTTTTAATTTTTAAAAGAGTGAATTCCGGTGGATTAGATTTAGAGCCACAGGAAATGAGACATGCGTTAAATCAGGGCAAGCCTGCTGAGTTTATAAAAAAAATGTCAAATCTTGATGAATTCAAATTTGCAACTGAAAACAAAATTAGGACAGACAGACAAGAAGACAGAGATTTCGCGAATAGATTTGTAGCATTTTATCTTTTAGGTTATGAAAACAAGTATGAAGGAGAATTAGATACTTTTTTAAACACCGGTATGGCTTTGCTAAATGAAAAATCTGAAAATGAATTAAATGATATTATGGCAGCATTTCGTAATGCAATGACACTTTCATTAGAAATATTCGGAAAAAACACATTTAGAAAAATGTATTCAAATGAAAATCGTCGTAATCCCATTTCTAAATCTGTTTTTGATACAATTAGCGTTAATCTGGCATGGTTATCAATGGAAGAACAACAAATAATAAAATCTAAAAGCAATATTTTTATAGAAAAATTATTAAAATTATTTGATGATAAGGACAGTGATTTTCATCGTTCTATAACTACAGGAACAGGACAGAAAACAAGTGTTTTCTTTAGATTCTCCACAATAAAAAATTTACTTAAAGAAATAATTGAAAATGATAAAAAAATTTGAAATAAAAAATTTCAAATCGCATGAAAACACTGATTTGGAATTTTCTAATATTACTATTTTGACGGGAATGAACGGAATGGGAAAATCATCTGTTATTCAAGCATTATTGTTATTACGTCAATCTTATTTGAAAAGCATGTTGCACTTGGGGCTAGAGTTAAATTCTGATTTATGTAGTATTGGGGTTGCAAAAGATGCAATTTATCAATACGCTACTGTTGACAATATTATTTTTAAACTTTGGACTGATAATTTTATACGAAGATGGGATTTTATTGTAGATAATAGAAAATTAGATGCTACTTTTATTAATAATTCAGATTTAGATATTGAGTATGAAGATGAAGAAGACAAAGAAAATAGTATTATAGAAGAAACAAAATCGTTAAAAGAACAATGTTTGTTCGATAATAATTTTCAATATATTAGTGCATTTAGAAATGGGCCTGTGAAAGATTATGACAGAAATACTTCTGCTGTTGAAATTTTTAATCAAATATCAGGTAAAGAAGGACGTTGCGAATGGTTAGCACATTATTTAGATTTTCATAAAAACTTAAAAGTTAATGAACATTTAATACATCATGAAGAAAGTAGTCCGGAGTTGATGTATCAGGTTCAGTTTTGGATGCAAAGTATTAGCCCCGACATCAATATTCATTTAGAATTAAATGGAGCAAATTATAAACTAAAATATAGTTTTGGTAGAGGCGAGCATAATACCACTACCGATAAATTCGAAGCAATGAATGTAGGCTTTGGAATATCTTACGTACTGCCAATTGTTGTGGCTACACTTTCAGCTAAACCAGGCTCTTTAATAATAATTGAAAATCCGGAATCACATATTCACCCTTCTGCCCAATCAAAACTAATGGAATTGATAAGTAAAGCAGCTAAAACAGGGGTGCAATTTATAATAGAAACACACAGCGACCATATTATTAATGGATTATTAGTTGCCCTAAAATTTGGACTTATTTTGCCGGAAGAAACTTCAATTTATTACTTTGATAAAGAAATAACAAGGCAGACAACACAATCTTACAAAATAAATGTCAGTTCCAATTGTAGAATAAAAAATGCTCCAGAAGGATTTTTTGATCAATTTGGTAAAGATTTAAGAATATTAATGCAGACTAAAAAAACATAACTTAAAAATGCATAGATTTCATATATACATTCATTTTCCAAGTGAAAATCTTATAGAGAAAATTAACTCTGCAGAATCTTACGACATCTACATGGACAATTTAGGAATTATAATTGATCGTGCAGATTGTGAAACTGGTGCAGAGCTATATTATTCTGGAAGTAATGTTGATGAATTTGGTGAAGCAATAGCCTTGATTAATGAAGAATTTGGAGTAGGTAATTTTGACCACATGACAGTTGTTAATTTATTACTTCAATTTGCTCATAATTGGGAAGAAAAACCAAAATTTATTGAAAATGAAGATCAATGTTTATATAGATTATGGGAAATTGAAAACAGAGAATTAATAAGTGAATTTCCTCCCTACTTAAAGGAAATAACAGAACATAAATTTTTACAACCAGGTGAGAATTATATTCTTTTAAACATCACAAATGCCTTTATTTTCCAAAGAAATTTTATACCAATATTTAAGGATTGTAGGTCGAGTGCAATAAACTCACTTCCACAATTTATTCACATTCTAATAATTAATAATTTTATTGAATTAGAAAACTGGTTTGAATACAAAAGAATTAGAAGAAATTATAACTTTGATGATAATAGACATATTGAAAATCATCCAGATTATAGAAGAGATAAGTCTCCTATTTTAGAAGGACAAAATGGAAAGGCAAGATTAGCTGAATTGTTAATAACATCAATTACAGACCAAAGAGCACCTGAAAAAATCTCAAAAGATTTATTGAATTTTGATATTGATAAAAATTGTTATGTGTGGTTTGAATCTGAAAATGCCGGAAATCAATATCATGGATATCATGTAGTAAAACCAGTAACTCATGAACGAGATAAAGAAACAGAAAATATAATTCCACCAAGGATTAAAAGAATATTGGAATATAAGTTGCAGATAAACCAATACCAAGTTTTTTAAGCATGATACCTTTTTTCTGGCTAATCCAATTAAAGAAATATGCACAAAGAGAAAACCTCACCGACCTGCTCAATTTATTCGACCAGATTGCCGCTTTAACCAAAAAAGTAAACCAAGAAATTTACGGCTTACTTGTTAACGAATTTAAGTATTTTGAGTAATTATCCCAAATTTTTAACCCTACCAAGTCCGGCAGACTTTCCAACGTGCGAAGCACTTGGAAACGTCAAAAAAAATAAAAAATAAATTTTAACGTTTCCAAGTGGTTGCACCACGTTGGAAAGTTTTCTGGACTTTCCAACGTCCGAAAGGACTTGGAAACGTCAAGATGTTTTAAATTTTAACGTTTCCAAGTGGTTGCACCACGTTGGAAAGTTTTTTCATGCAGAAGACTTTCCAACGTCTGACAGGACTTGGAAACGTCAAATTATAAAAATTAATAGACATTAGACAATTTCCGTCAGTGTGGACAATAATTTGGCAGGTGTTTGATATGATTTTTTTCAGTGCGGACAAAAAACTTGCAGGTGTTTGATATGATTTTTTTCAGTGTGGACAATAATTTTGCAGGTGTTTGGTATGATTTTTTTCAGTGCGGACAATAATTTGGCAGGTGTTTGATATGATTTTTTTCAGTGTTTGGTATGATTTTTTTCAGTGCGGACAATAATTTGGCAGGTGTTTGATATGATTTTTTTCAGTGTTTGGTATGATTTTTTTCAGTGCGGACAATAATTTGGCAGGTGTTTGGTATGATTTTTTTCAGTGTTTGGTATGATTTTTTTCAGTGCGGACAATAATTTGGCAGGTGTTTGATATGATTTTTTTCAGTGTTTGGTATGATTTTTTTCAGTGTGGACAATAATTTGGCAGGTGTTTGATATGATTTTTTTCAGTGTTTGATATGATTTTTTTCAGTGCGGACAATAATTTTGCAGGTGTTTGATATGATTTTTTTCAGTGTTTGATATGATTTTTTTCAGTGCGGACAATAATTTGGCAGGTGTTTGGTATGATTTTTTTCAGTGTTTGATATGATTTTTTTCAGTGCGTAGATAAGGTTTTCAACTTTGACAAAGCTCCCAAGCTTTGTCAAAGTTAAACAATATCCGAACATATAATTTAGTTTTCTGTTTTCTTGGCAAATTTATGTCTTAAAACGCCAATAACCGGTGGCATTACAGAAACAATAATGATTGCAATAATAATAATTGAAAAATGCGATTTGACGAATTGCAGGTTGCCAAAAAAATGTCCGACCCAGCAAAAAGTATTTACCCACATAATGTTG
>Ga0265327_10001264_pt1 | contig 33350 bp, 18 predicted proteins | sample 41621metaG_FD_202089 | JGI IMG/M metagenome (GOLD analysis project Ga0265327, IMG submission 202089) | Rhizosphere microbial communities from Carex aquatilis grown in University of Washington, Seatle, WA, United States - 4-16-21 metaG | ecosystem: Host-associated > Plants > Roots > Rhizosphere...
GGTGCAGCGCTTTTTGTAGTGAAGAATAAAAATTTAGATACTGTTTTGGCAGTGTATAACGATGGTGTATATATTTTTATAAACGATAATCTTGCAAAAACCGTTGCCGGTAAAGGTTTGGTTGTAAAATCGACAAGCTCCAGCGGTAAACAATCTTCGCAGGAATATTTCAGAGTTACCAACGACAGCACAGTATTATATGTAAACGATAGTCCGGCAAAAACAGTGCAAGGAAAAGGTATTTTAGTAAAATCCACCAGTTCGAGTGGCAAATCGATACAAAACAATTATATGCAAATAACACCCGACAGTACAGTATTTTATATTAACGACAGCCCTACAAAAGCAACACAAGGAAAAGGAATTCTAGTAAAATCAACCAGTACCGGAGGTAAAAACTCTACCAACCACGATTATATGCGCATTTCGCCCGACAGCACCAATTTTTATATTCGTGAAAATTCAGGCAATGGAAAAGGTTTTGCAGTTAAAACATTAGGCACAAATAACAAAGATTTGTTAAATATTAGCAGCGACAGTACCGCTTTTTCTACCAACGACAACCAAAAGCACGTAGTTTTTAAAACACCATCGCAAAACAATCCGTTGTTAAATGTTGAAGGCAGCGTAAAAGTAAGCAATTCAACTGATACTTTGCGCGGCTCCATAAAATGGAACGGCGAACGATTTGCAGGAAACGTAACCGGCAACCAAACCGGAACATTTTTAATGAGTTTTGGAGCGCCTGCATTAGCAAACGTTACTTTAACTGCAATGACAAAGACCACCATAGCAGCATCATCAAATGTAACCGACGATGGCGGTGGTTATGTATTTTTAAAAGGCTTTTGCTGGAATACAACCGGACTACCAACCCGAAAAAGTACAAAAGTTTTAAGTGGCGAAGACGAAGGCGCATTTACTGATACGTTGAAAAATTTAACTTGCGGTACAACTTACCATGTAAGAGCTTATGCAATAAATGCCAGCAGCACCAGTTATAGCGATGAAGTAACATTTATTGCAACTTTTGCACCAACTGTCACAACCACAAATGTAACTGCAATGACATCTAACACAGCAACCTGTGGTGGCAGCGTAACAGATGACGGTTGTTTGCCTGTTACAGCGCGTGGTGTTTGTTGGAATACGACAGGCACGCCAACGATTGCAGACAATCACTCTACAGACGATGCTGGCACTGGGGCTTTTACAAGTATAATGACCGGTTTGATAGGTGGTAGTACTTATTACTATAGAGCTTATGCTACCAATAGTAAAGGAACTGGTTATTCAAGTGAGAAAACTTTTTTACTTGGTGCTGTTGATTATGATGGTAATGTTTATAATACGGTTATTATTGGAACACAAATTTGGATGAACGAAAATCTAAAAACTAAACATTTTCAAAATGGTGACCCACTTGATTTTGCTACAGAGAAAACTGCATGGTCAAATTATGGTACTTCACCCAAATATAGCTGGTATAATTATGATATAAACAATAATATTACATATGGAGCAATATATAACTTTCCTGCGGCTGCAGATAGTAGAAATGTTTGCCCGATTAGTTGGCATGTTCCTAGTAATGCTGAACTAACAACATTAATAAATGCTTTGGGTGGTGACGCTGTTGCTGGAGGAAAATTAAAAGAAGCTGGAACTACTCATTGGATTAGTCCAAATACTGGCGCAGACAATAGTAGCGGTTTTTCTGCATTACCAGGTGGCATTTGCGATTACTACGGTAATTTTGGGTCTATTGGTTCTGTGGGTAGGTTTTGGAGTTGTACTGGAATAGCGAATGGAGGCTATCCATGTGGTTACTATTTAGATTTGGGCAATAGTAGCTCTAATGCCAGTGGACCAAATACTTTTGCGAACTCTGGTGGGTCAATTCGTTGCATCAGTGATAATACTGCGACATCAGGTGCAATCATTAGCACGAATCCTGTTAACTTTGTACAAGCCACAGGAACTTTTGGTGGAAATATCACTAGTGATGGAGGAGCAGCAATTACTGCACGTGGTGTTTGTTGGAGCACTTCACCAAGTCCAACTCTTGCAAATAGCAACTTTACTATTGAAGGTTCGGGTTCAGGTACCTTTACAAGCACGATTACTGGATTAACAGTAGGCACTACCTATTATTTGAAGGCTTATGCAACTAATAGTGTAACGACCACTTATGGCAATGAAATTAGTTTTATTCCCCAAAATGAAATCGCAGATTATGATGGAAATGTGTATACTCCAGTTACAATAGGAACACAAATTTGGTTAAAAGAAAATTTGAAAACTACTCATTATTCAAATGGTGACCCTATACCCAACATTACGGATAATACAACTTGGGCAGGCTTAACGTCGGGAGCATATTGTTGGTATAATAATGATTATGCTGTTTATGGTGCAATCTATGGTGCATTATATAATTTGTATGCTTTAACAGATAGTCGAAATATTTGCCCAGTAGGTTGGCACGTTCCTTCTGATTTGGAAAATACTACTATGACAGATTATCTTGGCGGAAGTAATGTCGCTGGAGCAAAACTAAAGGAAACTGGCATATTACATTGGAACAGCCCAAATACAGTTGCAACAAATAGTAGTGGATTTAGTTTATTGGGTTCAGGTTTACGTGTTTATTCAACTGGAGCTTTTGACCAACTAAATCTTGTTGGTTATTTTTGGAGTACATCAGGTATTGATCGGTATATTTATATGGAATATCCTTCATGTGGTAGAGAAAGTTCACCTGCAACAATGGGGTTACCTGTTCGCTGCGTAAAAAACCCATAAAATGATTTATTTGAAATAAAAGCGGTATTGATAAAAAAAATAGCCTTTTTAAAGGGCTGTTGACCAAAACCCTGCCAGCCTTTGGAAGGCAGGCAGGATTGATGAGCAAAACCCGACGGGTCTTCAAGACCCGTCGGGTTTAAAGAAGAAAATAATTTTAACCAGTATAAAATAGCTTATGAAAAAAGTACTTTTAGTAACAATTGCACTAATTCTAACAGCAAAAATCTATGGACAAACAGGAGGCGTAAGTGTTAGCAGCACCAATGCAAATCCACATGCCAGCGCTATGCTCGATGTGCAATCGACAACAAAAGGTTTTCTCGTGCCACGCATGACAAAAGCTGAGCGCGATTTGATTAGTGCACCTGCAACAAGTTTAATAATTTACCAAACCGATAATCTGGCCGGATTTTATTATTACGACGGCCTTACATGGAAAATAATGGGCAGCGGTGCTGGTGGCACAGAAACTGACCCTGTTTTTACCGCATCGCCAGCCTTTACAATTGCGGCAGCAGATATAACGAACTGGAATCTTGCCAAAAGCTGGGGAAACCATGCAGGATTGTACCGCCCAATTGCTTACGTACCCGATTGGAGCGAAATATTAAACAAACCAAATCTTTCATTGGTTGCTGCAAGCAATGATTATAATGATTTGTTAAACAAACCCTGGATTAATAATAGCAGCAGTGTATATAAAACCGCCGGAAATGTTGGTATTGGTACATCGAAACCCAAAAGTAAATTAGTTGTGCAATCTGATTCTTTATCGGCAGATGGAGCAGCTTTTTTTGTATTAAAAAACAACAAAGGCGATACAGTTATGGCTGTTTATAACGATGGTGTAATATTTTTTATAAACAACAATCTTGTAAAAGCAACACAAGGAAAAGGTATTTTGGTAAAATCAACAAGCACAGGTGGCAAACTACCACAGCAGGAATATTTTAGAATTACCAACGACAGCACAGTTTTGTATGTAAATGATAATCCTGCGAAAGCAACACAAGGAAAAGGAATTTTGGTAAAGTCCACAAGTACAGGTGGCAAAGCGGTACAAAATAATTACATGAGTATATCGCCTGACAGCACCGTTTTTTATATTAACGACAGCCCGACAAAAGCAACACAAGGAAAAGGAATTTTAGTAAAATCAACCAGTACCGGAGGTAAAAACTCTACCAACCATGATTATATGCGCATTTCGCCCGACAGCACCAATTTTTACATTCGCGAAAATTCGGGCAATGGAAAAGGTTTTGCTGTTAAAACATTAGGCACAAATAACAAAGACTTGTTAAATATTAGCAGCGACAGTACCGCTTTTTCCACCAATGACAACGAAAAGCACGTTGTTTTTAAAAAACCAACGCAAAACAATCCTTTGCTGAATGTTGACGGCAGCGTAAGAGTAAGCAATTCAACTGATACGTTACGCGGCTCTATAAAATGGAACGGAGAACGCTTTGCAGGTAATGTAACAGGCAACCAAACCGGAACATTTTTGATGAGTTTTGGTGCACCGGCATTATCGAATGTAACTTTAACCGCAATGACAAAAACTACCATTGCAGCATCGTCAAATGTAACCGACGATGGCGGTGGTTATGTATTTTTAAAAGGCTTTTGCTGGAATACAACCGGACTACCAACCCGAAAAAGCTCAAAAGTGTTGAGTGGCGAAGACGAAGGCGCATTTACAGATACATTAAAAAACTTAACTTGCGCAACAACATACCATGTACGAGCTTATGCAATAAATGCCAGCAGCACCAGTTATAGCGATGAAGTTACTTTTTTAGCAACTTTTGCACCAACAGTTACTACAACTACTGTTAGTAGTATAACAGAAAGTTCTGCAAATTGTGTTGGAAATGTAATTGATGATGGTTGCCTTGCAGTAACTGCGCGTGGTGTTTGTTGGAATACAACTGGAACTCCTACAATAAATGATAGTCATACAACTGATGGTATTGGTACAGGTATTTACATAAGTACTTTAAATAGTTTATCATTAGGGTTAAAATATTATTACAGAGCTTATGCAACCAATAGCAAAGGAACAAGTTATGGTAATGTGCAAAACTTTATAATTGGCGCCGTGGATTATGATGGAAACGTTTATGATACCGTTAAAATTGGCACTCAAGTTTGGTTGAAACAAAGTTTGAAAACAACACATTACTCCAATGGTGACCCTATTACTCTTGTAACAAATAATGCAACTTGGGCTAGTTTGACAACAGAAGCATATTGTTGGTATAATAATGATTATGCAGCATACGGTGTAACTTATGGGGCATTATATAATTGGTATGCAGTAAGTGACAGTAGAAATATTTGTCCGGTTGGTTGGCATGTTCCAAATGATACTGAATGGAATACATTAATAACTTACTTAGGAAGTAACTCAGGAGGCAAAATGAAAGAAACAGGGATAACACATTGGTCGGCTCCCAATACAGGTGCAACTAATGAAAGTGGGTTTAATGGATTACCATCTGGTTTTCGTCAAGAAGCTGATGGTTCATTTGGTTATGTTGGATATTACTTTGAATGCTGGGGCAGTACAGAATCCAATGCTTCAAGCGCAAATGACCACGAACTTTATTATAATAATACTGGTGTTTATTCTGTCAGCTTATCAAAAAGGTACGGTTTTGTAGTTCGTTGCATAAAAAACTGATAAAATGCCATATTTGAAATAAAAACGGCAATGAGAAAAAAATTTAGCCTTTTTAAAGGGTTGTTGGCCAAAACCCGACGGGTCTTGAAGACCCGTCGGGTTTGAAAAGGTTGTCCAAAACCCGACGGGTCTTGAAGACCCGTCGGGTTTAAAAAGGTTGACCAAAACCCAACGGGTCTTGAAGACCCGTTGGGTTTGAAAAGGTTGTCCAAAACCCGGTCTTGAAGACCCGTCGGGTTTAAAAAGGTTGACCAAAACCCGACGGGTCTTGAAGACCCGTCGGGTTTAAAAAGGTTGTCCAAAACCCGACGGGTCTTCAAGACCCGTCGGGTATAAAAAGGTTGTCCAAAACCCGACGGGTCTTGAAGACCCGTTGGGTTTGAAAAGGTTGTCCAAAACCCGACGGGTCTTGAAGACCCGTTGGGTTTAAAAAGGTTGACCAAAACCCGACGGGTTTTTAAAACCCGTCGGGTTTAAAAAGGTTGACCAAAACCCAACGGGTCTTGAAGACCCGTTGGGTTTAAAAAGGTTGACCAAAACCAGACGGGTTTTTAAAACCCGTCGGGTTTAAAATTTGTAAAAGAACGGAAAATAAAATAACTTTGTATAAATTTAAAAAATAAAAAAAATGCAACGACTTGTATTAACAATAAATAATGCAGAAAACACACAAAAATTTCTACATTTTATAGAACAATTCAATTTTATTGAAACTATTGAAATAGCTAATCCTATAAAAGCTTTTAAAAAACAGAAAGCAAAAGCCAATGCAATAGAAATAAAGCATGTAATACCCGAAAGTAAATTTACATCGTGGGAAGAATTTGAAAGTCATTGCGGCTTATGGTCTGGTAGAGATATTACAAAAGAAAGTTTACGCAAAATGGCATGGAGGGTTTGCTAATGGTATTATTGGACACAAATATTTTAATAGAAATATTTAAGAAAACACCTTCATTTATCGACCAGATACGAATAATAGGGGTAAATAATATCACCATAAGTAAAATGTCAATTTTCGAAATGATACTTGGTGCATTGAATAAAAGAGAGTTGAAAGAAATAAACAGCTTTTTAAGTAAATTTTCGCAGATAAATATCAATGAACAAATTAGCGATAAGACATTCGAGTTATTAAACAAATATCGTTTGAGTCATGGTTTATTTATTAATGACGCAATTATTGCCGCAACCTGTTTAGAATATCAAATACCGCTTTATACATTGAATACAAAGGATTTTAAATTTATTGATGGTATTGAATTGTACTGAAAAATTACAAAAATAGATTTACATTTTAAAACGAAATTTTATGAAAAGAGTTATTTTATTAATCATATCAATATTTGTTTACAGTTTTGCATTTTCGCAAGCGTTGGTAAACAATGGCGCTACAATGGTTGTAGAAAGTGGCGCTTCCATTAATGTTGTTGGTAGCAGTTATGTCAATAATAATAGCGGCACAATAAATCTCAATGGCAACATCAAACTCGATGGTGATTTCGTCAACAATTCCACAAATGGCGTATTGGTCAATCCAAACACCAACGGCGAAATTATCTTTTATGGTCTTAACCATAACATTAGCGGAAGTACAAATTCTGTTTTCGAATTTGAAAAATTAACGGTTTCAAGTGGTGCAACGGTAAATCTAAGTGCAGGTAAATATTTAACTGCTTATGGAAATATTACCAATAATGGCACATTTACTTTGTCAGCAGATGTTTCCGGAACTTCATCGTTAATTGACAACGGTACAATAAACGGAACGTTCAAAGTGCAGCAATATTTAACAGGTGGCAATGGTCGCTTTGCGCATTTTGTTTCGAATCCAACGTCAAACCAAACAAATATTTATTACGCACAAGCTCCAACAACCGATTATATTTATCGCTATAACGAACTTTATGCAGCCAATGCAAGTTCTGGTTGGGAAGGTTGGTACAATAATTTAGAAACTATGCGTGGTTATATTATTCGCTATACTAATGACCAAACAAAGGTTTTTACCGGAACGCCAAACACCGGCACAATTGGAACGGATAATAATGTAACAAAAACAACATCAACAGCGCATCTGGATAGAAACGGATTTAATTTAGTTGGAAATCCATATCCGTCGTCAATTGATTGGAACGCCGCGAGTGGCTGGACAAAAACAAATCTTGATGACGCATTGTATATTTGGAAACCATTGGCACAGATTTATGCAACGTATATAATCAATACAAATACCGGAGCCAACGGTGGAACGCGCTATATTGCACCCGGACAATCGTTTTTTGTGCGCGTCAGTTCAGATGGTTACGGAACGTTGAAAATGAATAATTCCGTTCGTGTTCATAACAATGTCGCGTTTATGAAAAACGAACAAACAACAACGCCAACCTTACATTTAAAAGTAGAAAACAAAAAATATTCCGATGATATTGCAATCTGTTTTCTCAACGAAGCTACCGATTTGTTTGATAAAGGTTACGATGCTTACAAAATGTTTAGCTCGAATGATAGTGTACCGCAATTGTTTACGCAAATAGATTCAAAAAACTTGCTTTCGATAAACACATTGAAAATGCCAAACGATTTTTCGAATTATTCAATTCCAATTGGTTTTAAAACAGGTTTTGCCGGTAATTTTACCATTTCGTTAAATGATATTTCGGGATTGTCAAGTGAGCAAATATTTTTAGAAGATTTAGTTGCCGGCGCAACAATTGATTTGAAAGCAAACAATTATTCATTTTATTCAACTGCCACAAATAATATAACACGCTTTAAATTATTATTTGCAATTCCTACTCAGGTTGATTTATTAAAATCGCAATCTATTCAACTTTATTCATTTGCTCAAACATTGTACGTAAATATTCCTGAAAATACGAAAAGTCAGATTGTTATTTTTGATATGTTAGGAAAACAAGTTTTTGCAAAACAAACATCAGAAATTAATAATGTATTTGAATTGTCTAAATTGCATGGTGATTATGTAGTTAAAGTTGTTACGTCAAAAGAAACTAAAACTAAAAAAATATTTATCAATGAAAAGTAAAATATTTTTAAAAACTGTTGTTCCTTTTTTGGTTGTCGTTCTTTTGATAATGATAAATGCAATCATTTTACAAATTCAGGCACAGGAATTTCCGCCGCCAGGTCCGCCAGCGTCTTCAGGTGCGCCAATTGATGGTGGTGTTAGCATTTTGATAGCCGCCGGAGTTGCTTATGGTGCAAAGAAATTGTACAAAAAACGAACTAGCGAAAATGATTTATGAATAAAATAAATTTAGCTTTTTTAAAGGGCAAAAGGTATTTGTACTTTGCATTTTTCCCTTCACACTTTTGCCTTCGCGCGAAAAAATGCAAAGAGCAAATATATTTTACTTTTTCTTGCCCTTTAAAAAAGCTAAATTTTTCGCTACCGCCTACAGCCGTTTTGCTGTAAAATAAAAAAAACTGTTAGTCGGCTTCGCCGACCAACGGTTTTGGATAATAAAAATAAAAATATTTTGGTTTTCCAAACCAATTCAATAACTTTGGATTATCAAAACACAAAAACAAAATTAATGAACGATGAAAAAAAATGCCTATAACATAAAATATGCAACCATACCCGCATTTTTCCCTGACGCGCTGGCTGACGCATGAAAAAATGTGGGTACGGTGCATATTTTTTTTCGATGTAATGAAAAACTAAAAACATTGTGGGTGTCTCCGAACCCTAATTCACCGCAAAGGCGCAAAGGCGCTAAGTTGTATCTAATCAACTAAAAATCTTTGCGACTTAGTGTCTTTGCGGTGAAAAAATCCGTTTTGAGACAGTATCAATGTTAGTTTAATATGTTACTGTATAAGAATAAGTAGTTTGTACCGGTTGTGTAGTTGGTTGTTGTTGCGTTGGTACAAAATTGACATTATAATTTATTTGAACATCTTTTGGTAAGGTAAAAGTAATTTTAACTTTATGCTGAATACTCACGCGAAATCCACGGTTGCGTGTTTTTTCGTATTTAAGCGCTTTTACCAACCGGATTGCTTCATCGTCGCAACCAAAACCCAAACCTTTAATCACTTTAACTTCGAAAACCTCGCCATTGTCATTAATCTGAATTGCAAGATGCACCGTCCCTTCAATTTTCTTTTCGAGCGCTTCTTTTGGATACACAAGATTTTCGGCGATAAACTTTCTAAATTCCTCATTACCTCCAGCAAATTTAGGCACATTTACAAACCGGTCTTTTTTATCATTTTTCATTTTCTCGAAAACTTTAATGTCAAAGGTTTGCAAAGATAACAAATGTTTTTATTTTGGTGTAAGTTTTGTAATATTTTTGAAAATGTCCTTATTTTTCGGTATATTTGCTTTTTATATTTTGACCCAAAAAACAAAGAATATGGTAGCATCAGAATTTGAAGTTCTCACACTTGGAAAATGTTCGGTAAAGTCGCCGCTTCATTTATCCAGCATCGAAGGCGATGGAACCTTTAGTTATGTAAACGACGGCGACAGAGTTTTGCACGACGTATCACTCCAAAATTTTATCAACAAAAAAGCTTCAGATGAAATTCCTATTTCATTTGAAAGAACCGGACCGCGCGAATATCTGTATTTCGAGCCGGCAAAAACAAAAGTAGCCATTGTTACTTGCGGCGGGCTTTGTCCGGGACTTAACAATGTCATCCGCAGTCTGGTTATGGCGCTGTTTTATCGTTACAAAGTTACAAATATTATCGGCGTCAAATATGGTTACGAAGGATTAATTCCGTCATTTAACCATCCGATTGTCGAACTAATTCCATCGGTAGTCGATAATATTCATTCGTTTGGTGGAACAATACTTGGTTCGTCGCGCGGAATGCAGGATGTTGGCGAGATGGTCGATTCACTCGAAAAACTAAACGTCAATATACTTTTTTGCGTTGGTGGCGACGGCACACTCAAAGGCTGTCATGCAATACACGAAGAAATTGCAAAACGCGGTTTAAAAATATCGGTTGCCGGAATTCCAAAAACAATCGACAACGACATCAATTATATCGACCGTTCATTTGGTTTCGAAACCGCCGTAAGTATTGCCATGGAAATTATCCGCGACGCGCACAACGAAGCAATGGGCGCATACAATGGCATTGCGCTTATTAAATTAATGGGACGCGATTCGGGATTTATTGCTGCCAATGCCGCGTTGTCAATACAGGAAGTAAATTATGTACTCGTTCCAGAATTGGATTTTGATCTTTACGGCGCAAAAGGATTTTTACGCGACTTGCGCAAACGTCTTGAAGAACGCCACCATGCAATGATAGTTGTTGCCGAAGGAGCCGGACAGTATTTATTCGACGACCAATCGACCGAGCGCGATGCGTCGGGAAATGTTAAACACAAAGATATAGGTTTATTGTTAAAAGATAAAATAAGCGAAGAATTTGACCATAAAAACTTTGCATTTACGTTAAAGTATATAGACCCGAGTTACATTATCCGCAGCGCATCGGCAAATGCAAACGACAGTAAATTTTGCAGTCAAATGGCGCAAAACGCGGTACATGCAGCAATGGCGGGCAGAACAGATTTTGTGGTGGGACATTGGAACAGTCATTTTACTTTGTTACCAATTCCGTCGGCAGTAAAGGAACGAAAGAAAATTCACCTCGAAAGCGAATTGTGGTGGAACGTTCTCGAAGCTACCGGTCAACCTACAAAAATGAAAAACTAATTCAATGGACAATGGCAATGGACAATGGACAATGGCAATGGACAATGGACAATGGCAATGGACAATTAACAATGGACAATTGAAAATTCATAATTTATAATTCATAATTCTTAATTAATCTATGAAAAAAGCTTTACTATTTATTATTTTGTTGACATTGCTGATTTGCAGCGTGCAGGCGCAAAAAGGAATGGAAACAAAAGAAGTCAGCAACATGTACACCGACACAACTTTAAAATTAGACTTCTCAGAAAAGTTTAGTGTTTTAAGATCGAAAACATCCATAAAACACGGAATGTACAGATTAATAAACTCGGACGAAGAAGTAATCACCGAGGGAAACTATGTAAATAATTTAAAAGACGGCGAATGGAAATTCCATTATCCCAACGCACCGCACATTATGAAAGCCGAAGGAAGTTATGCAAGCGGCGTCAAAACAGGCGAATGGAAACTGTATTTTCTCGACGGTCAAAAATTACGCGAAAAAATAAACTACATTAAAGGCGAAGACATGATTGCCGTTGAGCGATACTACGATAACGAAAACAAAAAAAACGGCGGATTGTTGCAGCGACATGATACCACGTATGCCGAAGTGGGGCACTGGCAGTATTTTTATTCGAACGGAAAAACCGAAAAAGAAGGAACTTACTCGGTTAGCGAAACAACTTTCAGGTCGCTGAAAGTACAAACATGGCAATGCTGGTACGACAACGGAAATTTAAAATACGAAGAATCGTACAACAACGATGGCAAACTCGACGGAAAAAAAACCTATTACAACGAACAAAAAGGCATAGAAAAATATGAGTATTACAAAGACGGTCAACTTACAAAATCGGAAGACAAATATGATTTCCAAAAAATTACTATCGACAGTTTGTTTGTAATTGCCGAGAAATATAAAGCCGGAATACCAATTGTTTACAATAACGAAATTTCGGCAGTCTTAAAAGATTATTCCAATTATGGTTCGGCAACAAAAGACAACGGCCGCTACGAACAAGGCAAAACCATTATTACCAAACTGAAATATATTTGCAAATATTACGACGAATTGTTGACCACCGAAAAAAGCATCGGCGTACTATATCAAAAACTCGACAGTCTTTATTTTCAATTTTATCCGCTCATTTACAAGTCAGAAATAAAACCATTCGATTCGAAAATTGCAGCATATAAAGAAATTGGTTTTGTAGAACAAAAACTAAATACCGGCAACGAATTATTAGACTTTCTGACCAAAATGAATTCGAAGTTCGACAAATACCGCCAGATAGAAACTTTCTTTCAACAAAAAATACCGGCTATAGAAAAACTATATAGAGACTCGTTCAACTTAGTTTATACCAACGAAATAAAAAAGATTCAACCACAAAAACTGCGCTTCGAAAATATAAACGTTTCGAACAACAAACTCGACACCGGAATCTTTCTTGTCAATTTAATAAAAAAATATGACAGTTGTTATGTCGAATTAAAGAAAAAAGAAAGCATAATTAATACAAAATTACCTGTCATTCAAAAGATTTATAAAGATAATTATACCAACTTATATAAAATTGAATTGGCACGATTTATGATTAGAATAAACCGGTATAAACAACTTAATTTGCTCGACCAAAAACTTGAAAGTGGCAAAAATATTATCGACACTTTAAACATTTTCGACGATAACATAGCCAAACTAAAAGTGCAGGGCGAAACAATTAAAGCCAAGCATGACGATTTTGTTAAGAAGTTCGAAGACGACAAGGCAAATAAATATTTTTTCAAGAGATGTAAATCGTTGTTTGAAGATATGTTTGACTTGTATAAAAAAGACGGCTCATCGAAACACATGCTCGAATTAGGAGATGAACTTATTTTAGTATTAAATAAATTGAGTTCGTTCTACGGCAAAGAAAACACTTACTTGAACAGTCAACTCAAGGAAGCAAAAAACGCAGACGAAGTCAAAAAAATTCTTGGTTTGTAATAAAAATTTAGGTTTTAAGGTGATCGAAAGGGGTTCGTGAATTATTTTCAGCGCCCCTTTTTTTTGTGCATTTTTGAAGCCTAATAATTTGTGATAATTTTATTTCACCGCAAAGGCGCTAAGACGCAAAGCTAATTTTTTGATTAAAATTAGCTTTGCGTCTTAGCGCCTTTGCGGTTTAAAACTTAATATTAATTTACTTTTTCGCCGCAAAATAAATAATAAACCCAAGCACCAACCCAATACCGCTCGATGTCAACGATTTTTTCATTCGTTTTTCCTGTATTTTACTCCGGTAACCTTCAACATAAAAGTCGTCTTTTGCAAACGGCGAATTTGACTTTACTTCAATATTGTCAACCGGATAAATTCCAACGCCAGTAATATAAAGAGCCGAAGCAAGAGGTCCGTAAAAACCAAGAAACACCGGCGCAACAGTACCCAGCCCAAAACCACCAGCCCAAATAAATCCCTCGCGGTTTATATTTAAAGCGTCATGCTGCCCCAACACATAAAAGCGCATATTCTCAGTCGATACATTGCCTTCCTTTGCCGAATCGGGCACATAAAACATGTTTTCGCAACCGGTGTTATCGGTAACAGAAAAAATGTTGTCGGGATTTGTTTTAAAATGATTGCCAGCACTGTCGGTATAAATAACTTTTCTGGTTTGCTCCATAATGCACGAATAATTCTGAACCCTTACTTTTTTACCATTCATCAGCAGCATGGTATTGAGTTCAACCTGACCAAAACTTGCTGTCGAAATAAAGACAATTAATATAAATGCAACTATTTTCATAATTTTTTTTTTTAATTGTTACACTACAAAAGTACGAAAATATAAAAACAAAAACGCGAATTTTCGCTATACTTTAAGCGAAAATCCGCGTTATTATTTATAAAAAAATATCAACTAAGTAGTACCGCAAAAATAATCGACATTAATTGGTTTGTTTATTGACACATTATCAAGCGAAAGCAAATTGTCAATTGCCCATTATCAATTATTAATGATTAACCGGCGGTTCAACAGGAGTTTCTGTATTAGCCGGATTATTTGTAGTTGTATTATTTTGCGTTGATGTTGCTGTGGTAGTTGGTGGTGTAGTCGCCGGCGCCGGCGTTTGTGCAGTTGCAGTTGTTACCGCTTTCTTTTTCGACTGCTTATAAGGTATTTTATAATCGTTCGCTTTGGCGTTGTCGCCATCGTTTTTCCAGATTGTTTGACCAATATTGCAAATATTTTTCAAGGTACTCCACAATTCATTTGCCTTGCCAATACGGTTTTGCGTGGCAATATCGCGGTTCGCCTGTTTATCTGTGGTATTGTATAAAGTGTCGTGGTAAGTGCTTATTTTAGTAGTATATTGTGTTATCAGATTGTCTGTTACGCCACTGGTTGCCAATATTGTTTTGTTATCGGTAACAAAACGGAGCGCAATTTGTGCTACGTTATACAACTGTATATCTGTCATAGAAGTAATATTTTTTCTACCAAGACTTTTATATTGCCCCGATGTTTTGTCGAATACCAAACTTACCTGCGTATAAATGGAACGCAATACACGCATAACATCTATTTTGGCATTCATTTTAGCTTGGGTTGCATCAATTTGAAGCCCCACTATTTCATTGTCTGTAAGCGTATCGCGAAAAGCGTCGCGCAATGTTTTAATATCTGTTACTTTTGTAGCGTCTATGCCAAAAGATACAAATTCTGCCGCGTCGCGTTCAACGAATACGAGTTTTTCGCCTAACATTTGATAAACTGAGCCATAACTTCCGCTAAAGTTCCTTTTAATTTGCGTTTGTGCCATAATTATAATCTATTAATTAAACATAAATAATTTTTTTGTCAAAAATAAAATGGAAATTTTAATTATGCAAATTTTCTACTAACTATTTTTCATATTTGCATTAAAATTGTTAAAATAATCCATTAATAAGTATTCAACTATTGTTTAATTGTAAATAATTTAAAATTATGTACAATAAATTTACGCATAAAATTGCAATTATATATAACACATAATAAGAATATTAATATATTTTCAGCTAATACTATTTAGCCTATAAAATCTATTTAATCAACATACTGTTATTATAAGTATGTGAACATAATTTTTATGATATTCAATTCATATCAATAAACTATTTTACATCGCTTTTCGAATTGTCCATTGTCCATTATCAATTGTCCATTTACTTATGTACTCGAATACATATTTAGACCAATTAATAGTAATTTTTTATTTATTGACCATCTAAGTAGTCATATTACATATTTAGAGCTTACGTTTATATGTTTCTAAATTTATCGCGAACAATTAAAACACTGTCACGATTAATTTTAACGCCATCGCGAACAGTCCATATATTTTCGCGACAGTTTCAAACGTTATCTCAGGTAAATTAAACTATATCTACGATGCTTCGAACCTTATCGCGGGCATTTCTAATTTTATCTCGATCAACTTAAATTACTTCCCGAACAATTATTAGTTCATCTATAACATTTTAAAGGACTTCTCTAACAGTTTTAAGTTTATCTAAAGCATTTTAAAGTACTTCTCTAACAGTTCTAAGTTCTTCCAGAGCAATTCTAAGTTCTTCCCGAGCAATTCTTAGTTCATCTCAAGCAATTCTTAGTTCATCTCAAGCAGTTTTTAGTACATCTCAAGCAATTCTAAGTTCATCTCGAACAATTCTAAGTACATCTCTAAGATTTCCGTCCGAAAAGAAATGCCGGAAAGTGCGTTTTAAACCACAAAACCGTTGTTGGAACATGCAAAATTTAAAACTGACAACCTGCGATGTAGAATAAAGTTGCATAGGCAAACTACAGATTGTATAAGCAAACAAATAAGTAGGTGGACAATTCGCAAAGCGGTATAAAATAGTTTATTGCATTGAACCCAATACCATAAAAATTATATTAACATACTTAAATGTTGATAATTGGCTATTTTTTTCGGCTGGAGATGAAAAAAATTATATCATATAACAAAAAAAATTGCTGAAAGACGTCGAAAAAAATAGCAAAATAAAATTAGTATATTCGAAAAGAATAAATTTACTTTGTAGGAGAAAGAAAAAAATATTAGCGGCTGTCTAAGAAAGTATTTTGCCGCAAAGGTGCAAAGACACAAAGTCTTATTAAGTCAATAAAAAATTTTGGCGACTTAGCATCTTTGCGGTAAAAAAAGTAGTTTTGCAACAGCGCCATATTTTATTGCTTTAAAAATTAATTAAAAATGAATAATTTAGCAAAGAAAATTTAGGCTGTGTTTGTGCAAGAGTATTTGCGCAAATATGAACGTTTTAGCTAATTAAACCACAACAAATGGAGAATGATAAACCAACATATTACGAATTAGTAAATCGAAACCAAGAACTTGAAATCGAAAATGAAAGATTAAAAAGTCAGATTTCATTTCCCTGCCAAGATGAACTTAATCAAAAAATTACTGAATTACCTTTTGAAAAAATATTTAGAAAACATGATGCTGTCATGTTTTTAATACATGGCGAAACAGGTACATTTGTTGATGTAAATTTAGCTGCGGAAAAATTCTATGGTTATTCTTTGGCGCAATTTATAAAACTGAAAATTGGCGATATAAATAAGCTGCCACCTGATGAATTAGACGCAGAAAGGGAAAGAGCATTAGAAGAAAAACGATTATATTTTATTGTTATCGGAAATTAAAAAAAACGACAATTATCGAATTGAATAAAAATTATTAATTTTGCATTAAATAAATAAATTAGAATATGCAAACAAAAGAATTTTATAAAATCATTGATAGTGAGTTAGGTAATTTGCTCATTAAATATAAAGATGATAAATTTTTAAAGCAACATAAAAGTTCTATTAACAATCAAAAATCATATGCATTATTGATTTGGTTTCTTGATTTTTATGGAAAAAAATCGAATTACTCCGATTTTATTACAGATGGAGATAATGACGGTTCATGTGATATAATGTTTGATGGATATGATAATTATGGTAATAAAATTTTTTATATTGTGCAATCCAAATGGAATAATGAAGATAAATGTACAACTGAAACTAATAAAGACGAAATACTTAAAGCGTTAAGTGATTTTGAGACTATACTCCGTGGCGAAAAACATTTAGTTAATGAAAAAACTCAAAAAAAATTATCCGCTTTAAACCAGCACATGAAAGAAAATGGAGATGTTAAATTCATTTTTCTTAGTTTATGTAAATATTCCGGTAATGCCAATGAAAATATAAATTCTTTTATTAACTATCAAGAAAGAACAAGTTTTGAAATTATAGATATTGAAAGATTAAAGATAAATTATATAGACCGGAAATTCAAAAAAATTGAACCTGAAAATCCATTAGAAACATATCATAATCCTGAAGAAAGCCCGATTATAATAGAAATTGACAAATTTAATCAACGTAATAATAACTATATACGAATTGATAAACCCTTTGAAGCGTATGTATTTTTGTTGCGTCCAAAAATGATATACGAATTATTTGAAAAGTATGGATTTTCGCTGTTTTATAAAAATGTAAGAAACCCATTAATTCAATCAAGATTTAACGAAGATATTGAAAAAACTGCAATTGAAAATCCTGCCTATTTTTGGTATTACAACAATGGTATAACGGCAATAACATATTTATTACCTCCAATTAGAAGTCAAGCAACAACAATTAAATTAACTGGATTACAAATTATTAATGGCGCACAAACAGTATATTCTGTTTATCGTGCATATAAAAATGCTTCGCCAGCAAAACGTTCTCAAATGGATAATGAAGCATTAATAACGATGAGATTGTTAAAATCGGGTGGAAAAAACTTTGATTTAAATGTTACTAAATATACAAATTCCCAAAATCCTGTAAATGATAGAGATTTTTGTGCAAACGATGATGTTCAAATAAATTTGCAAATTTCGTCATATAACACAAATTATTGGTACGAAAAAAGAAGAGATGAATTTAGAGAATTACCCAATGGTGTAAAAAAAGTCCCTAATTTTGTTTTTGCTAATGTTTATTTAGCCTATCATTTACAAGACCCAGTTAGTGTCCTGAAAAACCACCAACAAAGGCGTAAAACAGGCAAAGATTTAAATTTTATTTCTCACAAAGAACATAAAGATGGGTTGTATGAAAAAATTTTCATACCTGAACCAAATTTTAATGATATGCTCTGTGCGTTTTACCTTTTTGATTTAATAGATAAAAGAACTCCATATTCATTTGAAGATACTTTCTCAACAAACTTATATCATCTTCTTGCGTTATTTAACTTCGCTTTCACCAAATATTTAAAAAAGAAATATGATGATAAAATAAATGTAAATCGAAAAATAATTCAACTTTATGAAAATAATGAAACTGATGTTTTATTAAAAACTTATAAATTTCTTAATCAATTTGTAGAAACACAAATTGAAGTTGTAGATAATGAAGAAAAAACGATAGAGCGTCTTTTTAAATTCTTGCTGAACTTAGTGCATTATGAAAAAGTCAAAGAACAATTAGAAGATTACGATTTACAAATAAATGAAATTGAAGATATTGTTATAAGTGATGATGATGTAATCATTGATGGTGAACAAAATGATGATGATAAAAATTCCGATAACCTAAAATAGCCGACCATGCCAGCCCACTTTTTGCCGACGCACGGGGCTGACGCACAGAAAAAAAAGGCAACCGCCGCAAATTTTTTTTCGTTAGATGCAATGAATTTTAGTAACGATAACTTAAGTTATGTTTAATCAACAAGTGAAAGAAAGGAAATAAAAAAAATGAAACAAATGATTGTAATAATATTATTGTGTTTGATTACAAATGAAGTTTATTCTCAATACAATGATCAATTTTTAAGCGATTTTTTCTTTGGGCGTCAACCAAGCGCCAGAGCAGAAGCTTTAGGAAAAGGATATTCGTCAATTGGTGGTGATATTTTTTCCGCATATTATAATCCGGCTGGATTAAGTTTAATCAAGGGAATAGAACTTAATGGTAATTATTCTTCGCCTTATTATTTGATGAAAGATGAAAATTTTGTTTTTACTGGTTTAGGTTATAATTTAAATAAATATTTTCAGATTGGTTTCAGTAGGTTTAGTGTTGGTTACGGTGATATTACATTTACAGATGAAAGCGGCAATGAACTTTATAAATTAAGTCCTTATACAACAAATTATTCATTAACATTTGCTTCAAATCCAATCAAAAATTTATACTTAGGAATAAATACGAATCTTTTACTTTACAAAGCAACCGACAATGCACCATTTAAAAGTCTATTCTTTGATTTCGGTGTATTGAAAACTATCGAATTAAACCAAAATGATGAATCAATCAATCAAGTGCAATTAAGCGGAAGTTTAAGCAATTTCACTTTTGCAAAGATGACAATTGATGTATTAAATAATTCCAATAATTACGAATTGCCTGTAATATCAAGATTTGGTTTAAGTTATAAATTAGGATTAAAAAATAGTCAGAGTTTTAAAAATTTGCGAACCTTTCAAGCTCTTGCTTTAATTGAATATCAAAATTTATTGAATTGCAAATATCTCACAGCTTATAGATTTGGATGCGAGTTTTCGATTTATGAAATATTAGCTTTGAGATTTGGTTATTATTTTGAAACAGTTGATAATTCGAACAGTCCAAACAGTGTAGATAAAATTGATAAACTAACTTATGGTTTGGGCATCAATTTACCATTAAATAAATTAATTTCGAATAATTTTCCTTTGAATATAAAGATAGATTATACAAATTTGCCCCAACCATCATTTGTGAATGGATATAACAATTGGGATAATTTCAAAAGCGTAAGTTTGAGTATAAATTACAGATTTAATACGAATTAAGATGAGAAAAAATAAACATAACATAAAATTGCCGACCATGCCAACCCGCTTTTTGCCGACGCACGGGCGACGCGCATGAAAAAATGCGGGTATGGATTGCAATTTTTTTTCGTTATGCGTTACTTAAACACCTTATAATAAACAGCATGTAAATACTTTTCAAGAAACTTTATAAATAATTTGGATTTTAAAAATAAACTTTGTATTTTTGTAGTGCGAGATTGTGTAATGGAAACACACTGCGAAAGCAGGTCTAGCCGGGTTCGACTCCTGGCCTCGAAAAGAAAAAATATTCTTTTCGAGGTCAGGTTCGAAAAAGTTTATTAGATAAAATCTAATAAACTTTTTTTATTATATCATATTTAATATCAGAAAATATGTATAAATATTATTGCAAAAATGTTAAATCCCTTGAAAATGCGATTGAGACTTTACAAAGAGATTTAAGAAAATATATTTCTCAAGAGTTACATGAAAATGAATATTTATATACCAAATTATTGTCATACTTGATAGTTGCATGGTGTGAAGCAAGGCTTTTGAAATTATTGAATGAGCCTGAGCAGCAATTTTCTCATAAAACAAAAAAATATATATTAAAAAAGCCATTCAGTATTGATGAAATTGAACAACTTTATAATTGTAATTCTCTTAAAGATAGGATTGTACTTGCTTTGCGAATTTCAATAAGTAAAGCCAATAATATTAAATCATTGAATAATGTTGAGGAACAACTAACATTTACGCAAAGAGCACGATTCCTTGAATTGATTGAAATTATTGAGAATTTTTTAGTTCCTTCAATCGAAATCAGAAATAGAATTGCCCATGGTCAATGGAATTACGCTTTTACAAATGACCTTAAAAATCTTTCACCTGATATTACAAAAAAATTACGAATGGAAAATATTGTTTCATTGCAGTTAAATCATAAAATCTTTAAAGCTTTATTCCAAATTATTCATGACCTTTCAATTTCAACGGATACTTTTGAGAGAGATTTTGATAAAAACTACAAAATTATAGAACAGAATAAAATAAACTTACATAAACGAGATTACAATGAATATAAAATTAAAGAAATAACTAAATATAGAAAAGGAATATTAGAACGCAATATTGAAGCTAAGCATACAAAAGAAAAAGTTTCCGATGAAATAAACATAGAATTATTAGTTGAGGGAGAAACAGACAAAACAATTATACATAATGCTTGGAATAAATTATTTCCAAATAAAATTATGCCATTTAAAATTCGACCATCATTTGGTCGTGCAATTCTTCAAGTAACTCTTCGCAGTGAAGAAACATTACAAAATAATTACAATACAAAATTTATTGGTTTGTTTGATTTTGATGAGGCTTATAACGATTGGTTTGGATTAAAAGAATTTGAATCGAAAATTGAGAATGAACAGGATGGTCTGACAAAAAAGCATCCTAAATATAATGCTTACGCACTTTTATTACCCGTTCCAGAAAACAGGAAGAATATCGCAAATAAAAAATATGGTAGTCAATCTTGTTTATCAATAGAATTAATGTTCTCTGACGAAATTTTACAAAAAAAGAATAATTTAGAAATAATTGAAAAAGTTGGTGGAGGAATTGTTCCAAGATTCAAAGGCGATAAAGGAAGATTTGCAGGTCAAACACAAGATTTTTCAAAGGATGATTTTATTAATTTTGTAAAATTATTCGAAGTTATAAATAATATTTGTAATGATTTGATATAAACGCATAACATACAATTGCTTTCCATTGTTCTTTTTGTGGGCATTTGTGCGAGCCGGAAACATTTGGGAGGTATGAAATATTTTACGGTAGTTAATTAATTTTGTACTCGTAAGACACCAATAAGAACAACGTCTGCAATTTTTTTTCGTTATACGGTAATTCCATTTGTCATCAATAAAAGCGAAAAATGGTATAATAACTTAAACACTAATAAACATTGATGCGTTGTTTAAAATTAAATAATTAGCTAATTAATTTAATTTTAAGTAGGACAGTAAAAATAATCGACATTAATTGTTTTGTTTATTAATACATTATCAGGCGAAAGCAAAATTGTCCATTATCCATTATCAATTACTTAAACAACGTCTTATGTACAAAAGAAATTTAATATTTTCCAACCTTTGCTAAAACCGAAAAAAAAATCTCAAAAAAAGATTTAATCATTTATTTTCATCAAAGATATTTTTACATTCGCAGCGTTTTCGAAAATCAATTTTTAATACAAATATAAACCAAATGACAACCGAAAAATTTGTAACCCGTCACAATGGACCGCGCGATTACGAGATAGAAAAGATGTTGCAAAAAATTGGCGCTTCGAGTGTCGAGCAACTCATTTCCGAAACTGTTCCGTCGAACATCCGTATGGAAAATCCACTTAATTTGCCCGACGGCATCAGCGAATACGAATATTTTTTGAAGATAAAAAAAATAGCTTCGAAAAATAAATTGTACAAAACATATATCGGCATGGGATACTTTGGCACAGCCACGCCATCAGTTATTTTGCGCAACATTCTGGAAAATCCGGCTTGGTACACTTCATACACACCGTATCAGGCAGAAATTTCGCAAGGACGACTCGAAGCATTGTTAAACTTTCAGACAATGGTAAGCGACTTGACTGCGATGGAAATTGCAAACGCATCGTTACTCGACGAAGCCACAGCAGCAGCCGAAGCAATGATTATGATGTTTAATCTACGCTCGCGCGAAGCAGTGCAACGTCAGGCAAACATACTTTTTGTTGACCAAAATATTTATCCGCAAACGCTCGACGTTTTATTAACGCGCGCCAATCCGCTTGGCATCGAACTGATGATTGATAATTACGACGAATTCGAATTGAACGACAAAGTTTTTGGCGCAATCATTCAATATCCAAACGCAATCGGCGAAGTTTGCGACTATAAAATTTTTGTAGAAAACGCACACGCAAACAATGTTCTGGTAACAGTTGCCGCCGATTTATTAAGTCTTGCTTTGTTGACGCCTCCGGGCGAATGGGGCGCAGACATTGTAGTTGGAACAACGCAACGGTTTGGAATTCCGATGGGATACGGAGGTCCACATGCTGCATTTTTCGCAACACGCAAAGCTTACCAACGCAGTTTACCCGGTCGCATCATCGGCGTTTCGAAAGACGTGAATGGAAATATTGCTTTACGCATGGCATTACAAACACGCGAACAACATATAAAACGCGAACGCGCAACGTCCAACATTTGCACAGCGCAAGCATTATTGGCAACAATGGCAGGAATGTATGGAGTTTATCACGGCGCTGAAGGTTTGCGTCGCATTGCCGGCGACATTCATGCAAAAGCCGGTTATCTGGCACACAAATTATCGGAATACGGTTACGAACAGGAAAACAAAAACTATTTCGACACGTTGAAAGTTACGATTCCTGAGCACATCAGAATAAAAGACATTAGGAAACTTGCCGAAAAGAAAAAAATCAATTTCCGTTATCTCGACAAAAAAACCGTCGGCATATCGATTGACGAAACAACGTTGGAACTTGACATTTTCAAAATACTGAAAGTCTTTGCAAAAGTCAACGACCGCGCCATTCACGATTTCGAATTTATTTCTGACAAAATGTATGTTGACAAAAAATTCATACGCAAATCTGATTATTTACAACTTGATACATTTAAACGTTACCGCTCAGAAACCGAAATGATGCGTTACATTAAAAAATTAGAACGCAAAGATATTTCATTAACACAATCGATGATTTCGCTTGGGTCGTGTACCATGAAACTAAATGCGGCCACAGAAATGTTGCCAATGAGCTGGATTGAATTTGGCGCAATCCATCCATTCGTACCGAAAGAACAAGCAAAAGGCTATCATCATATTTTTCACGAACTCGAAAAAGATTTGTGCGAAATTACAGGTTTCGATGCAGTTTCATTACAACCCAATTCTGGCGCTGCCGGCGAATATGCTGGTTTGATGGTCATCCGCGAATATCACATCAGTCGTGGCGATTCTCACAGGAATGTCGTTCTTATTCCATCGTCGGCACACGGCACAAATCCTGCCAGCGCTGCAATGGCTGCCATGAAAATCGTCATTGTTAATTGCGACGCAAAAGGAAATATTGATGTTGCCGATTTGAGAAAAAAAGCCGAAGAACATCAAAACGATTTGTCATGTTTAATGGTAACTTATCCATCGACACACGGCGTCTTTGAATCGGGCATTATAGAAATTTGCGACATCATTCACCAGTTTGGCGGACAAGTTTATATGGACGGTGCAAACATGAACGCGCAAGTTGGTTTAACAAGTCCGGCACGCATTGGCGCAGATGTTTGTCATCTCAATTTACATAAGACATTTGCAATTCCGCACGGTGGCGGCGGTCCCGGCGTCGGACCAATTGCTGTTGCAGAACATTTAAGTACATTTTTACCAACGCATCCGGTAATAAATGTCGGCGGCGAAGATGGAATAACTGCTGTTGCTGCAGCACCTTATGGCAGTGCAAGTGTTTTGGTTATTTCTTATGCGTATATAAAAATGATGGGTGGCAATGGTCTTACCGAAGCGACTAAGATGGCAATATTAAATGCAAATTACATCGCAGCTTGTTTAAAAGGACATTACGATACACTTTACACCGGCGAAAACGGACGAGTCGCACACGAAATGATTTTGGATTGTCGCGGATTTAAAGCTTTGGCAAACATTACCGAAGCCGACATAGCAAAACGATTGATGGATTTTGGCTTCCACGCTCCCACTCTATCGTTTCCAGTTCACGGAACATTAATGGTTGAACCAACAGAAAGTGAATCGGTACAAGAACTTGATCGTTTTGTTGAAGCATTAATTACCATTCGCAACGAAATCGACGAAATTAAGAATGGACAAGCTGATGCAATTGATAATGCGTTGCGCAATTCGCCACACACTGCCGAAATGCTTATTGCCGACAACTGGAATCACAAATATAGTCGCGAAAAAGCGGCTTATCCATTGAAGTGGGTTGCAGACAATAAATTCTTTCCCGCAATTGGTCGTATTGACGATGGTTATGGCGACCGCAACCTGATGTGCTCTTGCGCACCGATTAGCGAATATATGGATAATTTGTATAAATAAAGTTTAATAATATTGAACGCAGATTTTCAAAGACTTTTCATATATAAGAAAATCTGCGTTTTAAAATCCATTAGAAAATAGTTTTAGAAAGTTAAAATAAATTACTGATTTTTCGCGCCCTTAGTAAACGTTGCCACAACAGTCCAATTACCGGTGGCATCTGGAATGCGGGCATAACTACCGCCACTAACGTGTCCGGCAACATTGGGGCTTGTGGCTGTCTTCTCAAACTGACTTTGTAAAACATTTGCAGCGCTCATAATTTGTAATTTTATATTCTTAGTATTTGATATTCCAGCTGTCAAAGCGCCTTCGGGAGGAATTGTTGTCGTCCTGCGAAGAACCAGATAGAAATTCGATGCAATTGTCAAACCAGTTGGCGCTGTATAAATGGTGGACACGGCTCCGGTTTCGTCGGTTTTAATAATTTTCATTCCGGTTAAATCGATTGTTGCAGTTGACGAATTATAAATTTCAACCCAATCTTCGTCCGGACTTTGCAAACCACAAACTTCGTTTAATACAACCGGACTATTTGCCACCGTAAAATTCAAAGTATTTGTTGGCGCACCTTGTGGATAGTCGGTTATCAAACTTGACGAATTTGCAGCTTCGACGTAATAAGATATTACGCTTGTTGCAATTTGCGCAGGAATTTTTGCGCTGTAAACATTTCCAGCAGCAGTCATTGCAATAGAAATCATATTTCCAGTACCAATTGTATAATTCAAATTGACAGTTCCTCCATTTACTAAATTATCGACAGTCGCAGTAAGAGTTACGTCGTCCCACGCGGTTGGCGTCAATGGTAAAATTGAAACGGCTGAAATTGCCGGAGAAACAGCAACACCAAAGGTTGCCGGAATTGCTGGCGCTGTAGCAGGTTCGTAAGTTTTTAAATTCGGTGTATTTGTAACTTCGATATAATACGAAACTACTGTGCCGGATAATTGAGCCGGAATATTTGCGCTGTACAAAGTTCCGTTTGCCGTCATATTTATCGAAGTATAAATTCCGGCGCCAATTTTATAAAATAATTTTGCTACATTTATTCCTTGTAAATCTACGATATTTGCGCTTACTGTAACAACATCCGAAGCTGTAGGATGCGCCGGAGAAATAGTCATATTGGAAATTGACGAAAGCGATGAAACCGAATAAGTCGATGGGGTCGCCGGTGCAGTTGATGGCGAATAAGTCGTCAGACCAAGCGAATTTACAGCTTCGATGTAATATGAAATAATGTTCGTTGCTGCTTGCGACGGAATAGTTGCACTGTAAACGTTTGCGTTGGCTGTCATACTAATTGATGTGTAACTTGTCGAACCCACTTTATAATACAGTTTAACTGACATTAATGACAAAGCATCAGTTACAGTTGCACTAACAACGACTTGATCTGTTGCAACAGGTATTGTTGGGTTCATCGTCATATTTGCAATTGCAGGCGGTGTTGCGACATTGTAAGTCGCCGCAACAGTTGGCGCAGTAACCGGAGAATAGCTTATAATATTAAAAATGTTTGTTACCTCCACGTAATATGAAACAATGCTCGAAGCAACTTGTGCAGGAATAATACCACTGTATGTACTGCCTGAAGCTATCATGCTAACTGTTATATAAGAACCTGAACCAACTTTATAAAACAATTGCACTGAACTAATTCCTTGAACATCTGTCGCAGTTGCGCTAACCGAAACTGCATCCGTTGGTTTTGGAGAAACAGGATTGATTACTAAATTGGTGATTGTTGGAGCTGTTGCTGTGTTGGGTGCATTTTTAGTTACAGTGGTCAAAATTTGCCAGGTGTCGGCGCCATCGGGTTTTCGTCCATAAGAATTGGTTGCTGAAGTGATTGCCGGAAAAACAACATCGTCAATTACAAAACCTGCTGCGCTTTCGAGCCAGACTTCTTCGCCAGTGTTACTTAAACCAAAACCACTTGGGTCAGTCGAATTTGGAATATCAACTACAATAGTATAAAATCCGTTGGCGGCAATTGTTGTTCCTGCGGGTAAAGTCATTTTTGGTTTTGTGCCACTTTGTCCACCGATGTCATAAATTTTGTAACCGCTAATATCAATGGCATTAGTCGATCTATTATAAAGTTCAATCCAGTCGGGAGCAGTTACAACGCCGCGCGAAAATATTTCGTTGATAACAATTGCCGGATCGCCAACGGTATATGACAATGTGCCCGATGGAGCTGTTTGTGGGTAAACCGTATTTAATGCCGAAACATTTGTTGCCTGAACATAATATGAAATTACAGTTCCCTTGGGTTGTGATAAAATTTTAGCTGTAAATTTTCCACCAGTTCCAGCTGTCATTGTAATTGATGTAAGATTACCGGTACCAATTTTATAAAATAAATTAACTTTGCTGACACCCTTTTGATCTGTTACTGTAGCGGTAACCGTAACATCATCGGTAGCGCCCGGTGCAAGTGGATTTATTACTAAACTGGAAATTGTGGGCGGTGTATCATTTACGCTTTCCTTTTTGCATTCAGCAATCAGTATTGCCACAATAGCGGTCAAAATAAAAAATAACTTGATTTTCATTTTCGAAAATTATTAATATTACATTAAACAAAAATTGAATAATCAAACTTAGTAAAAAAGCAAAAGGCTAAAAACCATAAGATTAAAAAATCATCAGGTTTATTAGCCTTTACTTGTGACCCCGGAGGGATTCAAACCCCCAGCCGTCAGATCCGAAGTCTGATGCTCTATTCAGTTGAGCTACGGGGCCAGCGTCGCAAAAGTATAAATTTTATTTAGATTTTAAAAACAAAATCGATATTTATTAATAAAACTGCTAAGTTAACAAAACTTAGATTTATACTTTACAAAAATAAAACTGTTAAACATGTCAGTTTAAAAAAAAATTTACATATTTGTACAATTGAATTTTTCGCTAAATGAAATTAAAAAATATTTTAAACTTTAAAAACAAACTGGCATTTACCAGAATCAAATATATACTACGCATGGCTTTGAGTAAAATGTTTATTCAAGCCTTTTTAACTGTAGTTTTTGTCGTCTTAGGAATATTTTTTATTAAAAACGAACATGCCGAAGTGCGTGAAGTTATTAAAACGTTGGGCGAGTCGAATGCAGTGTGGGTAGTTATCGGCATTATTGTTTCGGTAATATATATTTTGTTGCAGGCATGGATGTATGTGCTATCATTTCGGTCAATTAACAAAAATATTCATATAGGTCATGCCACGCTAATGTTTTTGAAACGCAATTTCATTAGCGTTTTTTTACCGGCAGGAGGCATTTCGTCGCTTGCATTTTTTACCAGCGACGCAGAAAAATCAGGAACAACCAGAACCGAAATTCATATTGCGTCATCTATATATGCTGTTTGTGGAATTTTCTCTGTTTTTGTAGTAGCTGTCCCGGCGCTACTTTACACTTTGGTGCGACATTCCATTTCGTCGAATGAAATTTATGGATTCCTTGGTTTGACAGCATTGACTGTGCTTGCTGTTTTCTTTATTGTAAATGTTATAAAAAAAGGATTTATTTATCGAATGATAATTAAATACAATCCCGATTTCGAAATAATTCTAAGTGAAATAAAAGACAACCGTTTTAGTCGAAAAAATTTTATTTATACCAATTTAATTTCGATACTTATAGAATTTGCCGGCATTGCACATTTATACATTGCCATGAAAGCCTTCAATTTCGACGCATCGCTCGAAGCTGCTATTCTGGGATACATTGTTGCAACCATGTTTTTAATTGCATCGCCGTTTATGCGCGGGTTGGGTGCAATAGAGTTTTCGTTGTCATACATTTTAATTCAATACGGATTTCCGACCATCCCTGCAATTTCGATAACTTTTCTGTACCGGTTCTTCGAATTTTGGTTGCCATTGGTTATTGGTTTATTTAGTTTTCTATTCAATAGAAATAGTTTCATATTACGTATATTTCCGGCAATTTTTATATTGTTGCTCGGTGGTGTAAATATTCTTTCAGTTATGTTACCCGTTATACATTCGCGTATGCGGGTTTTGCGTCATTTTATACCTTTGGAAGCAATTCATGCGTCCTATTATTTTGTACTTTTATCGGGCGTGATGTTGCTGATAATTTCAGTTTTCATGCTCAAAGCTTATCGGAGCGCGTGGATTATTGGTCTGGCTTTATCGGTAGTTTCTTTAATCGGACACTTAACCAAAGGTATCGATTATGAAGAAGCAATTCTGGCATTTTTTGTAATCGTTTCATTACTTTACACACGCAAACAATACTACAAAAATGGAAACCGCAAGTTTCAGCTATTTGGCGTACAGACTGCCGTTGTGAGTATTGTTGTGGTTTTGATTTATGGAATCATCGGATTTTATTTTATCAAAGCGCGACATTTCGGAAATGACTTTACTGCTGCCGACGCCATTTTTACCACCATCCGTTATTATTTTCTGGTTGGTAGCGACCGTTTTTTACCGCAGACAAAATTTGCACGCGAGTTTGTCTATTCCATTCAGATTTTAGGTGCGGTTTCCATGTCATTTTTATTCTATTCATTAATTCGACCGTGGCTGATAAAATTAGAACCAGAGAAAGAAGACTTCGACAAAGCAAAAATTCTTGTGGAACAATACGGCGACTCGCCACTTGATTATTTTAAAACGTATTTCGACAAACAATTATTTTTCGGATCGTCGGGCGACAGTTTTCTGGCATACCGTGTGTCGCAAGGATTTGCAGTAATACTTGGAAAACCGGTTAGTGCAAATCTCGACGAAATGAAAAAAATTATTCACGAGTTTGATAATTTTTGTAAGAACAACGATTTACGAAGCATCTATTATCGTGTTGACGAAAGTTATAAACAATTTTTCACCGACTTAGGAAAAAAAAGTTTGCTCATTGGTCAGGAAGCAATCGTTAATGTCGGCGAATTTACGATGGAAGGTGGTCAACGCAAATCATTACGAAATGCTGTAAACAATCTTAAAAAGAAAAAATACGCATTAAAAATTTACAATCCGCCCATCAAAACCGGTTTAATCCAAAAATTAAAAGCCGTTTCTGACGAATGGTTGCATGACGAAGAGTACGAAGAAATTATTTTTTCGCAAGGCATTTTTGACGAATCCGAGTTGAAAACACAAACCATCATTACCATCGAAGACCCCGACGAAAAAGTAATAGCGTTTTTAAATATTGTACCAGACTACGTTAAAGGCGAAGGAACTTACGACCTGATTAGAAAAACCAAAGACGCACCCGGCGGCGCGCTCGATTTTTTACTTATCGAAATGTTTGATTATTTCAAATCCATTGGCATCAATCATGTAAACATCGGACTTGTGCCAATGTCCGGAATTACAGAAGCAAAAACAGTTGCAGAATATACCATCAAATTTGCGTACGAAAATATTAAGCAATTTGGTCAATACAAAGGAATGCGCAGTTTTAAAGACAAATTTGCACCGTGTTGGATTAACAAATATTTAATTTTCGATAACATGTACGATCTTCTACAAATACCGTCAGCATTGAACAAAGTCGTCAAAATTTAATTATGAATTATGAATTATAAATTATCAGTAATAATATTTTTGTTCACAACCATTTCAGGCTTTGCGCAAAAAACCGAACAACTTAAATATCCGCCGTTTGACAATGTTACAGTTTATCATCCGGCAAAAGCGCCAGAGAATATTATTCTTTTTATTTCGGGCGACGGCGGCTGGAACAAAGGCGTTGTTGATATGGCAAAAGCTTTTGTAAAATTTGACGCATTGGTTGTTGGTATTGATATAGTGAAATATATCGGCAAAATTCAGAATACGACGCGCGGTTGCGTTTATCCGGCTGCCGATATGGAAAACCTGAGTAAATTTATTCAGAAAAAATTTAAGATTTCGCCATACAAACAACCGATATTGGTTGGTTATTCATCTGGAGCGACATTGGTTTATGCAATGCTTGCGCAAGCGCCGGCAAACACTTTCATGGGTGCAATCGCGTTGGGTTTTTGTCCCGACATCGAAATAAAAAAACCTTTGTGCGGCGGTTCAGGTTTAAAAGAACACGTCTTAAAACCCGGCGTCAGTTATTATATCGACCCAAGCAAAATAACAGCGCCGTTAATTGTGCTGCAAGGTTTAGCCGACGAAGTATGCGATGCAAAAACTACAATCGAATATATTGCGAAAGTCAAAAACGCCGAAATTGTTACGCTGCAAAAAGTCGGGCACGGTTTTTCGCGTCAGGGAAACTGGATGCCGCAAATGTTGGGTGCGTATAAAAAAATTATCAAAACAAAACAAGAAAAAACCATTCCCAGAAATCATATTATCGACAATTCAATTTCGAAAATTGACATTAGCAAATATCCGATAACATTAACAAAGTCTGCAAAGAATGACACCTTGCCGTTAGCATTAATGATTTCGGGCGACGGTGGCTGGACAAGCTTTGATCAAGAAGTTTCGGACGAAATTGCAAAAACAGGCATTACTGTTGTTGGTTGGGATGCGCTCAAATATTTCTGGGACGGCACCACGCCAGAAAAAACTGCCGCCGACATTGCGCTGGCGTTGGAATATTACATGCAGTCGTTTCAAAAAGAGAAAGTCATTTTAATAGGATATTCTTTTGGCGCCGATGCGTTACCATTTATCTACAACCGTTTGCCGGCAAATTTAAAATCTGCCATCGCCGAAGTAGTCATGATGTCGCCCGACGAAAAAGCCGATTTTGAAATTCACGTTTCTGACATGCTAAGTATTGGCAGTTCCGAAGACGACTACAACGTTGCAACCGAAATTAAAAAGATGAACCACAAAAATGTAATAACTATTTTTGGTAGCGAAGAAGAATCGGAAATGGAAAACAAATTACGCAAAACAAAAATAAAAGTTGACTGTCTCAACGGATCACATCATTACAACAACAACACAAAAGGCGTTGCCGAAATTGTGGTTAATAATTTAAAAACAAATTAAAATCCGTTCTTTTCGCGCAATAAATGCAACATTCCATGATATTCATTGTATTTAACGCCGTCCCAATCTTCGGCTTCAACCACATAATAATAAACTCCGGGGGAAGCATTGCGTCCGTCAATTCTGCCGTCCCATGACTCGCCAAGTTCTGACAAAATACAAACTTTGCGCCCCCACCTGTCGAAAATTGTACACCGGAAAGTTTTTAATGAAATTAATACGGTATTTCCACTACTTACTTTATCAATTTTAAAAACTTGCGGATTTGCGCCGTCGGGTTTAAATACGTTAGGCAGGGCGTTTAATGTTAAACCTTCGACTGTGAGAATTTGCGACACAGTGGTGTCGATACATTTTTGTTTGGTGGCAATGAGAAAAACTTTGTATGTGCCTTTTTGATATAAATTTATTATAACACTCGCTTTCGATACTAATTTTGCTTTGTTAGTCGAGTCAGTTGTTTTATAATATATCCACGTACAACCGTCAACACCACTTGATGGAGAAAGTTGTACTTTGACCGGCGTACTCGACAAAGCGCTGTCGGTAAAAGTTGCTGCCAGTCCTTTGACTGTAATAGTTTTATAATAATAACAACCAAAATTATCAACCACACGCAAACGGTAATCTTCGTCGCCTTTAAATGTGGGAGGCAAAGCTTTGGCTGTTCCAATTTGCTGGTTTAATTTTTTAATGCTGTCGCCTTCCCATGTCTGCAACATAAGTGGATTTGTAAATGACCATCCTTCGTTATTTGTCCACGTACCGGCTTTTACATTTCCTTTTAAAATAATTGTATCGCCCGAACAAAGCGAATCTGGAGCGCATTTAGTGCTGTCAAAATTTGGCGCCATCGAAACTTGTATTTTTACAGTGTCCAGATTTTGGCTTGGGCATTTGTATTTATCAATCGCTTTTACTGTTACAAAATATCCTCCCCCAGCCTTCCAATTAAAGTCATGAAAAAAAACGGGAACGTTAGTCGTATCCGTAACATTTGAGCCGTTAAAAAACCACACATACGAAACAAAATTCTGCATATCATTGCTAACACTTTTATGCGCTGATGCTCTAACATCTATTGAATCATTCTGACATTTATTTATAGTAGTCAACGGATAAGTAACATCAACATAAAATTTATCGGGC
>Ga0265327_10001265_pt1 | contig 33318 bp, 17 predicted proteins | sample 41621metaG_FD_202089 | JGI IMG/M metagenome (GOLD analysis project Ga0265327, IMG submission 202089) | Rhizosphere microbial communities from Carex aquatilis grown in University of Washington, Seatle, WA, United States - 4-16-21 metaG | ecosystem: Host-associated > Plants > Roots > Rhizosphere...
CGCATGCGGAATTTGCTCAAATCGGGCATCACCTCGCAGGCGCAGCTCGAACAGGCGCAGATGAAGCTCAGCGTCGCCGATGGCCAGCTCGCCGCCGCCGCCGCCTCGCATGCGCTGGTGGTTCAGCAACAGGCCGAAGGCGAAGTCTTGGCCCCCGTTGCCGGCCGGATTCTCAAGATCAAGGCGATCGCCGGAAGCTACGTCCAGCCCGGCGAGCCGGTGGCGACGATCGCGACCGAAATCCATGTCCTGCGGATTTATCTGCCCGAACGCTATGCCCGTCTCGTCAAGCTCGGCGATACGGTCGATGTCGGCGCGCCCGGGGAAGGCTCGGCGCCGGAGCCGGCACGGAAGGGGCGGGTCGGCCTCGTCTATCCTGAACTCAGCAATGGCCGGGTCGTCGCCGATATCGAGGTGGCGGATCTCGGCGATTTCTTCGTCGGCGAGCGCATACGGGTCTATGTCCAGACCGGAAAGCGCGAGACCTTTGTCGTTCCGAACGATTATGTGACGCGCCGCTACGGTGTCTTCTATGCGCGGCTCAAGGATGGCGGCGACGTGCCGGTTCAGCCCGGCACCCGGATGGCGGAGGGTATCGAGATCCTGTCCGGGTTGAGCGACGGCGACGTCCTGGTGAAGCCGTGACGCCTAAACTCGGATTTTCCGGAAACCTGACGCGGGCCTTCATCGGTTCGCCGCTGACGCCGCTAATCCTGCTCCTGGCGCTGCTGCTTGGCGGGCTGGCGCTGATCGTCCTCCCGCGTGAGGAGGAGCCGCAGATCAGCGTGCCGATGGTGGACATCCTCCTCCGTGCCGACGGGCTCAAGGCGCCCGAGGTCGAGGAACTGGTGACGAAGCCGCTTGAGGATATCGTCAAGGGGATCGACGGCGTCGAGCATGTCTATTCGCAGACCCTGGACGACCGGGCGGTAGTGACGGCCCGGTTCTTCGTCGGCACCGACGAGGACACCGCCACCTTGCGGATTCATGAGCATATCCGCGCCAATTACCACCGCATGCCGATCGGCGTCCCGGAGCCGCTGATCGTCGGACGCGGCATCAACGACGTTGCCGTGCTGGTCCTCACCCTGTCGCCGAAGCCCGGTTCGGAACCTGGGTCAGACGGGCGCTGGACCGATAACGGCCTCTATAAGGTGGCGGCGGATCTTCAGCATGAACTGGTCAAGACCGACAATGCCGGCGCTACCTATATAGTCGGTGGCAGCCCCGATCAGATCCGGGTGGAGCCGGATCCCGAAAAGCTCTCGCTCTATGGCGTCACCCTCAATCAACTCGCCGATAAAATCCGCAACGCCAACCGCTCCCTCGCCATCGGCGGGCTGCGCCAAGGGGACCGGCAGCTTGCCGCCGTGGCCGGGCAGAGTCTGGCCGGCGTGCCGGATATCGGCCTTCTCCTCCTGACCACGCAGGACGGCAGGCCGGTCTATGTCAAGGATGTGGCCCGGACCGTCGCCGATGGGCGGCCCGAAGAGCAGATGACGAGTGAGATCACCGCCCGGAAAGGCGGCGGCATCGATGTCCGCCCGGCGGTCAGCATCGCCTTCGCCAAGCGCCGGGGCGCGAATGCGGTGGTGGTATCGAGCCAAATTCTCGAACGGCTGGAAGCGGTCCGGGACCGGATCGTGCCGGAGGGCGTCGAGGTCACGGTCACCCGCGACTACGGCAAGACCGCGCAGGAAAAAGCCGACGAGCTGCTCTTTCACCTGCTGCTGGCGACACTGTCCATCGTGGCGCTGATCGCATTCTTCGTCGGCTGGCGCGAGGGGCTGGTGGTCATCATCGTCATCCCGACGACGATCCTGCTGACCTTCTTCGCCGCTTCGCTGATGGGCTATACCATCAACCGGGTCAGCCTGTTCGCGCTGATCTTCTCGATCGGCATCCTGGTGGACGATGCCATCGTCGTGATCGAGAACATCGTGCGGCATTGGCATCTCGAACCGGGTAAGGACCGGGTTGAATCCGCTGTCGAGGCGGTGGCCGAGGTCGGCAATCCGACGGTGATCGCCACGCTCACCATCGTCGCGGCCCTGCTGCCGATGATGTTCGTGTCCGGGCTGATGGGGCCCTATATGAGCCCGATCCCGGCCAATGCCTCGGCGGCGATGCTGTTCTCCTTCTTCGTCGCGGTGGTGATCGCCCCCTGGCTCATGCTGCGCTTAGGCCGACAAAAAAGCCAAGGCGGGGGAGGCCATGCGGAGGAGGAGACGGGCCAAGAAGAGGAAACAGGTTTAAGCCGCCTCTATCGCCGGCTCGCACACCCCGTGCTGACGACGCGGCGCAGCGCCGGGTGGTTCCTGGCCGTGGTCGGGATCGGCACGGTCCTGGCCTGCATGCTCTTCTATACGAAGAACGTCACGGTCAAGCTCCTGCCCTTCGACAATAAATCCGAGGTGCAGGTGGTGCTCGACCTGCCGCACGGATCAAGCCTCGAAGCGACCCAGCGCGGGCTGCTCGATGCGGCGCGGCGCCTTGCCGATCTGCCCGAACTGACCACGATGCAGGCCTTTGCCGGCACGGCGGTGCCGTTCAATTTCAACGGCCTCGTTCGCCATTATTACCTCCGTCAGGAGCCGCAACAGGGCGATCTGATGGTCAATCTCCTGCCCCGGCACGAACGCAGCCGGGCGAGCCATGCCATTGCCCTCGACATCCGGGAGCGTCTCAAGGGCTTGATCCTGCCGGAGGGCAGCGCGCTCAAGGTGGTCGAGGTGCCGCCGGGACCGCCGGTGCTCTCGACCCTGCTGGCGGAGGTCTATGGTCCAAGCGCCGAGGCGCGGCGCGAAGCGGCCACGAAGCTGCGGCGGGTCTTCGATCAGGTGCCCTTCATCGTCGATACCGACGACAGTTTCGGCCAGCCCGCCGAACGGGTGCGCTTCACCATCGACCAGGACAGCCTCGAATTTTACGGGGTCGAGCAACAGGCGGTCTACGACACCCTGAGCACGCTGATGAGCGGGGTCACAATCGGCTATTCGCATCGCGGCGAGGAAGTCTATCCGGTCGAGATCGCGATCCGCCTGCCCAAATCCGAGCTGACCTTGAACGAGCGCCTGCTGGCGACGCCGGTGCCGGGTGCGAAGGGGGTAGTCGAACTGGGCGATGTGGTGCGGGTGACGCGGGAGCAGGGCTCCTATCCCCTGTTCCGCCGTGACGGGCGTTATGCCGAGATGGTCATGGCCGATCTCGCCGGGGAATATGAGGCGCCGATCTACGGCATGTTCGCGGTCGAGAACCGGCTCCCCGCCGCCTGGGGCAAGATCGCCTATCATGGCCAGCCCGCCGATGAAAGCCATGTGACCCTGCTCTGGGACGGGGAATGGGAGATCACCTATGTGACCTTCCGCGACATGGGGGCGGCCTTCGGCGTGGCGTTGCTCGCCATCTATCTCCTGATCGTCGCCGAGTTCAAAAGCTTCACCTTGCCGCTCGTGATCATGACGCCGATCCCGCTGACGATGATCGGCATCGTTCTCGGCCACTGGCTTTTTCAGGCGCCCTTCACCGCGACCTCGATGATCGGTTTCATCTCGCTGGCCGGGATCATCGTGCGCAATTCGATCCTGCTTGTGGATTTCATCCGGCATGAGCGCGCCACGGGAAGGCCCCTGCGGCAATGCCTCCTCAATGCCGGGGCGATCCGGGTGCGGCCCATCCTGCTGACGGCGCTGGCGGCGATGATCGGCGCCGCGTTCATTCTCCTCGATCCGATTTTCCAGGGGCTGGCGATCTCCCTCCTGTTCGGCCTCGCCTCCTCGACCGCGCTCACCCTGCTCGTCATCCCGGCGATCTATGTGGTGCTGCGCGAGGACGGAAAGGGCTTCGGATCATGATGCGGTCTTCGGCTCTTTTAGCTGCCCTCGTGCTTGCCGGATGCGCCGTCGGCCCCGACTTTCAGGCGCCGCCGGCCCCGTCGGCCACGGGCTACACTGCACCCGGCGAGGAGACTCCGGCGCACCTTGCTTTGGGCCAAAAGGCAGCCGGTGATTGGTGGACGCTGTTTCATTCGCCAAAGCTGGATGCGGCGGTGCGCTTGGCCCTGTCCGGCAACCGCGATCTCGCCGCATCCGAGGCAACGCTGGCGGCGGTGCAGGAGCAGGTTGCCGCCGCTACCGGCAATCTCTATCCGCATCTCGGCCTGTCCGGTGGCGTCAGCCGCCAGAAACAGAATCTCTCGACCTTCGGCTTCAAGGTGCCGCCTCCGATCTTCAATCTGTATTCGCTGGGCACGTCGGTGAGCTATTCGCTCGATGTTTTCGGCGGCACGCGGCGGCAGCTCGAAAGCGTCGAGGCCGAAGCCCTGGCCGAGGCGCATCGGCTTTCGGCGGCCTATCTGACCATCGCCGGCAATGTGGCCACCCAGGCGATCGCCATCGCCTCTTTCCGCGCGCAGTTGCACGTGCTCGAAGACATCGCCGCCAGCGACGAGAAGAATCTTGAACTCGTCCGCATGGCGGCGGCGCGCGGCCTCGTTCCCAATCTCGATGTGCTGAGCGCCCAAAGCCAGCTTGCCGCCGACCGCGCGCTCTTGCCGCCGGTCCGCCAGCAACTGAGCGCCGCCGGTCATGCACTGGCCGTCCTGATGGGCAAAGCCCCGGCGGAATGGCCGGCCCCGGAATTCGATCTTACCGATTTCACCCTGCCGGAGACGCTTCCCGTCAGCCTGCCTTCGGCGCTTGTCCATGAACGTCCCGACATCCTCGCCGCCGAAGCCACGCTCCGTGCGGCCAGCGCCAGGGTCGGGGTGGCGACGGCGAGGGCCTATCCCAGCATCACCCTGAGCGCCTCGATCGCCCAGGCGGCCTTCATGCCGGGGCATCTGTTCACCAGCGCTTTCGGCGGCTGGAGCGGCGGCGCCGGGGTGCTGGCGCCGATCTTCGAAGGCGGTTCGATCGAGGCCGGGCGGCGCGGTGCCGTCGCCGCCTACAACGCCGCCGTCGCCACCTATGAACAGACGGTGATCCAGGGCTTCGCCCAAACCGCCGACCGGCTCCAGGCGCTCCTCCATGACCGGCAGGAACTGGAAGAACAGGGCAAGGCGCAAGGCTACGCCAAATCCGTCCTCGACCTCTCGCGGCAAAGCTTTGGCGCCGGCCAGACCGGCATCCTGCAAGTCTTGGAATCCGAACGTCAATACGGCCACGCTAGGCTCGGCCAAGCGCGGGCCCAGGCGCAAACCTATACGGACACGGTCCAGCTTTTCGTCGCTACCGGGGCAGGGTGGAAAGCCGAGGCTGCAACGGATCGGTGAGTGGGTGACGTGTGGAATACCCTATGCATTCCCACCCGGCTTTCTCTAAAAATAAAAGCGGCGGGCCGGAATCACCCGACCCGCCGTTATGGAGGTACGACATGAGTAAAATGCCGTGGCTCCTTGTGATTCGGTTGCCGGTTTGGCGTAAGAGGGTTTTGACCCTCTATGTCAGCCTCGCCCGAGTCTAAGGAGCTGGCGGGTTGGGGATGAGAGCCCCAACCCGCCTACCTTCCTGGAATATACGCCGGCGGATGAAAATCGGCAAGGTCCGGTGCATAAATCGGCGGCGAAACCCGTCAGGGTGCCTCTAATCTCCCCTTTCCCTCTCCCGGTCCTTTTCCCGATTGGCCAGGGCCTTCAGATCCTCGGCGCGCAGGCGGGAGGGGGAGCCTTTGGGGAGGAAGTTGAGGGCGCGGTCGGCTTGTTGGATGGCGAGTTTGTGATCGCCGCTGGCATAGGCCTGTTCGGAGACGGCGAGGGCGGACATGCCGAAATTCTCCTGGCGGCCATAGCCGATGGCCAAGAGGCGCCAAGCTTCGGCGTTGCGGTCTTCGTCGCGCAGCGCTTCCTTGAGATTGGCGATCGCGGCCTTGTCGAGGGCGGGGTCATTGGCTTCAAGCTGGACCTGGGCCAGTTCCACGCGCAGGAGTGCCGAGCCGGGCTTCAGGCGGGAGGCTTCCTGATAGGGGGTGAGCGCCTCCTTGCCTCGTCCGTTTTCGAACAGCATCTGGCCTTTCAACTCGTGGAAATAGGGATTCCGGGGCTCTTCCTTGATCAGCCCGTCGATGAGCGGCAATGCCTTACCGAGATTGGGCATGCGGTAATAGGCGGTGGCGCGGGCATAGCGGGCGGCGATCGAGGGGTCGTCCTCCTTGTATTCGGAGAAACACTGCGCGGCGGGCTCCATGAAGCCGGCGAGCTTCGCCTTCATCCGGCGATGCCGTTCGATCCAGTCTGGGGGATCCTTGGCGGTGGAATAAGGCGAGGTGCTGACATGGTTCTCGACATATTCGATGCGCATCCGGGTCAGCGGATGGGTGCGCAGATAGGGGTCCTGCCGCACCGCCGAAAGCAGTTCCTCGCCTTCGAGGATGCGGAAGAAGTCAAGAAGCCCCCCCGCCGATTGTTTGGTCTTATCGAGAAAGCTCAAGCCCGCCTGATCGGCTTTGGCTTCCTGCTCGATGGAATATTGCAGCATCGCCCGCTGCCCGACGCCGGCGCCGCCGGCGATGACGGCGCCCGCACCCTGGCCGTGACTGGCGACGGCGGCGGCGGCACCCAGGGCCATGGCGATCATGCTTTCGATCGAGGCGTTTTCCATCGCCTCCTGGGTCCGCAACAGATGGCCGCCGGCCATGTGGCCGGTCTCATGCGCGACGATGCCGACGATCTGGTTCGGCGACTGGCTGCGGCTCAGCGTGCCGGTGAACAAGAACAGGTTCTGGCCTCCGGCGACAAAGGCGTTGAGCCGGTTGTCGCTCACGAGGTAAATGTGGACGGCGCTGGCGTCGAGCCCGGCGGCGGTGAAGACCGGCGTCGCGTAGTCCCGGATCGTTTCCTCGATCTCGGCGTCGCGGATGAGGCTCTCGCCGGGTCTGCCGGAGCCGCTATCCTGGGCGGATGCGGGCGGGGCGTATATAGCTGGTGGCGCCGACAGGCACAGGGTCAGGGCGGCACAGAGGGTTCGTTGGCGAATGTTGAATTTCACGAAATATCTTTCCGCTACCGCTTTGGACGGTTCGTCCGCCCGACCTGCTGGATTTGGGCCTGCTAGATTTGGAGGCGCCAGGGCGTGGCGTCAATGCGCCTTGGGCCTCGGCCTGCTGTTTCTTAGCAGTTGCGAGACGGCGGAGATCACGGTTCACGCCTTGGTGACGTCAAAGCCGGACGAATGGAACCTGCCGGTCGGCTTTGCCGCGGGTGACGAGCCGCGGGCGGTGAAGATCGGCCGCGACGTCCTGGCCGAGGGCGGGAATGCCGCCGATGCCGCGGTTGCGGTGGCCTTCGCCCTCGCCGTGACGCTGCCGTCGCGGGCGGGGCTGGATGGCGGCGGCATCTGCCTTCTCCATCAAGGGAAGGAGGTGCGGAGCCTCGATTTCCTACCCGCTACCGGTCAGCCGGCAGCCTATAAGCTGGGATTGGCGCGCGGGCTTCAAGCGCTGCATGGCGCCTATGGAACGATGCGCTGGGAGCGGGTGGTGGCGCCAGCCGAGGCACTCGCCCGGCTGGGCGTGCCGGCATCGAAGGTGCTGGCGGCGGATATCGCCCGCTTTGGTCCTATGCAGGGAGAACTGCCGGCGGATGGGAGCCTCAAGCGCAACGACGCGCTGGCTGGCAGCCTTGCCGATCTGCGGCAACGCGGAACCGGCAATATCCCGACCGGCACGAAGGCGGTGGCACCGGTTTGGCGGGACGAAGTAGCCCAGGATTTCGCGAGCCAGCACGGCTATTCCCTGACTCTGACCGGGAAGACCGCGACGGGCTTCGTCACGGTCGATAAGAATGGCGGCGCCGCATCCTGCCTGCTGACGCGGGGCGGGTTGTTCGGGGCGGATGTTGCTGGCCAGGGCGGCTCGGCGATGCTGGTGGCGGAGGGCGAGACCCTCTCGGCGGCGCTGGTCGGCACGGATGAATCCGGAGCTTTACGCGAGGTCGCGGCACGGGTGCTTACCGACCACGTGCCGCTGGACCGGGCGCTGGCGGCCCCACGGGGTGCCGGCAATAGTTCGGGCGGCATCGATGCGGTCATCTGTCCGAGTGGGGTGCCGGCGGAGGTGCCGAACTGCCAGACCAGGGCCGATCCGAGGGGCTTCGGTCTGGCCGGCGTGGCACTGGGCCGGTAAAATGGCGGGGCGGTAACATGGCGCTGAAAATCGCGCGGCGCGGCGAGGTTCCGCCCTTCATCGTCATGGATGTTATGCGCGCCGCCAATGCGCGCGCCGCGACCGGAGCGGATGTCCTGCATCTCGAAGTCGGGCAACCCTCGACTCCGGCCCCTGCCGGGGTCATTGCCGCCGCGCATCGAGCGCTCGATGGCGGCAATCTCGGCTACACCGAGGCGCTCGGCATCGTGCCGCTCCGGGAGCGGATTGCCGCCCATTACCGCGAGACCCAGGGGATCGCGGTCGATCCGGGGCGGATCGCCGTTACCGTGGGCTCTTCGGGCGCATTCCTTCTGGCCTTCCTCGCCGGTTTCGAGCCGGGGGACCGGATCGGGTTTGCAGCACCCAGCTATCCCGCCTACCGCAACATCCTGCATGCCCTGGATCTCGTGCCGGTGGAACTGCCTTCCGGGCCGGCGGAGCGCTATCAGATCTCAGCCGGTCTCCTGCGGAATTGCCCGGTGCCGCTCGATGGGCTGATCATCGCCAGCCCGGCCAATCCGACGGGGACCATGCTGACCCCCGAGGAATTGCGCGGGATCGCCGATTATTGCCGGGAGGCCGGGATCCGCCTCGTTTCCGATGAGATCTATCACGGGATCGTCTATGGCGGGGCTGCGGCGCGGACGGCGCTGGCGTTCAGCGATGAGGCCATCATCGTCAACAGCTTCTCGAAATATTTCTCGATGACGGGTTGGCGGCTCGGCTGGATGGTGGCGCCGCCCGATCTTCTGCGCCCCGTCGAATGCCTGGCACAGAATCTGTTCATCTCGGCGCCGGCATTGTCGCAGGAGGCGGCAATCGCCGCTTTCGACTGCGGCGAGGAACTGGCGCGCAATCTTGCCGGCTATGCCGAAAACCGCGCGCTGCTCTTATCGGAATTGCCGAAGGCCGGGTTCGACCGGCTGGCGCCGGCGGATGGCGCTTTCTATCTCTATGCGGATATAGCGCATCTCACCAATGACAGCGCCGAATTCTGCCGCAGGATGCTGCGGGAGACCGGGGTGGCCGCGACGCCGGGGATCGATTTCGATCCGGCGCGCGGCCATGCCACGATGCGCTTTTCCTTCGCCGGGGCCACCGCCACCATGGCGGAGGCCGCCCGCCGCCTTGGGAATTGGCGGCGGTAGGCGGCTCCAACGCCGGATTTAGCGGCGCCACCAGCCGCGTTTGGCCGGACCGGCGGCAACCGCTTCCGGTGCTGCCGGGGGAAGTTCGACAGCGGCAACCGGTGCCGGTTCCGGGGTTGCTTCAATGACCGGAGCCTCAGGCACAGGAGCGTCAAGGACCGGAGCGTCAACAACGGGGGCATCAAGGATCGGGGCGTCAAGGACTGGAGCCTCGACGGCCTGAGCCGCAATGGCCGGAGCGGATTCGGGCACGGGTTCGGGTTGCCCGGCTGCGGCTGCGTCCACCGCTTCGCCGAATTCGCCGCCCGCTTCCTCGCCCGTTTCCTCGCCGTTTTCCGTACCGGCTTCCTCGCCGCCCGCCTCGCCTTTGCCGCGGCGGCGTCCGCCACGGCGTCCGCGCCGGCGGCGCTTGCGGCCGGCGTCATCCTCTGCCGATCCGTCGGAAAGCGTTTCCGCCGCTTCGGCATCGCCGGCCTCGGCGACAGCGTCCTCGGTGCGGAGCGTTTCGCCGTCATCCTCGTTTTCGCGCGCGGCGGCTTCGTCGGAAGGCTCGCCGCCCTCCTCGCTGCCCCGTCTTCTCCGGCGGCGGCGGCGCTTCCGGCGGTTCGGATCCTCCTCACCGCCCTCGCGCGGGGCGGATTCGCGGCCTTCTTGCTCACGGCTGCCCTGCTGGCGGCTCCCTTGCTCACGGCTCTCCGGCTCACGAGACGGTGCCTCGCCGCTCGTCTCCTCGGCTTCGTCTTCCTCGTCCGGGATTTCGTCGGCATCGTCGATTTCGGGAAGGATCGGTCCCGTCAGCGCCCGAACCGGCGGCAGGATGGCGATTTCCTCTTCGGTCAGGTTCCGGATCCGCTCCAGCCGGAAGGCCGGCGGGATGAGGTCGTCATCACTGGCGACGATCACCCGGAAGCCGCACCGCGCCTCGACCTGCGACAGGGCCGCATGCTTGAAATTGAGGATGTAGAGCGCCACCGAGGTCGGCACATAGATGCAGACTTCCGCCGAACGGTGCCGCATGCCCTCTTCTTCCAGCGCGCGCAGCACATGCAGGGCCGTCGATTCGGTCGAACGGATATGGCCGCTGCCGGCGCAATGGGGGCAGGGCTGGGTCGATGCCTCGACCAGCGACGGACGCAGGCGCTGCCGCGACAGCTCCAGAAGCCCGAAGGGGCTGATCCGGCCGATCTGGATACGGGCGCGGTCGTTGCGCATCGCATCCTTGACCCGCCGCTCGACCGTCGCCTGATTGCGCGTCTCCTCCATATCGATGAAGTCGATGACGATCAGTCCGGCAAGATCGCGCAGGCGGAGCTGCCGGGCGATTTCGTCGGCGGCTTCGATATTGGTGCGGTACGCCGTTTCCTCGATATTGCGCTCCTTGGTGGAGCGCCCGGAATTGACGTCGATCGCAACCAGCGCTTCCGTTGGGCTGATGACGATGTAGCCGCCCGAACGAAGCTGCACGATCGGCGAGTGGATGGCGTCGATCTGGCTTTCGACCTGGAAGCGGTGCAGGAGCGGAACCGTGACGTCGCGATAGGGCTGAACCCGTTTCGCGTGGCTCGGCATCAGCATCTTCATGAAGTCCTTGGCCGTGCGATAGCCTTCCTCGCCTTCGACCAGAACCTCGTCGATGTCGCGCGAATAGAGATCGCGAATCGACCGCTTGATGAGATTGCCTTCCTCATAGATGAGGGCCGGGGCGGAGGATTTGAGCGTCAGCTCCCGGACTTCATCCCAGAGGCGCATGAGATATTCATAGTCGCGCTTGATTTCCGGCTTGGAGCGCTCGCTACCGGCGGTGCGGACGATGACGCCCATACCGTCCGGAATCTCCAGATCTTCCAGCATGTCCTTGAGGCGGCGCCGATCGGTGCCGCTGGTGATCTTGCGCGAAACGCCGCCGCCACGCCCGGTATTGGGCATGAGCACGCAATACCGCCCGGCGAGCGACAGATAGGTCGTGAGCGCCGCACCCTTATTGCCGCGTTCTTCCTTCGTCACCTGCACCAGGATGACCTGGCGGCGCTTGATGACTTCCTGGATCTTGTAGCTGCGGAGCGAGCGGCTGCGGTGCCTCTGCACCTCCTCGATCTCGTCGCCACCCAGGGTTTCAAGGGATTCCTCGTCGTCGCCGTGATCCGGTTCCCGGTCTTGCTCGGACGGGGGCTGGCGGTCTTCCTCGGAGGTGGTTTCGGCATAGACGATTTCGTCTTCGCTCGCTTCCGCCTTGGCGCGGGGTGCCCGGGGGCGGCGGACGCGCTTGGGCTTCGCGTCGGGTTCCGCTTCGGTGGCCGGGGCCGAATCCGACGCCGGCTCGTCGGCGGCGGGCGCGCTTTCAAGCGGCGTGGTCTCGACCGATACGCTTTCAGCCGACACGCTTTCAGCCGGGGAAGCCTCGGCGGATACGAACTCAGCCGATACGAACTCAGCCGTTTCGGGCTCGGCCGATGCGCCGGCGTCGAGCGGCGCTGCCTCTTCCGCGGCGGCGGCGCTTTCGGCGGCGCGGGGACGGCGGCGGCGGCGGCGCTCGCTTGGCTGCGGGCGCTCCTCCGCCGTGGCCTCGGCTACGGGATGTTCCGCCGAAGGCTCCGGCGCCACACGCTCAGCCGGACGTTCCGGCGCGGGACGCTCAGCCGAACGCTCCGGGCCGGAACGCTCATGGCCGGACCGTTCGTTGCCTGAACGCTCATTGCCCGAACGCTCGTTGGAAGAGCGCTCATAGGCCGGGCGCTCTTCGTTCCAGCTCTCGCCGGAGCGGTCATCGACCGGGATCCGGAAATAGTCGGGGTGGATTTCGCTGAAGGCGAGGAAGCCGTGACGGTTCCCGCCAAAATCGACGAAGGCCGCCTGGAGCGACGGCTCTACCCGTGTGATCTTGGCGAGATAGATGTTTCCTTTGATTTGCTTCTTGGTCGAAGTCTCGAAATCGAATTCTTCGAGCCGGTTACCCGAGAGGACGACGACCCGGGTCTCTTCCGGATGCGCCGCATCGATAAGCATGCGTTTTACCATATTGGGTTTGCTCCGGGACGCGCCGGACGGCTCGCAGACAAGGCGAACGGTCGCGCGGTCCTGTTGTTTGAGAAGTTGGATATCGGGAAGCCGTCGGCACCGCGGGGGATCCGTTGCAAAGTTTCTCAGGACACTTCATGTCAAAACTCGCCCAGTCAGAACTCACCAAGTCGGAACTCGCGGTTAAGGCCGCATCCGGAAACCTCCGGAACAGCTTCGAAAAAAGTTTTTACCTGCCGCCTTGTGCAAAGCGCCTCCGAAACAAACCGACAGCACCTTCGCGCCGTCCTGAATCGTTCCGTCATGGCACCGCCCACCCGTCAGCTAGCTTTGCCGTTCGAGTTTGGGCTGAATGCGGCTATTCTGGCGGTGAGAATACATTCGCTTCGCCTCGCCTACAATGCCTTATACACGATCTCGCCGGGAAGCTGTATAAATGGCCTTCGAACGCCCTGATTTCGCCATGAATTATGGATACCCTGCCGCGTGATGAAACTTCTGCGCGTCCTTACCGTTCTTGTCCTGGCATCGCTCATGCTGGCCGGTGCCGTGGCCGGGCTGGCCTTCTGGCATTTCAGCCGGGGCCTCCCCGATTATCAGCAACTGGCCGACTATCAGCCGCCGATCGTCACCCGGATCTATGCGGGGGATGGCCGGCTGCTTGGCGAATACGCCAGCGAGCGGCGCGTCTTCGTGCCGATCGGGGCCATTCCGCCCAGGGTCATCCATGCCTTCCTCGCCGCCGAGGACAAGAATTTCTATGATCATCCCGGCGTCGATTTCGTGTCGATCCTGCGGGCGGGCGTCACCAATCTCAGCCATCTCGGCTCGAACCGCCGGCCGATCGGGGCCTCGACGATTACGCAGCAGGTGGCGAAGAACTTCCTTTTGACCAACGAGGTGTCGGTTTCCCGCAAGGTCAAGGAGATCCTCCTGGCGCTGCGCATCGACAAGGCCTTGCCGAAGGACCGCATTCTCGAACTCTATCTCAACGAGATCTATCTGGGCGGCGGCAGCTATGGCGTCGCGGCGGCGGCGCTCTATTACTTCAACAAGCCGCTGGACGAACTCACCATCGCCGAGGCGGCTTTCCTGGGGGCGCTGCCGAAGGCGCCCAACAATTACAATCCGCAGCGCTTCCCCGACGCGGCCAAGGCAAGGCGCGACTGGGTCGCGGGCCGCATGGCCGAGGACGGCTATATCAGCGCCGAGGACGCCGCCGCAGCATCCGCCGGGCCGGTCGCCATCCGCAAGCGCGACGAGGCGGAAGGCGTCGCCGCCCCCTATTTCGCCGAGGAAGTGCGGCGCGAATTACTGTCCCGCTATGGCGAGAAAGGGCTCTATCAGTCGGGCATGGCGGTGCGGACCAGCCTCAACCCGGAACTTCAGGCTTTTGCTGACCGGGCGCTGCGCCAGGGGCTCCAGAATTACGACCGCCGCCATGGCTGGCGCGGTCCCATCGGCCATATCGAGATTGGCCAGATCGACAAGTCCCATATCGGGATTGGCCAGATCGACAAGTCCCATATCGACACCGGAAAACCGGGCGATTGGCAGCCGGCGCTCGCCGCCCTGGCGCTGCCGGCGGGGGCCGGGGAGTGGCGGCTGGCGGTGGTGCTCGGCACCGATCGGGCCGGCGCGCAGCTTGGGCTCGCCGACGGATCGCGGGCGTTGCTGCCCTTCGAGGCGATGAAATGGGCGCGGCGCCTGTCGGATGAGGAAGTCATGGGGCCGGTGCCGAAAACCGCCGCCGATGTGGCGAAGCCGGGCGATGTGCTCCTGGTCGAAATCGTCTCTCGGGCAGATGCCAAGCACCCGGCGGTTTGCGCGCTGCGGCAGATCCCCAAGCTCTCGGGGGCGCTGGTGGCCATGGATCCGCATACGGGCCGCGTGCTGGCGATGAGCGGCGGCTTCAGCTACGAGATCAGCCAGTTCGACCGCGCCACCCAGGCAAAGCGCCAGCCCGGCTCGGCCTTCAAGCCCTTCGTCTATATGGCGGCGCTCGACAATGGCTTCACGCCGTCGACCCTGGTGCTCGACGCTCCCTTCGTCGTCGATCAAGGCGAGGGCATGCCGAAATGGAAGCCGTCGAATTATGACGAGGGCAAATTCTCCGGCCCGACGCCGCTGCGCATCGGGATCGAGCAGTCGAAGAATCTGATGACCGCCCGTCTGGGGCAGGTGGTGGGGCTCGACAAGGTCGCGGAATATGTCGAACGCTTCGGCGTCATGGACCATATGCCGCTGCAATACGCGATGCTTCTGGGGGCGGGCGAGACCACGCCGCTCCGCCTCGTCACCGCCTATTCGATGATCGTCAATGGCGGCAAGCGGGTGGCGCCGGTCTTCGTCGACCGCATCCAGGACCGTGACGGCAAGACCGTGTTCCGCGCCGACAGCCGGCCTTGCGGCGATTGCGTCACCAATAGCTGGAACGGCCAAGCCCCGCCCGAACTCCCCGACACCAGGGCCCAGGTGATCGATCCCGGAACCGCCTATCAGATGGTCTCCATCCTTCAAGGCGTGGTCGAACGCGGCACCGGCACGGCGGTCAAGGCCGTGGGCAAGCCGCTCGCCGGCAAGACCGGCACCACCAATGACTATCAGGATAATTGGTTCGTAGGCTTCGCGCCCGATCTCGCCGTCGGCGTCTATGTCGGCTTCGACAATCCCGAAAGCCTCGGCGAGAAAGAGACCGGCGGCCACAACGCCGCCCCGATCTTCCGCGACTTCATGATCGAGGCGCTGAAAGACAAACCGGCCACCCCCTTCCGCATCCCGCCGGGCCTCAGGCTGGTGCGCGTCAACCCCGCAACCGGGAGACAGGCCGAACCCGGTGACAAGACCGTCATCTTCGAAGCCTTCAAACCCGGCACCGAACCCGGCAGTGAAACCTCCGTGGTCAACGGCATCGCCGCCCCGGATGACGGCTTGCCGGTGGGCGAGAGCCAGACCGGCCCGGCCTCGATGGAGCCGGCGAATTCAGCGCCGGTCGGGGGAACGGGCGGGCTGTATTGAGCGGGCAAGGGCTGGCGGGGCGCCAAGCCCCTATGCCGATAGCCGGATGATCTGGTTCGTCTATGTCCTGCTCAACGATGCCGGTATCGCCTATACCGGCATCGCCAAGGACGTCGCCGCCCGCCTGGAAAAGCACAATGCCGGCGCCGGGGCCAAGTTCACCCGTGGCCGCGGCCCCTGGCGGGCCGTCCATATGGAAGGGCCGATGGCGCATGGCGACGCCCTGCGCCGGGAAATGGCGATCAAGCAGGACGGGGCTTTCAAAACGGGCTTGAAACGCCACGGAGCGGGTCCGTGACCTCATTGCGGTCCGGTTCCTCGCCGCATTAAACGATCTTTCATGCCTATAAGCTACGGATTACCGGGGATAAGTTTGTTTCGCCGCGAACGCCCTCGGGCCGAGGAAATGTCGATGTTTTCCAATATAGCGATTTACCAGATAAATTTAGATCGTCGTGTCGACCGCTGGAATGAATGCATCAAGAACCATGCGGAGATGGGGTTTGTCGATAACGACATTCAGCGTATTTCCGCCGTGGCAGATGCCGAGTACGGAATCCTGGGCTGCACCAAATCGCATGTGAAAGTTCTCTGTAAGTTACTCACGGAGGATTCGGGTGAGTATTGTATTGTTTTGGAGGACGACTTTGATTTCAAGGTAAACAAAAGCGTTCTTGCGGAAAGGCTCGCTGCTGTAAGGGCATCCGGGGTGGACTGGAATGTCATCCTGCTGGCTGGAACCAATGTCCGGAGCTTTGCGGGGGCAGTTCCCCACTTGTCGCAGGTGTTCGAAGCGTTCACCACGTCCGGCTACATTATAAAACGGTCGTATTTGCCCGCGCTGATCAACTGCTTTATTAATGCCGCAATGAATCTGGAGCGGGTCAGGCACTTCGCTCCCCGTCCGTTTTTCGTAAGCCGGTTCGCGCTGGATGTCGCGTGGCAAAGCCTGCAGCGGACCGATCGCTGGTATATATTCACGCCGAGTATTGGGAGTCAGCGCCCGTCGTTCTCGGACATTGAAAATAAGCATGTCGATTACCATGATTTGGCGCACAAGTGATTCGCGCTACTCTGGCCGTCGGGCGCTCATCGAATTTTTGTGAAGAAAATTTACCCGGAGAATCAGTGCCTTGAAAACAACGCCGTTGAACACCTGGATGAAGGGATGTAGCCTGAAAAATCGCCTCATGGTTGGGGCGTTTTGGGCGGGGATAAGAAGTTCATGAGCGGAAAGATTGCGCTGATCACTGGGGTCACCGGGCAGGATGGCGCTTATCTGGCCGAGTTGCTGCTGTCCAAGGGATATGAGGTCCATGGCGTCAAGCGCCGTTCCTCTTCATTCAATACAGGGCGCATCGACCATCTGTTCGAGGACGCACAGTCACGGGGTTTGCCTTTCTTTCTGCATTTCGGCGACATGACGGATGGCACCAATCTAATCCGGATAATTCAGCAGGTGCAGCCGGACGAAATCTACAATCTCGCCGCGCAAAGCCATGTTCATGTCAGTTTCGAGACGCCGGAATATACCGCCAATGCCGACGCCATGGGGCCTTTGAGGCTCCTTGAAGCGATCCGCATTCACCATATGGAGAAGCGGGTCCGGTTCTATCAGGCATCGACCAGCGAATTGTTCGGAAATGTTCAGGAGACGCCGCAGCGCGAGACGACGCCCTTCTATCCGCGCAGTCCCTATGGGGTGGCCAAGCTCTACGCCTACTGGATCACCGTCAACTACCGCGAAGCCTACGGGATGCATGCCTCGAACGGCATTCTTTTCAATCACGAAAGCCCGATCCGCGGGGAAACCTTCGTCACCCGCAAGATCACGCGCGCCGCCGCCGCCATAGAGCTTGGGCTGAGCGATTGCCTGCATCTCGGCAACCTCGATGCCAAGCGCGATTGGGGCCATGCCCGCGACTATGTCGAAGGCATGTGGCTGATGCTTCAGCAGGAAACGCCGGATGATTATGTCCTGGCGACCGGCGAGACCCATTCGGTGCGGAGCTTCGTGGAATTGGCCTTCGCCGAGATCGGCCGGGCGATTTCCTGGAGCGGCGCCGGGGTGGACGAAATCGGCCGTGATGCCCGGACCGGGCAGGTGCTGATCAAGATCGATCCGCGTTATTTCCGCCCGACGGAGGTCGAACTCCTGCTCGGCGATCCGGCAAAGGCGCGCGCGAAGCTCGGCTGGGTCCATAAAACGCCGTTTCCGCAATTGGTGAAGGAAATGATGGCGGCTGATCTTCTGGGCATGAAACGCGAGTCCGGCCGGTGAGCATCCCTCCGAACCCGCCGGCGCTGCCCTATGATTTGCGCGGCAAACGGGTTTTTGTATCCGGGCATCGCGGGATGCTGGGCTCTGCTCTGGTGCGCCGCCTGGCGCGGGAAGCCTGCGAGATTCTGACCGCCGGACGGGAGGAACTCGATCTTCTCCGTCAGAACGCGGTCGAGGATTGGCTGCGGAAGGCGCGCCCCGATGTGGTCCTGGTTGCCGCCGCCAGGGTCGGCGGCATCCATGCCAACAGCACCCGGCCAGCGGAATTCCTTTACGAGAATCTGGCCATTCAGAACCACCTTATCCATGGCGCCTATCTGGCGGGGGTGGAGAAGCTGCTTTTTGCCGCTTCCTCCTGCATCTATCCCCGCGCGGCCCCTCAGCCGATGAAGGAGGAATACCTTCTCACCGGCCCATTGGAGCCGACGAATGAGGGGTATGCGCTGGCGAAGATTGCCGGATTGAAGATGTGCGAGGCCTATCGCCGTCAGTATGGATGCGATTTCATCGCCGCGATCCCGCCCAATCTATATGGCCCCAACGATAATTTCGATCCGCTGGCGAGCCATGTCATTGCCGGTATGCTGCGCCGCGCGCATCAGGCGCGGCTTGAGGGAGCGCCAAGCTTCGAGATATGGGGCACGGGTGTGGCGCGGCGCGAATTCCTGCATGTGGACGACGCCGCCGATGCGTGCATTTTTCTGCTGACGCGGTATTCCGGCGAACTCGCGCCGAATGTCGGCAGCGGCGAGGATGTCAGCATCCGGGAACTGGCGGCCATGGTCTGCGAGGTCGTGGGCTATACCGGTCCCATCACTTTCGATGCCGGGAAGCCGGACGGGATGCCGGTAAAGCGCCTCGATGTCGGCCGCGTGCAGGCGATGGGATGGAAGGCCTCCATCCCCTTGGCGGCGGGGCTGGCTTCTACCTATGAGTGGTTTCTATCACAGCAAAATATCCGGGGAGTGTAACCAGATGGCAATCCGCTATCCTCTCGCCTCCGATACCTGGGACCAGGCCGAGTTCGACGCCGCCGAAGCGGTCATGCGCTCCCGTAACTTCACGATGGGCGCGAAGGTGAAGGCGTTCGAGGCCGATTTCGCCAAACTCTTCGGCTCGCGCTACGCGATCATGGTCAATTCAGGCTCGTCCGCCAATCTTCTGGCGGTCGCCGCGGCGGTCCATGCCCCGGATAGCCCGCTGAAGCCCGGCGACGAGGTGCTGGTTCCGGCGGTGTCGTGGAGCACCACCTTCTTTCCCATCCATCAACTCGGGCTGACCCTGAGCTTCGTCGATATCGATCCTCACACCCTCAATATCGATCTGGAAAAGCTGGAACGCTCCATCACGCCGCGCTCGCGGGCCGTGATGGCCGTCAACCTGCTTGGGAATCCCAACGATTTCACGGCTCTGCGGGATATCTGCAAACGGCGCGGATTGATCCTGATCGAGGATAATTGCGAGTCGATGGGGGCGCGCTTCGACGGAAAATGGGCGGGCACTTTCGGCCTCTGCGGTACGTTCAGCACCTTCTATTCCCATCACATCGCCACCATGGAGGGCGGCGTGGTCGTGACCGACGATCACGGCGTCTATTGCGCGCTGCTATCGCTGCGGGCGCATGGCTGGACGCGTGAGCAGCCGGCGGACAGCCCGTTCCAGATCGACGACGATCCCTTCGTCAAGCTGTTCCGCTTCGTCCTGCCCGGCTACAATGTCCGCCCCCTTGAGATCGAGGCCGCGATCGGAATAGAGCAGCTGAAGAAGCTGCCCGGTTTCATCGTGGCACGGCGGCGGAATGCCCGGCTCTTTCAGGAAATCTTCGGCGATTTCGAGCATATTCGCTCACAGCGCGAGACCGGCGAGAGTTCATGGTTCGGTCTGGCCATGATCCTGCAAGGCCGGCTCGCCGATCGCCGCCGGGAAGTCGTGGCGGCGCTACAGGCGGCAGGAATCGAGTGCCGGCCCATCGTCGCCGGTAATTTTCTCCGCAATCCCGTGATCAGCCGCGTGAACCATGTCGTCCACCAGGAAATCACCGCTGCCGACGAGCTTGACCGGCAAGGTCTGTTTATCGGCAACCACCATTACCCGTTGGAAGAACAATTGCGGCTGGCTCGGACCGTAATCGGCGGGTTGGTTTGCGGGGGTAGTTGCGATCGCATGACGGAAACTATTAATAAAGAGCCGAAATGACCGGAAGAATTTACCTTGTCGTCAAGGGTGGTCTTGGAAATCAGCTTTACCAGGCGGCATTCGGCATCGTTTTGCAGAAGCTCACCGGCAAGCCGATTTATTATTTGACGGATAGTTTCCAAAATTATTCATATGGCCATCAGTTCCTATTGGATAAATATTTTCCGAACGTAGATGGGCAGGTCTCGAATCTGGCATCGGTTCCAGCGGGGGCGATCGCGGTTCATGAACCGACTACGCAATTCGACCCTTCCATCGTTTTGAGCCAGATAATTGAGATTATAAAAAACCATCAAATTGTCGTCCTCGATGGCTACTGGAACCGGGGGGAGTATCTCCAGGGTCATGAGGATGAAATTCGGTCCGGGTTGAACCTGGAACTTGGAAGTGAGGAATTGCGCGCGCAGGGAAACGTTCTGAATTCACAGTCATATGTCGGCATACATGTGCGGCGCGCCGAATATGGTCATCATGGCATTGCCGCCATGGATTACTATCGAAATAGCCTAAAGCAGATCCGCCGGGAAAAGGGAAACATCCCAGCGGTAATTTTTACGGACGAATACAATGTTTGTGCCTATGAGTTCAAAACAATTCCGGGGGTCACTGTTCTTAAAGGCGATACGAAAGTTCCCCTGAACGATTTTTATCTTCTTAGCCGCTGCCGGCATTTTATTCTGTCTAACTCCACCTTTTCCTATTGGGCGGCGTTTCTTGGCGAGACGGAAAATTCAATCGTCTATTACCCCTACCCAATGTGCGTTTTTGCCCCTTGGGAGGCGTTGCCGGAGACGCTGGCAAATCGCTGGCGCGTAATCGATGGAGCCGTGCGCAAACCGTAAAGCCTGCCGCATTCGCTCGTGTCACGCCTTTTTCGACCACGATTCCCATATGAAGGGAAAATCGTAGATCAAGTCATGCGTGATACTCAGCCGCTTCCGCAAGGCTTCCCTTTTTTCGCGGGCGTTATCGATGAATTCGTGAAACTGGACTTGAATGTCGTCGATTGCCGCGATGACGCCAGTCTCGATGATGTAATCCAGCAAATCGAATTCGCCGCCCTCGATGTTGATCTTCATGAGGGCAATCCGGGAAATGGCGCTCTCCCGGAGAAAGGCGACGAGATCCCGCTGTTGCGCCATCAGCATCGTTCCAGAGGATTTGAAGGCGCTGGTCGCATCATCCCCTGAGGAGATGGCGAATTCTCCGTCGCCCCGCCCCAAGGCGAAGTTATGGACCGAATATCGGGGGTCGGTGCCGCATCGGCCACGGATGATCGACGCATATTCAGCGATCGGTTCGAAGATATAGCATTTGCAGTGGTAAAGTTCGGCGATGGGAACAGCCCAATCGCCATGATATCCACCGACATCGAACACGATACTATCCGGCCGCAGTGGATAAAAAAGCCGAAGATTCTTGTCGCCCTGGACAAGAAACCACCGCTGTACAGTCTTCTTCATCTGCTCGGAGTTTTCCATCGTGGCCTCTTGCTTGGTCGAAAGCGACAAATTCGAGAATTGTTGTGTGGTCGTTACCAGTTGGATCCGTTACAATATAAACGGCTAAAAACACTTGCCCATCATTTCTCCGGCCGTCGCCCCCGTTGCTCTGCTGTGCTCGCAATAGCGGCAAGCCGCCTGAGCGTGAAAACTCTTAAAGACTCCACGCAATTTCTCTAAGAATAAGTTCGCGGGTCCGCCCTAAAATATCCATATATTCTTCGGCGATTTTGTAATTCTCACTCATTGCGGACAGCCTTCTCCAATAATCACGCTCTGTTAAATTCACCAGGACGCGGTTTATGTCCTTAGCGCTTTTTACCACAATTATTCCCTCTGGATTAAATATATCAAGAACGCTATCCGGGCCATAATAAATGGGGACGGTGTATGTGCGCATGCAGTCGATGAGCTTCTCCGTAAAAAAGCCTTCATGTACTCTTGTGTTCTCGATCGCGATGCTGAACATGCTCTCCATCATGACGTTTTTTTTATCGCCAAGGACATTGAAACCTGTTTGCGTGCGACGGATCGTTTCCCTTAAGTGGCCCATATCCTCTTCATTGACCGTTAATCGTCTTGATAAGTACAGGCGTAAGGGGATCCTGGCGGCTTCAAGGGTAAAGGCGACCTCTTTGCGAAGAGCGTATCCCTCCAACGCCACAATCGAACATCCGGTTGATAGTACAAAACTGACCGAAAATTCCTTTTTCTGTGGGGGCTGATTACACCAACAGCCGCCAAAAGCAAGAAGCCGGGCGTTACTAAGAGAAGTAAGATTTTTATCCCAGGTAATAATTAGGTCAAACTTTTTATGATTTTGAATCAACCACGTTTCATCGACCGTTAACGCTTTGGGCTCGCCATGAATAGCCAAAACCTTTGTTGCGTCAGAGTCGAGTGAAGACCGCGGATAGCTCCAGTGAATTTCACATGGAAATGGAAGATCAAATTCTATCCACTTGTCGCCAAAGCACTCAGTCTTCATAATTCATCCGGCCCTTACCCCAGATGGACGGTACATCCGCCGTCCTTCCGCGGAAGATAACAAAGCCCCTAGGCGCCGAGACGCCAGAACGCACCGTCACTGGTGGCAAGCCGCTCATATCAGGGTTCCCGGATGCTTTCATTGAAGCCCCGCGTGATCGGATAGATGAAATAGCTGATGACCCGGCGAAGCCCGACCTTGATCTCGGCATTGACGGTCATTCCCGGAATCAAATGCGCGCCCTCGGGCATTTTATCGAGCTGTGTCTTGGTCAGCTCCACCTGGGCGCGGTGGAAGGCGCCGGCGGAAGGCCGGGGGCCGGAACCGGCGCCCGATGAACCGGTATCGGCGCCGCCGCCCGAGTAGGATTCCTCGCTGATCGAGCGAAGGCGCCCCTCCAGCATGCCGTGGCGCTGATAGGAAAAGGCGTCCACCTTGACCTCGACCTTGTCGCCCGCCTTGACGTAGCCGATGTCCCCGGAGCCGATCGTGATTTCCGCGATCAGCGGGATGTTGGAGGGGATCAGCGTCACCATGGCCTCGGCCTCGCGCACCACCGAGCCGACGGCGTGCTTGGCGACTTCGAGCACGACGCCGTCCTCGGGCGCGGTGATGACCACGAGATCGCGCAGCAGCGTCGCCTTGGCGAGTTCCTCGCTGTTCTTGTTCGCCTCGTTGCGGGTCCGGATCGTGTCTTCGAGAAGCTGGCGGCGCCATTCGTCGACAAAGGTTTGGCGCTCGGCTTTCCGGGATTGCAGGGAATGCTTCATCTCGGTCAGACGGTTGACGGTATCCTGGTATTCGCGTTCGATCCGCATGCGGGCGGATTGCGCGTCGAGATACATGAGCTTCGACCCGGTTTGCGCCCGGTAGAGGGTTCCGCGCATGGTCTCGATGTCGCGGGCGACGCCGAGCTGCCGGTCAAGCAGCCCCCGGTCGTCCTCGGCGGTGCGGATGCCGGCTTCGAGGCGATGGATGTCCTCGTCGAAACTGTGCAGGCGGGAGCTGTGCTGCGCTTCTCTCTGGGTGAAGAGGGAGGTTTGCAGGGTCTCGTCCGGGTCGTCCAGGTTCTTCGTCAGAAGCGGCGTGCCGTGGAGTTCGGCCTCCTCGCGGCGGAGTTGGGCCTGGAGGGAGCGGTCCTGCGCCGCAAGCGAGGCCACATCGGCCTGGGTGAAGGTCGGATCGAGCGTCGCCAGCACCTGGCCCTTGGTCACCACGTCGCCGGCCTTCACGTTCAGCGCCTTGACGATGGACATCCGGATCGGCTGCAGGATGATCGGGGGCGTGTCGGTGAGGAGCCGGCCTCCGCCGACGACGATCATATCCACATCGGCCAGCGAGGCGATGAGGACCATCACGAAGATCATGGCCAGGATGAAATAGGCGAGGCCGCGCAGCACCTGCGGCGGCGGTTCTTCGATGAGCTCGTCAAGATCGCTCTGGAAGGGAAGCGCCTCCGCCATGATGCCGGCTTCCGGCGACGGGGCCATGAAAAGGGCGCGCCAGAGCCGCAGATACGCGCCTGGGCGCATGGCCGGCGGGCCTGATTTCGGGCTGCCGGAATCGGGCATGAAGCGGGCGAGCGGGTTTTTCATGGCGCAAGCCGCATATGCTGAGTCTGTTGACTCCATAGATGCTGATAGACGGGGCAGCGTTCGAGCAGCGTGGCATGCGGCGCGAAATCCATGACCTCGCCATGTTCCAGCACCAGGATCTTGTCGGACTGAACCAGGGAAGAGAGCCGGTGGGAAACGATAATCATGGTGCGGTTGCGGGCGATCTCGTTCAGATTGTTCTGAACAATGACCTCGCTGTCGGGATCGAGCGCGCTGGTCGCCTCGTCGAAGATCAATAGCTGCGGCCGGGAAAGCAGAGCGCGGGCGATGGCGATCCGCTGCCGCTGTCCGCCGGAGAGGTTGCTGGCGCTTTCCTCCAGCAAGGTCTCGTAGGAATAGGGCAGGCGTTCGATGAATTCCTCGGCGCCGGCGATGCGCGCGGCTTCCATGACCTCTTCGAGCGACGCATCCGGCCGGGTCGCGGCGATGTTCTCGCGGACGGTGCCCCGGAACAGGAAATTGTCCTGAAGGACGACGCCGATGCTCTTGCGCAGATGGGCGAGGTCGATATTGCGGATATCGGTGCCGTTCAGGCGGATCATGCCTTCCTGTGCCGTGTAGATCCCCTGGATCAGGCGTGTCACCGTGCTTTTGCCGGAGCCGGACCGTCCGACCACGCCGATCATCTGCTCCGCCTCGACCCGGAACGACATCCGGTCGATCGCCGGGGTGGTCGAGCCCTGGTAGCGGTAGGTTACCTGCTCGAATTCAAGATCGCCGGTGATGGTCGGCCGGATGCAATGCGCGTGGCTCTCGCGTTCGGGGGGGTGGTTCATCACCGTGCCCAGCATCTTTACGGACAGCGCCACCTGCTGATACTCGTTGATAAGGCCGGCCATCTGCACCAGCGGGCCGGTCACGCGCCCGGACAGCATGTTGAAGGCGACCAGTGTTCCCAGACTAAGCGTGCCGTCGAAAACGGCGACCGCGCCGAGAGACAGCACGGTGATCTGCATCAGCTTCTCAAGAACATGCGTGATGGTGCCGCCGAGCGCGCTGATCCGCCCGACCGTGGCCTGGCGGCGGACCGAGGTCGCGACCTTGTTGTCCCACAGCATCTTCTGCATGGGTTCAAGGGCCAGCGATTTGACGGTGCGCATCCCATAGATGGTTTCCATCAGATGCGCCTGACGCATCCCTTCGGCCTGATAAAGTTTGTCGAGGTGATGCTTGAAGTAGGGCACCATCCCGCCGATGACGGCGGCGAAACCCAGCGAGAACAGGAGCACGACCAGGGTGAGCTGCCCGCTATAGCCCGTCAGCACCACCAGCAGCACCGGCAGGGCCGAGGCATCGAGCATGGTTTGAAACAGCTTTCCGGTCAGGAAGCCGCGGACCGACTCGGTCTGCAGGACGTTCCGGGCGAGGACACCGGCGGTCGTATGCTCGAAGAAAGCCAGCGGCAGCTTCAGCAGATGGTCGAATACATGCGAAGATAGCCGGGCATCGATCTTATTGGTGGCGAATAGCATCATATATTGACGGAAATACCCGAACAGCCCGTCGAACAGGGTCGCTACGACATAGACCAGGACCACGACGAAAAGCGTCTGGTAACTGTGGTGGGTAATGACCTTGTCGATAATGATTTGAAACAGCATCGGCATGCCGATGGCGATAAGGTTCGTCATTGTCGCCGCGATCGCGATATCGCGGAAATAACGGCGATAGCGCATGATCTCCGGCATGAACCACGTCAGGCTGAAGGGCCTGGACTGGTCGATCTGAAGATACCGGCGCTTGCACAGGATCAGAGTCCCGCTCCAGGTCTCGACGAATTTTTCCTGAGGCACCGGGACGACGCCATCGCCTTCCGACAGGGGATCCAGCACCGCGATATTCGTCGCGCCGTCGGGGCCGGCGACGGCTCCGACCGCGATCACCCAATAGCCATCCTTGCGCACGGCCAGCGCCGGATAGGCATTGCCGAGGTTGATCAGGTTCTTCCATTTTTTCCGCCGGAGCACCTTGGAGGTCAGCCCCACCTTGCGCATGATCTGCAGGACGGAGCCGGCCGTGTCTTTTTCGTCCGTGCCGGTCAGAAGCGAAGGCGGGATCGGTATCCCAATATGCTGCCCGACGAGGCAAAGGCATCGCAGGGCTGAATGATGGGGCGAGAATCGAAATTCCGATGTATCGGGCACGGTGTTGACTTTGCTCTCGATCCGTTTGGGATAACGCCGGTTGTTATCCTAATGCGTTTTCAGGTGCAATGCGGGAGGCCGCCCCGAAGGGAAGGGGGCAAGGGGACGCCGCATGGTCGGCGGACGCCGGATACGGGGGGGCTGGGTAGCTTCACGCGAACTCCAAGGGTTGAGGGCCAAGATTTATGGCCTGCGCCAAAGCGGCGTTTTCTTCGGGTCATCCAGCCTGAACAGTTCCGTCTCTATTCCCTTGCGATTAAATCCGGATGATGAACTCAAAAGCGCAACTCGGGGGCGCATATTGATCCAAATGAAGTTGCCAATCCATTAATAGCGAGTAAGGTTAAGTATAAATTAATATTGCCCTTTTCCGTTCAGCATCCTCGAAAAAGGCCGGTTACTTATAAGCTGTGGCGGCTGCCATGAAAGCCCGGATGCCGGGGAGGCCGTTTCCCGATGCTTCGGGAAACCTCAAGATATGGATCCCGGCATCACGCCCGAACCGGCCCCCCGGCGCGACATGGCGACTATCAAAAACCCAATATTTACAATAGTATACCGCAGACACGACGGTCCCTTTGCGCCGCGCTCCGCCACAATGCCGAGGGCCAAAATCTGGGTTCACCCGAAATGCCCGGTTAAGAAATTCGCAGCCGTTCGACCGGTATCGTTGGTTGAATAGCTTCATCCCGGCAGCCGGCTTTACCCTACCTCAGATTTAATTGCCGCCTTGACGCTTTCCTCTGGGGCGTGATAATTACCCACAATCTGGTCGTCTAACATCTGAGTGGAGCACCTTGTCATGACGTCACCCAACGATATCTCCTGGTTCGGCACGGCGGCGATTGCTGGCATCTCCGTCACCGCCATACAGTCGTTGAGCGCAACCAGCGCCAGCTCATTGACGACGACCCAGATCACCACGTTCAATACCACTCAGCTCCAGGCGCTGAACACGACGGATGTCGCGGCTCTGACGACGACGCAGCTCGACGCCTTGCTGATGGCGACAGCGCTCGGCCAGTCGCTGACGACCACGCAAATCAATTCACTGACCGGCACGCAGGTCTCGGGGCTGAGCACGACCGACGTCACGGCCCTGACGACGACGCAACTCCGGGCGCTGAGCGCCGCCGGCGTGGCGGGGCTGACGGCGGGGGCGGGCGGCCAGATCGATGTCATGCTGACGCTGGCGACGACACTCGGCGCCGCGCTGACGACCACGGAAATCGGTTCACTGACGTCTGCCCAGGTCCAGGGACTGAGTTCGACCGACCTTGCCGCTTTGTCGACCACGCAAATTCAAGCGCTGAACGCGACGAATATCGTCGGCCTGTCGATGACGGCGAACCACTCCCGGCTGGGGCGGCTGACGGCGACGGAGGTTGGTTGGCTGACGTCGAACCAGATCTCGGGGCTGAGCACGACCGACCTTACGGCGATGACGGCGACTCAAATCCAGGGGATGAGTTCGGCGAATATCGTGGGGCTGTCGCCCGTTGCGAATCTCGAAACTGCGCTGGCGCGCCTGACGGTGACGGAAATCGGTTGGCTGGCGTCTGCTCAAGTCAACGGGCTGAACGCGACCGACATCAGGTCGATGACGACGGCTCAAATCCAGGGCTTGAGTTCGGCGAATATCGTAGGGCTGACGACGACAAGCCTCGAAACTGCGCTGGCAAGATTGACGGCATCGGAGATCGGTTGGCTGTCCTCTGCCCAGGTTGGTGCGCTGAGCACGACCGACCTCAAATCGATGACGACGACTCAAATCCAGGGCTTGAGTTCGACGAATATCGTGGGGCTGTCGATGACGGCGAGCCTCGAATCCACGCTGGCGAGGCTTACGGCATCGGAGATCGGTTGGCTGACGGCGGCGCAGATCCAGGGGCTGAGCACGACCGACGTGACGTCACTGACGGCGGCCCAGATTCAAGGGCTGAACGCCGCGAATATCGTGGGATTGACCACGACCGACGTCAAGGCGCTGGCGGTGACGCAGCTCCAGGCACTGAGCGCGACGGGTGTCGCGGGGCTGACCGGGACGCAGCTTGACGCTCTGCTGACGACTTCTCTTGGCAAGTCACTGACGGCGACGGAGATCGGTTACCTCACGGCGACTCAGCTCTCGGGGCTAAGCGTGACCGACGCCCAGGCGCTGACGGCGACGCAAATCCAGGGCTTGACCGCAACGAACGTTGTGGGGCTGAGCGCAACCGATGTCACGGCGCTGACGGCGACGCAAATCCAGGCGCTGAGCGTGGGGGCTGTCGCGGGGCTGACCGCGACGCAGCTCGACGCCCTTCTGCTGTCGGCAAGTCTCGGCAAGGCATTGACTCCGGCGCAAATCCAGGCGCTGACGACGGGGCAGATCTCCGGGCTGAGCACGACCGACATTACCGCCCTGACGGTGACGCAATTCCAGGCGCTGATTTCGGTGGACGCGGCCGCCCTGACGGCGACGCAGCTTAATGCTCTGCTGCCGATGTCTCTCGGCAATTCGTTGACTCCGGCACAAATCCAGTTGCTGACGACCGGGCAGATCTCGGGGCTAAGCGCGACTGGCATCACGTCCCTGACAGCGACGCAAGTCCAGGCGCTGAGTTCGGCGGATATCGCGGCCCTGACCGCGACGCAGCTTGACGCCCTGCTGAGGGCGAATCTCGGCAAATCACTGACGGCGACGGAAATCGGCTGGTTGACGACGGGGCAGCTCTCCGGGCTGAACACGACCGACGTTACGGCCCTGACGGTGACGCAACTCCAGGCGCTGAACTCGACGGAGGCCGCGGCCCTGACGACGACGCAGCTTGACGCCCTGCTGAGGACGAATCTCGGAAAATCATTGACGGCGACTGAAATCGGTTGGCTGACGATGACGCAGATCTCCGGGCTGAACGCGACCGACCTTACGGCAATGTCGACGGCACAAATCCAAGCGCTGACTGCGACGAATATCGTGGGGCTGTCGCCGACAGCGAATCTCGAATCCGTGCAGGCCAAGCTGACGGTGACGCAAATCGGCTCACTGACGACGGGGCAGATTTCCGCGTTGACGGTGACCGGCGTCACCTCACTGACGGCGACGCAACTCCAGGCGCTGAACTCGGCGGATATCGCGGCGCTGACGGCGACGCAGCTTGACGCCCTGCTGAGGACGAATCTCAGCAAATCACTGACGGCGACGGAAATCGGCGGGTTGACGACGGCGCAGATTTCCGGGCTGAGCGCGACGGACGTTACGGCGCTAACGGCGACGCAGCTTCAGGCGCTAAGCCCGGATGAAACCGCGGCGCTGACGGCAACGCAGCTTGACGCCCTGTTGAGGACCAACCTCGGCAAGTCACTGACGGCGACGCAAATCGGCTCGTTGACGTCGGGTCAGATCTCGGGGCTGAGTACGACCGACGTCACGGCCCTGACGACGGCTCAGATCTCGGGCCTGAGCGCGACGGCTCTTGCCGGGCTGACCGGGACACAGCTTAACGCCCTGCTGGCGACGAGTCTCAGCAAGTCACTGACGACGACGGAAATCGTCTCGCTGACGGCGAGGGCGATCTCGGGGCTGACCGTGACTGCCGCTCAAGCTCTGACGACGACGCAGCTCGATGCCCTGCTGGCGGTTAATCTTGGCCAGTCGCTGACGACCACGAATCTTGGCGCGCTGACGACGGGGCAGATTCTCGGGCTGAACGCGACCGACCTCGCGGCGCTGACGGTCACGCAAATCCAGGCGCTGAACATGTCGGGCATCGCGTTGTTGGGCGTGACAAGTCTCGAAGCCTTGCTGTCCTCGCTTTCGGTGACGGAAATCAGTTCGCTGACCGCGACGCAGGCCCAGAAGCTGAGCTCGACGGATATCGGGTCGCTGACAAGTGGACAGTTCCAGGCACTGAGCACGACCGACCTAAAGGCGCTGTCGGCGACGATGATTCAGGCGCTGACGCAGGATAAAGTTGCGGCTCTTATGGGCGTGCAACTCGACGCCCTGCTGACGACGAAGCTCGGCCAATCGCTGACAACGACGGAAATCGGTTGGCTGACGACGACGCAGATCTCGGGGTTGAGCGTGACCGACGCCCAGGGGCTGACGGTCACACAGCTTGACACCCTGCTGGCGACTTCTCTCGGCGCATCACTGACGACGATGGATGTCGGTGCGCTGACGGTGACGCAGGCCCAGGGGCTGACCTCGACGAATATTGGGTTGCTGACGACTGCGCAGTTCCAGGCACTGAGCACCACCGACCTTAAGGCGCTGTCGGCGACGACGATCCAGGCGCTGACTCAGACGAACATCACGGAACTGACGGCGGTGCAGCTCGACGCCCTGCTGACGACGAAGCTCGGCCAATCGCTGACAACGACGGAGATCGGTTGGCTGACGACGGCCCAGATCTCGGGGCTGAGCGTGGCCGACGCCCAGGGATTGACGACGACGCAGCTCGATACCCTGCTGGCAACTTCTCTCGGCGCATCGCTGACGACGACGGATATCGCTGGGCTGACGGTGACGCAGGCCCAGGGGTTGGCCCCGGCGAATATCGCGTTGCTGACGACCGCGCAGTTCCAGGCGCTGAGCACCACCGACCTTAAGGCGCTGTCGGCGACGACGATCCAGGCGCTGACGCAGACGAAAATCGCGAGCTTGACAGGGACGCAGCTCGACGCTCTGCTCACGACGAAGCTCGGCCAGTCACTGACAACGACCGAGATTGGTTGGCTGACGACGACGCAGATCCAGGGGCTGAGCGCGACCGACATCAAGGGGCTGACGGCGACGCAAATCCAGCAAGGATTGAGCTCGACCGACATCACGACGCTGACGGCGACGCAATTCCAGGCGTTGACCACAACCGAAATCACAACGCTGACGACGGGGCAAATCCAGGCACTGACGGCGGCGGAGGTTGCGGTACTGACGACGGGGCAGATCGAAAGCCAAATGACGTCGCTGACGGCGACCCAGATTGGACAACTGACGGCGACCCAGATCCGGGGATTGAGCGCGACCGATATCGTGTCGATGACGACGGCGCAAATCCAAGGGCTGAGTCTTGCTGGTGTCCAGGCGCTGACGATGACGGAGATCCACAGCCTGCCGGTGCCGAAACTGACAGCAACGGAGGTTGGCTGGCTGACGGCGACGCAGGTTCAGGGGCTGACCACGACCGAGGTCAAGGGGCTGACGACGACGCAAATCCAGGGGCTGAACGCGACCACGCTCAATGCGCTGACCTTGACTGAAATTCATTTGCTGACATCGACCCAGATCCAGGGATTGAGTGCGACGGGTGTCGCCGGGCTGTCGGTGCCGACGAATCTCGAAGCCGTGCTGCCGTCACTGACGGCAACCGAGATCGGCTGGCTAACGCAGACGCAGGTTCACGGGCTAAGCACCACCGATGTCACCTCACTGACGACGGTGCAAATCCAGGGGCTGAGCGCGACGAACATAGTGGGGTTGTCCGGAACGCAGCTTGATGCCCTGCTGACGACCGCTCTTGGTGCATCGCTGACGACGGCGGAGATCCTTTCGCTGACGACGGGGCAGATCTCGGGGCTGAGCGCGACCGACATCACGGCCCTGACGGTGACGCAACTCCAGACGCTGAGTTCGGCGGATATCGCCGTACTGACCGGGACGCAGCTTGATGCCCTGTTGGGGACTTCTCTCGGCCAGTCACTGACGGCAACGGAGATCAGCTCACTGACGACGGGGCAGGTTTCGGGGCTGAATTCGACGGATATCGCCGCGCTGACGGTGACGCAGCTCGACGCTCTGCTGGTGGCGACTTCTCTCGGTCAGACGCTGTCGACGACGCAAATCGTCTCGCTGACATCGACGCAGGTCTCGGGGCTGAGCACCACCGATGCCCAGGCGCTGACGGGAACGCAGCTTGACGCGTTGCTGACGACTTCTCTCGGCCAGTCGCTAACCGCAACGGATATCGGTTGGCTGACGACCGGGCAGGTCTCGGGGTTGAGCACAACCGACCTCACCGCAATGACCACAGCGCAGATCCAAGGGTTGAGCGTTACGAATATCGTGGCGCTGTCGGGACTGACGAATCTTGAGACCGTGCTGGGGCAGCTGACGGCGACGCAGATTACGTGGCTGACATCCGGCCAGGTTTCTGGGTTGAGCACGACCGACCTCACTTCACTGACGACGGCGCAAATCCAGGCGCTGACGACGACGGAGATCGGTTGGCTGATGACTGGGCAGATTTCGGGGCTGAGCCCGACCGACATTACTCGATTGACGGTGACACAGCTCCAGGCGCTGAGCTCCGCGGACATCGTGTCCCTGACCGGGACGCAGCTCGACGCTCTGCTGACGACTTCCCTCGGCCGTTCGCTGACGGTGACGGAGATTGGTTGGCTGACGACGGGGCAGATCTCGGGGCTGACCACGACCGACGTCACCTCATTGACGCCGACGCAACTCCAGGCACTGAACTCGGCGGACGTCGTGTCCCTCACCCGGACGCAGCTTGACGCCCTGCTGACGACCTCCCTCGGCCAGTCGCTGACGACCACGGAGATCGGTTCGTTGACGGGTACTCAGGTCTCGGGGCTGAGCACGACCGACATTACCTCACTGACGACGACGCAAATCCAGATGCTGAGCTCGGCGGCTATCGCGGCCCTGACAGGGACGCAGCTTAACGCCCTGCTGACGACGTCTCTCGGCCAGTCACTGACGGTGACGGAGATTCTTTCGCTGACCACGGGGCAGATCTCGGGGCTGAGCACGACCGACATCACCTCACTGACGACGACGCAAATCCAGGGGTTGAACTCGGCGGCCATCGTGGCCCTGACCGGGACACAGCTTGACGCTCTGCTGGGGACTTCTCTTGGCCAGTCGCTGACGGCGTCGGAGATCGGTTGGCTGACGACGGAGCAGGTCGTGGGGCTGAGCACGACGGATCTCGAGGCCCTGAGCGGGACGCAGCTTGACGCCCTGCTGTCTGGGAACTTTGGCCACACACTGACGGCGACGACAATCGCAGCGTTGGAAAGCAACGGGGTCAGTCCGGCGGCTATCCCGGGCATCGCCGCCCTGGCGGCGCAGAGTCTCGGTCTGTGGCTGTCGACGACGCAAGTCATTTCGTTGTCGACGACGCAGATCACGGGACTGAATTCAGCGGATATCAAGGTACTGACGGGCGCGCAGCTTGACGCCCTGCTGACGACTTCTCTCGGCAATTCACTGACGGCGACGGAGATCGGTTGGCTGACGGCGACACAAATTCAGGGGCTGA
>Ga0265327_10001266_pt1 | contig 33309 bp, 27 predicted proteins | sample 41621metaG_FD_202089 | JGI IMG/M metagenome (GOLD analysis project Ga0265327, IMG submission 202089) | Rhizosphere microbial communities from Carex aquatilis grown in University of Washington, Seatle, WA, United States - 4-16-21 metaG | ecosystem: Host-associated > Plants > Roots > Rhizosphere...
GGCCACGCCGACGGCGACGGCGAGCGGCACGATCAGCGGGCTCGCCTCCGGCGCGACCGACGCGGCCAGCCTGAAGGTCGGCGTCGACGCCACCTCGGCGGGCGCGAAGAGCGGTGTCGCCACGGTGAGCCTGGTCTCGACCGGCGTCGGCACCTCCGGCTTGGCTGACACGACCCTGGGCTCGCAAACCGTCGCGGTTGTAGGCAATGTTTACAACTATGCTGAGGCTGTCCTCACCAACCACACGGGCGTTGGCAACCTCTATACAGGTACCAACACACCTAACGACAATTTGCCGGGCCATAGTGTTTACACACTTGATTTCGGCAACTTGACGACGGGCACAGGTACGAAGACATCGGGCTTCCAAGTGCTCAGCTACTTTGCCGGCTTGAGCAATTTGACCGACGTGCTGAATGGCAGTTGGATCAATGCCAGCCTCGGCAGCTTTGGCTTCGGCGACAACAGTCCGTTCGCACTGCTTAATGGTGGCGATTTGACTTCCCTGCTGAACTTCACGATAGGCACTGCTAGCGCAGGTTCTTATAGCGGATTTATTGATCTGCAGTGGTATGGCAGCAATGCGAATATTGGCGGAGGATATACCGGAGCTTTGAATGATATTCGCTTGAATCTCGTCGCCAATGTGATTGACGGAACCACGCCTGAGTTGCCTGAGCCAGGTATCCTCTGGCTGTTTGGCGGAGCGGGCCTTGGCTGGATGGTCAGCCGCCGCAAAAAGGCCGTAAAAGCCTAGAACCGACAAGACGCAAACAAAGCAAATCGAGGGGCGGGCAACCGCCCCTCTTCTTTTTTGGGAAATTCAAGCATCCGATGCGTGTAAAGCTTAAAACTCTGGGCTGCCGCTTGAACGAAGCCGAACTGGAAACTTGGGCGCAGCAGTTCCAGGCGGACGGTCACAGTATTGTGCAGGGCGCTGACGAGGCTGACCTGATCGTGCTCAACTCCTGTGCCGTGACCCATGATGCGGTGCGCAAATCGCGACATTTGATACGGCGGGCGCAGCGGGAAAATCCCACGGCCAAGCTGGTGGTCAGTGGTTGTTATGCGACCTTGAATCCGGAGGAGGCGAGGGATGTGCTGGGCGTCGATTTGGTCGTGGGCAACGCCGACAAGGCCCGGCTGGTGGATATTTCACGGGAAGCGCTGGCCATGCCAACCATGCCCGCGTTTTCTACTGAGCCTGGCGAAGCTGCGCTTTTCACCCTCGGCCGCCAGCGCGCCTTTGTGAAGGTGCAGGATGGCTGCCGCTACCGTTGCGCCTTCTGCATCGTCACCTTGGCCCGAGGCGAAGAAAAAAGCCGGGGCATCAGTGAAGTCGTGGATGAAATTAATGTGCTTCACACACAGGGCATCGAAGAATTCATTCTCACCGGCGTACACTTGGGCGGTTGGGGCGGCGAACTGGGGATGCGGCTGGATGATCTAATCCGGGCTGTGCTGGAAAACACAGGCATTCAGCGTTTGCGGCTGGGCTCCTTGGAGCCTTGGGAGCTGTCGGAGGGTTTTTTCGACTTGTGGCAAAATCCCCGCCTGATGCCGCATTTGCACCTGCCGCTGCAAAGCGGCTCGGATGCGGTGTTGCGACGTATGTCACGGCGCTGCAAGACGGCGGAATTCGCCGAACTCGTCGCGAATGCCCGCTCGGCCTGTCCCGACATGAACATCACCACGGATATTATCGTCGGCTTTCCCGGCGAAACGCCGGCGTTTTGGGAGGAAGGGCTAGACTTCGTCGAAGCCCAGGCATTCGGCCACATCCACATCTTCGCTTATTCCATCCGCGAAGGCACCAAAGCCGCTGGATTGCCGGATCAGATTCCAGGCCAAGTCAAGAAAGCCCGCGTCCAACAGTTACACAGTCTCGCGGAAAAGCACAAACGCGCCATGCTCACCCGCTTCCTAGGACGTGAAATGGCGGTGTTGTGGGAGGCGGGCGGGGAAATATTGGAAGATGGCCGACGGCGGTTCAGAGGGCTCACGCCGAATTATCTGCGCGTTGAAACCTTGGCCGAAGCGGGCCAGGAGTTGTGCCGACAAATCGCCAGCGTCCGTCTGCTCGCCGTTGACGGCGATCATTTGGTCGGAACGCTGGCTTCTTCTGGCGCTGGCCAGCCCTGAAAACAGCTCAGGCCGGCGATGTGGATGCCAGCCTGCGGTCGGCTACATAAAGTGCCGCGCCGACCACGGCGGCGGGGGGGATGAGGATGTTCAACACTGGGACGCCCAGTCCAAGCATGATTGCCCCGCCCAAGCTTAACGTTTCCAAGCGGTGCGCGGCGGCCATCTGCCGTTGTTGGTCGAAACGCAGTCCTTGCGCCTCCAAGGGATAGGCCAAATATTCCAGCGACAGGCTCCACGCGCCAAACAGCAGCCAAAGAAACGGTGCGATGAGGTTGACGCCGGGAATGGCGGACAACAGCAGCAAGGGCAATGCGCGCCATGCAAAATAAGCCATGCGCCGGGCTTCGGAGGCGAGATCCGCCGCTAGGCCGACAAAGACCCCGGCGTGTTCCTCCTGCACCACCGGCACCCCCAAAATGCTTAACACTTTCTCGGCCAGTGGACCGTAAAAGGGTGCCGCGATGATATTGGCCACCAGCGTAAAGCTGAAAAAAGCGATAATCGACAATAGCAAGGCGAATAAAGGCCATAGCAGCCAGCGCAACCATTCCAGCCAGCCCGGAATGAGCCAATGCAGTGCCGCCGAGAAGTAATGCGCGCCGACCCAGGCACCTAAGCCATACAGCAACAGATTAATCAACAAAGGCGCCCAGACGAAATGGCGCAGCCCGGGCTGGCCCAGCATGCGCAGACCGCGCAACAAATACGCCGGGCTGGCCATGGGACTAATAATGGATCGGCGAGGGGCGTTGTTCATGGTATATCAGGCTGTCGTTTTGAAATCATCCGCCTTCATGCCGTGGCGGCTCAATAAGCGATAAAACTCGGTGCGGTTGCGCTTGGCCAGCTTGGCCGCTTGGGTCACGCTGCCGCTGGTCATCAATAGCAAGCGGATCAGATACTCCCGCTCGAATTTGTCGCGGGCGTCTTGCAGAGACAGGTATTGGGTCGGCTCGTCCTTCAAGGCCCGCTGCACCAGCGTCACGGGGATCAATGGCGTGTTGGACAAGGCGACGCATTGTTCCACGACATTGCGCAATTGGCGGACATTGCCAGGCCACTCGGCATTGACCAGGCACTCCATCGCCTCCGGCGAAAAGCCCTTCACCCGGCCGCCGTAGACTTCCGCCAGATCGCGCAAGAAATGCTGCGCCAGCAGCGGAATGTCTTCGCGCCGCTTGGACAGGGCGGGCAACAGAAATGTCACCACATTCAGGCGATAGTACAAATCCTCGCGGAATAAGCCCTCCCGCATCGCCTTTTCCAAATCCGTGTGGGTGGCGGACATGATTCTCACGTCCACCGGCTCGTCTTTGGTGCCGCCGACCGGGCGCACCTTCATTTCCTGCAAGGCGCGCAATAGCTTGACCTGGATAGACTTGGGCATGTCGCCGATTTCGTCCAAAAACAGGGTGCCGCCATTCGCGGCGCGGAACAGCCCGTCATGGTCGCGGATCGCGCCGGTGAAAGCGCCTTTCCGATGCCCGAACAACTCCGATTCGAACAAGGTTTCCGGGATGGCGCTGCAATTCACCGCGACGAAAGGGCCGTCGTTGCGGTTGCTGGCCTCGTGCATGGCCTTGGCCAGCAGTTCCTTGCCGGTGCCGCTGTCGCCGCCGATGAAGACGCTGGCCTTGTTTTGCGCCACGCGCTGGGCCTGGTTCAGCAGCTCCTCCATCAGTGGGCTCTGGGTGATGATTTTTTCGCGCCAGACGTCGGAGACTTTGACGTCGATGTTGGTGAGGCCGATCCGCATGGCGTCTTCCACCTGCTTGATCAACTCGTTTTTGTCTATCGGCTTGGTGATGAAGCCAAACACGCCGCGCCGAGTGGCGTCGACCGCGTCGCTGATGGTGCCGTGGGCGGTCATGATGATGACCGGCAAGGTTGGATACTGCTCGTGCAAGGCCTCGAATAGAGCCATGCCGTCCATGCCGTCCATGCGCAGGTCGCTGACCACCGCCTGCGGGCGGAAACTCGCCACTTTGGACAAAGCCACCGGCCCACTTTCCGCTGTGTTCGTCTCAAACCCTGCCGACGTTAGGCGCAAGCCTAGCAGCCGGAGCAGATCCGGGTCGTCATCGACCAATAGAACCCGTTTGCGCGATTCGCTCATGTGTGTTTAATCCTTACATTGTCTGTGTTGAAAACAGCCTTACCATAGGCGCTCGCCCCTGCCCTGGGGAAAAGCGGCGCGGGCCGCGAAAAAACGGGGAAACCCTGCGAAGTATATATGGGTTTGCAATATTTTTCGGGGTTCATCCGTGCCAGTCAAGCGATGCGGTCTGGCTAAAAGTGAATCCCCAGGCAGCAGCGAATCGATTTGCCGCCGCATCTGCGCTGCGCCGAATTCTATTCAAAGCGGCAGGCTGTTCAGCCAAACGATTGCGCCGGGATTTGCACGCGGATGCGGGCGCCGGCTCCTTCGTCGTGCGACTCCAGCACCTCCACCTTGCCATGATGGTTGGCGACGCATTCGGCGACGATGGCCAGGCCGAAGCCGGTGCCCTTGACGCCCAGTTGGCGCGCGGCGCGGCCTTGGAAAAAAGGCTCGAACACTCTGCCGCGCTCGTCAGGGTCTATCCCCGGGCCGTCATCCTCGATCTCCAGCTCCATGTGGCCGCCGCCCTTGCACAGCGACAGGCGGATTTCCCCTCCCGGCGGCGAATATTTGACGGCGTTGGACAGCAGATTATCGACGATGGTGCGCAGTTGCTCGCTATTGCCCATGAGTTTCAGCGGCTCCAGCGATTCAGCCACCGTGATGGACTTGTTGCGCAATTGCAATTGGTAATCGTCGAGCACATCCAGCAGCAGGCGCCGCATGTCGACGGAGACCGCCTTCTGATACTCGCGGCGGGCGCTGACTTGGCTGTAATTAATCAACTCGGCGATCAGCCTGTCCAGCTTGTCGGCGTTGCCGGCCAGGATGCGCGCGATTTCCTGTTGCTCGCGGTTCAATTCGCCGACCACTTCATCCAGCAGCAAATCTGTCCCTTCGTGGATGTTTGCCAGCGGCGTCTTGATTTCATGGGACACATTGCGCACAAAGCGCTGCTTGGCCATTTCCAAGTCGTTAAGGCGAGTACGCAGCCATTCCAGGCGTTCCCCCAGAAACTCGATGTCGCCAGGGCCCACCACCCGGACTGGCTGGGTGAAATTTCCCGTGCCCAGCGCCCGGATGATATGGTCGATCTGCTGTATCGGGTTGTGCAGTAAATAGATGAACACCACCAGCAGGATGCAGGAAATCGGCAACAGCATGGCAAGATCGATGACCAGGCGGCGTTTGACATCCCCGGACAAAGCTTCAAGGTTTCTGGCCTCTTGTTCGACATGCGCGGCATACTGGTAGGACAAGCCGCGCGCCTTGGTGTCGACCGGATGGAAGCAGTCCGACAAAGGGAAAACTTCGCCGCAGAATTCTAACCCTGGCGATGGCTCCAGCTTGGCGGGCTTGTCTGGCCGGGGAGGGTGGCGGGAGATAATGAAGTCGAAAATATTTTTTTCCTCTCTTGCCAAAGACTCCAAAGCCGAGCCTAGGCGAGCATCGTCTAACAAAATCGCATTGACCATGCCCGGCAACTGGTCGGCGAATTGATCGTGGGCCAGCCGGTACTCCTTGAATGCGGCGGCGTCCCGCGTGCTTAAGTATTTCCGGCCCTTGCGCTCCAAATCGCTCAAGCGGTCTTGCAAGCCCTGGTTGGCCCTGGCCTCCCTGGCCACCTGGTGGACGGCTTGGTCTGACAGGGTCGCCAGGTGGTCGATGGCGAATATCGCCGACACCAGCCCTGCCAACAAAGGCAGCAGGGTCACGCCCACGCTGAGTAGTACCAGCTCCCGAATGGAAAGATGGCGCAATACGCGCATCAATAGTTTCATCGCCCTCCCTTTTGCCCAACACGGCTCAACAGTTCATTGCCGCCGCCCTTTCGCTCATGCCGACGGCTTGGATGGTGCCAGTATAAACCTAAAGCCTGCGTTTCCCTCGTCTTGCGGCGGGCGGCTTCCGCCTGCTCTAAGCGTCCTCAAGGCAGCCTTGCAAGCGCGGGGTGAATGCGGATAAGCCGGAAAAATGATTTACAATGCCCGCATCCTTGCCCGGCCGCCGCCAAGCTGGCTGCCCGCAACCCCCCCTAATAGACCCATGCCGGAACCCTTGCCAATGCGAGCCGCTCCTGAATTACCTGTGCGCCGCCGTCCCTTGATGGGAATGTTGGCCGCGCTTTGCCTGTGCTCAAGCCTGCCCGTCGCGCCGCAAGCCTCCGATTGGTCGCAGGTGGAAGCGCCGACGGACGGCTTGCCTCGATCCATCGGCCAAACCAACAGCGGCTGCATAGCGGGTGCCCACGCCCTGCCGTTGGAAGGCGCGGGCTACCAAGTCATGCACATCGAACGCAACCGTTTCTATGGCCACCCGCAGCTAGTGCGTACCATCGAAAGCCTGGGGCAGCAGGTCGAAAGGCACAGCCTGGGCGTGTTGCAAATTGGTGATTTGGGCCAGCCTAGGGGAGGGCCGATGTCTTTCGGCCACCGTAGCCACCAGACTGGGCTGGACGTCGATATCTGGTACAGCCTTGATCCGAAAACCTTCGCCGCCGCCAACCCCTTGCGCAGCAACGTCAGCGCTCCGTCCATGCTCAACAGCGCAAAAAAAGGCTTGAATCGCGCCGCGTGGCAGACCAGCCACCTGCGCTTATTGGAATTGGCGGCGAGCCTGCCCGCCGTCGACCGCATCTTCGTCAACCCTTACATCAAGAAAGAACTGTGCGAGCGTGCCGAGGGCAACCGGGATTGGCTGCGCAAAATCCGTCCCTGGTACTATCACGACGACCATTTCCACTTGCGCATCGCCTGTCCTGCGGACAGTCCGGACTGCGAAAGCCAGGAACCGATTCCCGCAGGGCTTGGCTGCGACGCCAGCCTGGACTGGTGGTTCGGCCACCTCCCATCCACCCCGACGACGCCGCCGCCGCCGCCGAAGCCGCGCTTGCCGGAGGCATGCCAGGCGGTGCTATCGACGCCTTGAGCGGCGTCAGTTTTTTTTACACAGCGATATTAGCGCCAAATTTTATCGATACACCCAGGCCATGGAACAAAAAGTTCAATTACCTACACAAAAAAGGCTTGCGGCCAACCGGATTCCCCAAGCCATTCACCCCTGCCCCCTTGGCAAAGAGGGGAATGGAGCGCGGCCCCTGCGTTACCTGGCCGCTGGCAAGACATGCCGTCAAACTGTCTGTCAGTTTTTTTTACAGCCCATCCGCCGTCCGCTTGAGAGTCCCCGCAAAAGCCGGGCAATCCTTCATAAACCGCACGGCGCTTGAAAACAAGGCTATTTTCTAACCGGAAGGGAGATATTCCGCGCTGGCCGCCAGCAGGATGTTCGGTCATGCGCCGCGATTGGACGCGCTGTCGCGGTCGGCAAAACCTTGTGGATGCATGGCGTGTGTCAGTTTTTTTTACACTTATTGCCGACCTGGCTTGGCGGTCGCTCATAAAAAACAGCAAGTCATTGTTTTAATGTATAAATAGAGCCTTTGGCACATAACATGCGTACAAAATAACGCAGGATTGGGAGGCCATAAAATAAACCCCCCGATCATGCTTAAGCATTAAAAACCGGATACGGTTAAAACACTAAAATTAACGGGAAACATGACCATGAAACTGAGACACGCCATTAGCGCACTTTTAATTGCTGGCGGAGCGCTGGTCGCCGGTCAAGCGGCAGCGGCACCGATAATCTTTTACACGGGCACCATCGGCAGTTGGGCGGGTGACAGCCCGGTCGATGATAGCACCCTGCCCGGCGGCGACCCGAGCGGCGGTGGGGCAGACGCCAAGTTTACGCTGACCGATAACGGCGGCCTTAGCAACGCCACCATCGTCACCATCTCTGAAGACGACCTCGGCGGCGGTTTTGAGCAATACGAAGTCATCATCCACAGCGACACGGGTGTTGTCATCCCCACCCCCAGCAGCTTCCAGTATGACATCGAGCTGCTGGGCACCAACCATCGCTTCGATGCCGGCAAGCTGTCCCCCAGCACGGCCTTTACGGCCGACCCCAACCAGTACGCTTTCAACGCGTACGTTAACTCGAACACTCTAGGTGGTAGCCCAGAACTGCTGCACCTGACCGGCAATGGCAGTGGCGGCACCCAGGGCCTTTTCCACGATACCAGCATCCATGTCCGTAACACCATCTCATTCAGCGGGCCAGGCGCCAACGTGAACGCGGTCTCCAACTCTTTTGTGGTTGAGCACTACACCCCGTCGCTGCCCGAGCCGGTTTCATTGTCCCTGTTCGGCATCGGCCTGGCTGCGATGGGCGTGATCCGCCGCCGCCGTTCCGCTTAAGGTCTTAAAGCGGCTCCTGGCCGGTCAAGGCCCGGAGCAAGCGAGACAAGGCCGGTCGCTGGCTCGGCCGGCCTGGCAATAAAAAAACGCCTCCGTGCAAGCGGGGGCGTTTTTTGTTTGGACTTTTTTTGGATTCCCAGCAGAAATGCCTGCTTCCGGCTCATCGGCACTGCGACAGGCCGATGTTCTCCAGCATCTTTTCCAGCGCATTCGCGTCTTCGCTGACAAACCGGCTGGCCGCCACCTCCCGCCGTAACCAAGTGTACTGCCGCTTGGCGAACTGGCGGGTGCTGATGACGCCGCGTTCGACCATCTCCGGGTAATCGCACTCGCCGTTCAAATAAGCCCAAACTTGCCGGTAGCCCACCGCGCGGATCGACGGCATGCCCTCGTGCAAGTCGCCGCGTGCGTATAAAGCCCTCACTTCCTCCACCAAGCCGCGTTCCAGCATAGCCAGGAAACGCTGGCGGATCAGCCCGTGCAAGGCTTCGCGGTCGCTGGGCGCGACGACGAGGCGGACGATGTCAAACGGCGGCGGTTCGCCTTGGCCGCGCCGGCATAATTCACTCAGCGAAACGCCGGCCAGCCGGTAAACCTCCAGCGCGCGCTGGATGCGCTGCGGGTCGTTGGGGTGGATGCGCGCCGCCGCTTCCGGGTCGATCCTGGCTAATTCCGCATGCAGCGCCGTCCAGCCCACGCGGGCCGCTTCCGCGTCGATTTGCCGGCGCACGGCCGCGTCGGCGGAAGGCAGCTCCGCCAGGCCGTTGAACAGTGCGTTGAAATATAGCATTGTGCCGCCGGCCAGGATGGGCAGCCGCCCCCGGGCGGTGATGGCTTGCATCAGCGACAGCGCGCGCTCGCGGAACTCGCCGGTGGAGAAGGACTCGGCGGGGTCGATGAGGTCGATCAGATGGTGCGCCACGCCTTCCCGCTCCGCCAGGCTAGGCTTGGCGGTGCCGATGTCCATGCCCCGGTAGACCAGGGCCGAATCCACGCTGATGACCTCGCCGTCCAACGCTTGGGCCAGTTGGATGGCGAGACGGGTCTTGCCCGAGGCCGTCGGCCCCATCAAAGCGATGGCGGGCGGGCGGGCGCTCATTGTCCGCGCAAAAAGAAGCGATCCAAATCCTTGCCGCTGAGTTCGATCCAGGTCGGTCGGCCATGGTTGCATTGGCCGCCGTTTTCAGTCGCTTCGACTTCCCGCAGCAGTGCGTTCATCTCCACGATGCTCAACCGCCGCCGGGCGCGCACGGAGCCATGGCAGGCCATGGTCGCCAGTACCTTGTGCAGGGATTGCTCCAGTCGGTGGCTGCGGCCATGCTGGTTGAGATCGGCTAGGGCGTCGCGCAGCAAGCTTTCCGCGTCGGCCTCGTTGAGCAAGGCCGGCACGGAGCGCACCAGCACCGCGTCCGGCCCGCAACGGCTGATCTCCATGCCCAACTGGCCGAAAGAAGCGGCGCAGGTTTCGGCCAGTTCGGCTTCGGCCTCGCTCAAGCGGACGCGCACGGGCAGCAGCAGCGGTTGGCTGGCAACATGGCCGGCTGCCTGCTGCCGCTTCAGCTTTTCATAGACTACCCGCTCGTGGGCGGCGTGGGCGTCCACCACGACCAAGCCGCCCGGCGTTTCCGCCAGAATGTAGATATTGTGCAAATGGGCGATGGCCTGGCCCAACGGCGGATGGGCCGGCGCTTCGGCGGGTGGCTCAGGGGCCGCATCAGCGGCGGCGGGCGAGTAAAGCGCGTTTAAAGCCAGCAAGGTTTCGCGGACTTGCAAAGGCAGCGACGCCTGCCGGGGCGCGGGGGTGAAAGAATAGGCCGCCCGCGCGGGAAACGCCTGCGGCGGCTGACCCATGGCCTGCGCCGTGTCTTCCTCTGCTGCTGCGGCGGGTGGCGGCGCCGTGCTTGGCCGCTCGTCGGCGATGGCCCGGCGCAGTGCGCGGAACACGAAATCATGGATCAGGCCGCTGTCGCGGAAACGCACTTCCAGCTTGGCCGGATGGGCGTTGACATCGACTTGGGCCGGATCGAGATCCAGATACAGCACATAAACCGGCTGCCGCCCGTGGTGAAGCACATCTTGATAAGCTTGGCGGACGGCGTGGGCAAGCAGCTTGTCGCGCACCAGTCGTCCATTGACATAGGCAAATTGCAGGTCGGCCTGGCTGCGCGAGAAGGTCGGCAGGCCCACCCAGCCGGACAGCCGCAAGCCGGCCGATTCGAAATCCAGCCGCAAGGCATTGTCTAGGAAGGTCTCGCCGCACAGCTTGCCCACCCGCGCCTCCTGCCCGGCCAGGTTTAAGGCGGGTTTCAAGTTGAGCACTTCGCGCTGGTTGTGGCGTAGCACAAAGCCGGTCTCGAAGCGGCTTAAGGCCATGCGTTTAATCAGGGTTTCGATGTGGGAAAATTCGGTCTTCTCCGAGCGCAGGAATTTGCGCCGGGCCGGGGTGTTATAGAACAGGTCGCGGACTTCGACGCAGCTTCCTGGAGGGTGCGCCGTCGGCTGGGTGTCGTAGCCTGACTCCGTGCCGTCCGCCACGACGCGCCAGGCAAGCTCCGCGCCCTGGGCGCGGGAGGTCAGCGCCAGCCGGGACACCGAGCTGATGCTGGGCAAAGCCTCGCCGCGGAAGCCCATGCTGGCGACACGCTCCAGGTCGTCCAGGCTGGCGATTTTGCTGGTGGCATGCCGCGCCAGCGCCAGCGGCAAGTCTTCCCGTTCCATGCCTTGTCCGTCGTCGCGGATGCGGATTAGCCGCAGCCCGCCCAGCTCGATATCGACCTCTACGGTGTTGGCTCCGGCGTCGAAGGCATTTTCGACCAGCTCTTTGACCACGGAGGCGGGTCGTTCCACCACCTCGCCGGCGGCGATTTGGTTGATGAGCTGGGGAGGAAGAAGGCGGATGGGCATGGCGGGAACTGCGGCGAAAAGAGCATTATAGCAACGCGGGGTGCGGCCTGTCCGGGCGGCGGCGATTCTCAATTTATCGAATTATAAGCTTACTTACGCGAGTGCCGGGGTAAAATACGCCGCCGCCGTGCGGCCATTTCTTTATTCTTTGAGCCCATCTGAATGTTCCATGCTTTTTCCGCCTTGTTGAAGCGCGACTTGCTGCTGGCTTTCCGCCATCGCGGCGAATTGGCGAACCCTTTGCTGTTTTTTTTGATGATCGTGACGCTTTATCCCTTGGGCGTCAGTCCGGAAGTGGATTTGCTGCGCAAGATCGCTCCGGGGGTGATCTGGATCGCGGCCTTGCTGTCGGCCTTGTTCTCGCTGGAAAACCTGTTCCGTTCGGATTTCGAGGACGGCGCCTTGGAGCAGATGCTGTTGAGCGCCCAGCCCTTGTCGCTGCTGGTGCTCGGCAAAGTGTTGGCGCATTGGCTGGTCAGCGGGCTGCCGATGCTGCTGATGGCGCCTTTGCTGGGCTTGTTGCTGGGCCTGCCGGCGCCGGCCATCGCCGCGTTGATGCTGACGTTGGGGCTGGGCACGCCGCTGTTGAGCCTGGTCGGGGCGATAGGCGTCGCCTTGACCGTGGGCTTGCGGCGCGGCGGCGTGCTGTTGACCCTGCTGGTCATGCCCTTGTACATTCCGGTGCTGATTTTCGCCACCAATGCCGTCACGGCGGCGTCGGCGGGACTGCCCATCGCCGGCCAAATTTATTTCCTGGCGTCGCTATTGGTGCTGGCGTTGACGCTCGCGCCGTTCGCCATCGCTTCCGCCCTTAGAATCAGTGTGAGTTGAATAATCCCATGTGGCAGTTTCTGCATAAGCTGGCTTCGCCCAAATATTTTTATGACATTGCCGGCAAGTTCATTCCTTGGCTGGCCTGGCTGACCGGGCTGACCCTGTTGGCCGGCTTGTATTTTGGCCTGCTGAAGGCGCCGCCGGACTACCAGCAGGGCGACAGCTACCGCATCATGTTCGTGCATGTGCCGGCGGCGTGGATGTCGATGTTCATCTACATGCTGATGGCGCTGTGGAGCGGCATCAATTTGATTTGGAACATCAAGCTGGCCGATGTGATGGCGGGCAGCTCGGCCACCTTGGGCGCGTCGTTCACCTTCCTGGCGCTGGTGACGGGGTCTTTGTGGGGCAAGCCGATGTGGGGGGCTTGGTGGGTGTGGGATGCGCGTTTGACGTCCGAGCTGATCCTGCTGTTTCTGTATCTGGGCTATATCGCGCTGGTTTCGGCCATCGAAGACCGCCGCACCGCCGCCCGCGCCGGCGGGGTGTTGATCTTGGTCGGCGTGGTCAACATTCCGATCATCCATTACTCGGTGGAATGGTGGAACACCCTCCACCAGGGGCCGACGGTCACCAAGCTCGACAAGCCGTCCATCCACCTGAGCATGCTAATTCCCTTGCTCATCATGGCGCTGGGATTCAAGCTCTATTATCTGACCGTGGTGCTGATGCGCGCCCGCGCCGAGGTGCTGGATCGCGAACGCCGCAGCGCTTGGGTCAGGGAGCGGTTTGGCGGTTCCGCCTCGCGTTGAGGTGGGCGCGCCGCCCAAGCCGGATCATCGCCTGAATCCTCCATTACACGCAAGCCATGGCAAACTATTACAAAATCTTACAGGTCGACCCGGCCGCCGACGACGACGTCATCAAGGCGGCTTACCAGCGGGTGATCAGTAAACTCCACCCGGACAAGAATCCTTCCCCGGACGCCCAGCAGCGCTCGCAAGAAGTCAACGAAGCCTACCGGATACTCAGCGATCCGGCCCAGCGCGCCCAATACGATAAGGACCACCCGTCCGCTTCGTCCAAAGCCGAGGCGCGGACGGCGGCCGATTTTGCGCGTAAACAGGAGCGGCACAAGCGCGAGCAGCTTGCCGAAGACCGCTTGCGGCGCGCCAAGGAAGACGCCGAGGCTGCCTTGCGCGCCGCGCAGCAGGAGATGCAAGCCGCGCAATACGCCTTGCAAGCCGCCCAGTCCAAAGCGCAAGAAGAGCAAAACAAGGCGCAAGAGGAGCAGCGTCGGCGGCGTGATGCCGAAGACCGGCTTGCCGCCTTTGAAAAAGCCGAAGCCTTGCGGCGGCGGATGGGCCTAAGCGGCGCCGCTTCCATCCGCCGGGCCGCCGCTTGGTTTGGCGCAGGCGGCGTGTCCGCCGCCGCGGCGGTTTTTCTGTTCAAATTCCTGTCTTCACTGGCCGCGCAGACCAGCCAGCCGCTGGCACCGGCCATGACGCTCGTCAAAGGCGGCTGCTTCGAGATGGGCAGTCCGGACAACGAGCCGGAACGAACTCGCTTTGAAGACCCTAGGCACCAGGTTTGCTTGAAGGATTTTCTACTGGGGAAGTATGAGGTGACGTTCGACGAATACGACCGCTTCGCCCACGCCAGCGGGCGGGCCTTGCCGGATGATAATGGCTGGGGGCGGGGGCGGCGGCCGGTGATTAACGTGTCCTGGGACGAAGCCAAAGCCTATGGCGACTGGTTGTCGCAGCAAACTGGCACGCACTACCGCTTGCCAACCGAGGCGGAATGGGAATATGCGGCGCGGGCCGGCGGGGCGGCCGCTTTCCCCGCCGGCGACTGCGTCAGCACTAGCGCAGCCAATTATGACGGCCGTACGGATTACTATTACTGCGGTGCCAAGACCGGGACGTATTTAGGCCGAACCCAGACGGTGGGCGGCTACCCGGCCAATGGCTGGGGTTTGCATGACTTACAGGGCAATGTCTGGGAGTGGGTGGGGGATTGTTGGCATGACAATTACCAAGGCGCGCCCGAGCATGGCACAGCCTGGGAGGCGGGCGACCATTGCAGCGCCCGCGTCGTTCGCGGCGGCGCCTGGGACGACGGCCCCGGCGCCTTGCGTTCGGCTTTCCGCAATCATTGGAGCGTGGCTTACCGCTATGCCGACCTGGGCTTTCGCCTCGTCCAGCACTGACGGCCCCGCCTAAGGCTCCTTGGCTAATTCGCTGCTGAGGCGCTCCTTCAACACCTGGCCCTCGTGGTAGATGAACAGGACGCGCAGCTTATTGGCCTCCGCCGTCTGGTAGCCGGCTTCCTCGCCCTGGCAGAGCAGGGCCGTGTCCCAGGCGTCGGCCCAGGTGGGATCGTCGTGCAGCACGGTGACGGACAGCAAGTTATGCTCGACGGGCTTGCCGGTTTTCGGGTTGATGATGTGCGAATACACCTTGCCCTGTTCCTCGAAAAAATTGCGGTAGGTGCCCGAAGTCATGACGGCTTCGCCGTTTTGCTGGTGGATGGCAATGACTTTCTGCACTTCGCGGGTAAACGGCGTCGGTTTTTCAATGGCAATCCGCCATTCGTCGCCGTTGGCCTTGCGCCCCTTGACCTTCATTTCCCCGCCGATTTCCGCCATGTAATTCTGCACGCCTTTCGACTCCAAAAAACGGGCGACGGCACCCACCGTGTAGCCTTGGGCGACGGCGGAGAGGTCGATGCCCAGTTCCGGGTCGGTTTTGCGGATGCGCAAGCCGGCCTGGTCCAGCAGCACCTTGTCCATGCCGACATGGGCCAGGACCCGGTCGATGTCGGCCTGCCGCGGCACTTTCGTTTCATGGCGGGAGAAGCCCCACAAGTCGAACAGCGGCTTGATGGTGAGATCCAGGCAGCCGCCGGATTCGCTGTGGACGGTCTTGGAGATGGCCACGATCTCGGCGATTTCTTTGGAGACCGGCAGCCAGTCGGTGGATTTCTCCCGGTTCAGACGCGAAATTTCCGAGTCGTCGCGGTAATTGGAGAGTTTCACGTCAATGTCGGCGAAGGTTTCCTCCACGCCCTTGCGCAAATCGTCCAGCGTCACATCCACGCCGCCGAGCACCATCTTGATGTGGTAGGTGGTGCCTTGCACGGCACCGGACAGTTCGGTTTCCCCGCCGCCGGGCTGGCAGGCGGCAAGAACAAGGGCCGCCGCCAGAGCGGCGAGGAGGCGCGGATGGGTCTTCATGGTTGGGAGTCTGTCAAAAGGTTGGGCTGGCACATTCTAGCCCAAGTCGGCGCTGGCTTGGGCGACTTCCGACGGCGCGGGATGCGGCGGGCCCGCCTCGGCCGCCAAAAATCGGGCCGGGCAAGCGCTCCTGCCAAGGGCTTGCGCTTGCCCGTCTACTGGTTTGCGGCCAGACGCGGTATTATTACTCGATCATAAACCGCTCTTTGCGCGAGCGGTTCCTCGGCCGGACTTGCCCGCCGAGCATTGCCAAACAATCGAGAATCTGAAGAGGAATCTATGCGAAATTGGAAAAGCTTGCTGACCGTCGCCGCCGTGGCGCTGGTTTTCCTGGCCGGGGCCGCGCTTGCGCTGGGCATCTCGCTGACCAATTTTCTGGTCGACTTCTGGTGGTTCAGTTCGCTGGAGTACGGCAGTTATTTCTGGCTGCGGGTGCTCTACCGCTATATTTTCTCCGGCGGCGTGACGATTTTCTTTTTTCTGATTTTTTTCATGAACTTCTGGGCGGCCTCGCGCTACCTGGGCGTGGATCAAAGCGCCTTTTCCGCGTTGGGCCGCGAATCCGGCAAGCAGTACCGGAAGGTGCTCAACTTGTTCCAGACCGGTTCCATGCAAGTCTACATCCCGGTTTCGCTGGTCTTGGGGATCATGATCGCCGCGCCTTTTTACCAGCAATGGGAAAGCGCGCTGTTGTTTTTCTTCGGGCCGGACGCGGGCGCGCGCGATTCGGTGTACGCCGAGGACATCAGTTTCTACCTGTTCCGCCTGCCAATCTTCGAGTTGGTGCAGGTGGAGATGCTGATCGCATTCGCCCTGCTGGTGCTGGGCATCGCCTTCCTCTACTGGCTGGAGCACCAGTTGATCCCGGCGGAAAAGAAAGAGTGGCCGAAAGGCGCTCGGGTTCACCTGAGCGTTCTCGTCTTCGTGACCGCCTTGATCCTGGCCTGGGGCTTCGTGCTAGACCGGCACAACTTGCTTTACACCGCCGCGCATGAGCCAATCTTCTTCGGGCCGGGCTTCGTCGAGTTGCGCTATATCTTGCCGCTGATCTGGCTGACGGGTTTCGCCGTGCTGGCGGCCACCTTGTCCGGCATCTACTGGTCGCAGACTGGCAAGGGCCTGAAGACCACTCTAGGCTTCGCCGCCGTCTTTTTGCTGGCCTGGGGGCTGCGCCATTCCAGCTTTTTGCCGAACCTGCTCGACCGCTTCCTGGTGCGGCCTAATCCGGTCAAGGTTGAAAGCGCGTTCATGGTCAACAACATCAAGGCCACCTTGGAGGCGTTCGACCTGCAGGGCATCAAGACCGTCGCCGTCACCGCGACGACCGGGCCTGAGATGATTGAGCCTGACATGCGCAAGCATCTGCATAATATTCCCATCTGGGACCCGGAATACCTGGACGATGTCTACCAGCAGTTGCAAGGCATCCGGCCGTACTACAATTTCACCGACGTGGATGTGGGCCGTTATCAAATCAACGGCCAGCTGGAACAAGTGAACCTGGCGGCGCGGGAAATCAATATCGGCAAGCTGCCCCGTGACGCGCAGAATTGGGAAAACACCCATCTGCGCTACACCCACGGCTACGGCGCGGTCATCACGCCGGCGGCGCAAAATGGCGAGCGGCCGATGGAATGGTTTCTGCGCGATTTGAGCTTGCAATCCGAGGTGGGCTTCAAGATCGAGAAGCCGGATATCTACTTCGGCACGGAGAAGCTGGACTATGTCATCGCCCCCAACAAGCTGATCATCCCGGCCATTTCCACCGCCGACGACCTTGCCGCCAACCAGAGCTATTCCGGGCGGGATGGCGTGCCGATTTCGTCGCTGTTCCGCAAAGCGCTGATGGCGCTGTATTTCCGCGACGAGAAGCTGTTCTTCTCGGCCAGCATCGGCGGCGATAGCAAGGCGCTGTTCCGCCGCAACATCGTCGAGCGCATCAAGACGCTGACCCCCTATCTGGCGCTGGATCACGACCCTTATATCGTCGTGACCCCCTCGCGGATTTTTTGGGTGCAGGACGCTTATACGACTTCCCGCTGGTATCCGGTCGCCAAGGATTACCGCTTCGCGTTCGCGGACGCCAATGGCGAGGAGGAAAAAAGCTTCAACTATATCCGCAATTCGGTGAAGATCGTCGTGGACGCCTTCGACGGCAGCGTGGATTATTATGTGGCCGACAGCAAAGACCCGATCATCCAAGGCTATGGCAAGGCCTATCCGGGCCTGTTTAAGAATATTGCGGCGATGCCGCCCTTGCTGCGCGAACAACTGCGCTATCCGAGAGACATTTTCCAGGTGCAGATGGGCATCTACGCCAAGTACCACCAGACCGACCCGGCCTTGTTTTACCAGCAGTCGGAAACCTGGGATTTTGCTAAAGTCGGCGAAAAGCCCGTCAAGCCCTATTATTTGACCACGCTGCTGGACGGTGCGGAAGAAGTCCAGCCGTTCGTCCTGCTCAACCCGATGACCCCGGTCGGGCGGAACAATCTCAGCGTGCTGGCGGTCGCCGGCGCGCACCGGGCTGACACCGCCGGCATCCCTTACGAAAAAGAGGTCGTCCTTTACAAGTTCAGCCGGGATGTGCAAGTCGACGGCCCCTCCCAGGTCAGCGCCTTGATCGACCAAGACCCCCAGATTTCGCGCCTGTTCTCCCTATGGGATCAAAAGGGATCACATGTGCAACGGGGCCGCATCATCGTGCTGCCGATTGGCAAGTCGATACTCTATGTGCAGCCGGTTTATATCGTCTCGACGGGGAACATCAAGATCCCCGAGCTTGCCCGCATCATCTTGTCGATGGGCAATGTCGTGGTGATGGACACTACCCTGGAAGGCGCGTGGAATACGCTGGAGGCTAAGTTGCGCGATGGCAGCCGCTTTTCCCCGGACGCGGGCGGCGCGTCTAAGAACGCGCCTGCCGCGCCGCCGGCGGACGAGAAATTGCCGGCGGCCAAGCCCCTGTGAGCAGGGCGGCCGGTAAAATCCTAAAGGCCATTTGCGCAGGTTTGCCGAAAATGGCCGCGCCCTTGGGTTTAGTGCGAAGGTAGCGCGTCGGTTTCCGGCGGCGAGGTGAAGGGCGTCGCCCCGGCAGGCGGTTCCGTCGGCAAATCCAGCTTAGTCCCCGGCACTGCCGGCTCCACCGGCAATTCTGGCTTCTGCCCCGGCGCGGAGTCGGCTGGCGCAGCCTTCTTGTGTTTCCGCTCAGGGCTTGCAGCCGAATCTTTCTTATGCCCACGGGCCGGCTCAGGGGACAGCTCCGGCGGCAACTCAGGTTTCTTGGCTTCCGGGGCGGGGGCGGGCGTCTTTTCGGCGGCGCCTTCCTCGCCTGGCGCAGGCTCCAGCAATTCCAGCTTATCCGCCATGGTCGATCCGGTGTCGAGGGAGACCCCGTTCTTCTCCACAAACGTGAGCTTATGGCCGGGCTTATCGAAGGCGACGGTCAATACCCCTTTCAACACTCGCGTACCCGAGATTAGATATTGCTCCTTGCTCGAATAGTCGAACACTGCCGAATCTAAATTGTCGCCCACGGTCAGGTTGAGAGGCTCGGCGACGGCGTCGTCGTGGCCGTTTTGCGAAAAAAACGCCGAGAACACCAGTTTGTCGCCGCTGGGCACGCCCACTCCGTCGGATGTGCTGAAAAAGCCCTGGAGTTTGGCCCTGGTCATGACCTTCCCATTGATGCCCGTCGGGAAATCGTGTTCGAATTTTAACAAAATATCTTTTTTTACCGGGGCAGACGCTATCAAAATCGCATCCAAGATGGTGATGGAGTTCACCTTGTTGCTGTTGTAGCAGATCCTGGGGGATTTTCCGATCTCGCTGGCCTCGATCCTCACGCCGGGGTAGTTTCCGGCAATTTCGACGCAACTGGCGCCGGCAACTTGTATCTCTAGGCGCGTACCCTGGATTTCCACTACCAAAGCCGAGACCGAAGCCGGGGCAAACAGGGGCCAGAGCAAACACGCGGATAGCAATCGTTTGGGCCGTATCATGAGACTCCTCGAAGGTATAATTGAAACTTATGGATTTCTTCCCGTCCCACGCGCCGGCCGCGGCTTGTCGGCGGCTGCGAGTTTCGATAGGGTAAAGCATAACCAAGCTTGCGGGGAATGTCTTCCATCATCAGGCGGGAGCGCCCGGCAAACCGGTTTTCTCCCGCGTTTTCTTGTTTTCACCAATGACTTGGCGCGACGGAACAATGAATCGAACAGACGTAATCATCATCGGCGGGGGCGTTGCCGGGCTCATGAGCGCCCGCGAACTCGCCGAGGCGGGGCTGCGCGTGGCCTTGCTCGAACGCCAGGCCGTCGGGCGTGAATCGTCATGGGCGGGCGGCGGCATCCTCTCGCCGCTCAATCCCTGGCATGTGTCTGAGCCTATCACCGCGCTGTGCCGCTGGAGCCAGGCGATCTATCGGCAACTGGCGGAAGATTTGCGCGAGCATACCCACATCGACCCGGAATGGCTGCAAAGCGGCCTATTGTTCGCCGATTGCGACGACCTTGCCAAAGCCACGCATTGGGCCGAGGCTCAAGGCGTCCGTTTTGAACGGCTGGCGGCCGCCGAATTGGCCAGGCGGGAGCCGGAAATCCGCAGTGCCGGCGGCAGCCCCTTGCTGCTGCCTGATATCGGCCAGGTGCGCAATCCCCGCTTGCTGCGCGCCTTGCGCAAGGATGTCGAACTGCGCGGGGTGGCGTTGCTGGAACACCATCCTGCCGACGCCATCAAGCTGGAGCGCGGGCAGGCCGTCGGCGTCACCTGCGGGCAAGAGACGCTCACCGCCGCCGCTTACGTGGTGACCGCCGGTGCCTGGTCGGCTTTGCTGGCGGGCGATTCAGGGTTGGCGGGGGTGGCTGTTGCCCCGGTCAAAGGGGAGATGCTAGTGTTCGACTCGCCGCCGGGGCTGTTAAACCACATCGTGTTAAGCCGGGGGCGCTACCTGATTCCGCGCAAGGACGGCCGGATCTTGGCCGGCAGCACGGTGGAAAACGCGCAGTTCGACAAAAGCGCCAGCGACTCGGCACGCGCCGCCTTGCGCGATTTCGCCTGCGGGCTTCTGCCGGCGCTGCGAGGATGCCAGATAGAAAAGCACTGGGCGGGCCTGCGCCCCGGCTCGCCGGAAGGCATACCCGTCATTGGGCCTCATCCTGACGTCGCCAATGTGTATTTCAACTGCGGCCATTTCAGAAATGGCCTGGTGACGGCGCCCGCCTCCGCCTGCCTGCTGGCCGACCACGTCCTAGGCCGCCCTCCGATTATACCTCCCGAGCCCTACAGCCTGCGCCGCAAAAATTAAAGCCTTGTGGGCAGGCATGGATTTTTTCTATAATAAGCGGACGACGCCGATGTAGCTCAGTCGGTAGAGCAGCACATTCGTAATGTGCGGGTCGTGTGTTCGATTCACATCATCGGCTCCAAATAAAAAAATGCCTTGCGGCTTAGTTGCCGCGAGGCATTTTTTTGGGGAAATGTCACCGGCGACGGCCAGAAAGTTTTTAACACGGCCAAGCGTCGCTTCATTGCCGCACTTTAGCAAAATTGCTTTCGCGGCCTCGGCATAAGTTGAAAGCGGGCCGTAGGTGCCGTCAACGGCCCGCCACAGGCGCGTTGACGCGGAACCAGCCGGCGATGCTATAGCGCTTGCGCTGGGTCTCGGCCACTTCATGCGGGTGCTTGGCACTGAGGAAAATCGCCATCTTGCCCAAATCCGGGGCGATGCTGTGCAGCAAGCCGCCGTCCAAGTCGTAAACCAGCAATTCGCCGCCGTCTTCGGGCGGCCATTGCGGATTTAAATAAAACACCGTGGTCAGCACCCGGTTGCTGGCACCTTGGAAGGCGTCGAGGTGTTTGCGGTAATACGCGCCTGGCTCATAAACGGCGAAATGGGCTTCGTAATCAAAAAGCCCCAGAAACAAGCGCCGGTTCAACCCCAGCCGCAATTGTTCCATCCAGGCCAGGTAAGCCGCTTCCGCCGCGTCGTCCGGGTTCAGCCAGCGGATGGCGTCGGTGCGCACGGCTGCGTTGACGGCATGTGCCCAGCCGCGGCCTATCCCGGCCTGTTTGAGTTCGCCTTCGACGGCGATGGCGCGCCTGCGCAAGGCCGCGCTCAACGCGGCGGGCAGGGCGGCGGGCAGGACGATGCGACCTTTGTCCGCCAAGGCGGCTGCGATGTGGTCGATGGCCGCCTCGTCCGGCAAAGGGAAAAAATCAGCGTCTGACATGGTTGTTCCTGGGCAGTTTGGGCGGTCGAGCGGGTGCGGCGCCACGCGGGGAAGCCTGGCGCGGCTGACAGCTTAAGGCAAAACAGGTTTCGCGCCTTCGTGTGGCGTTTTTCTTTGTCGCTTTGTAATGCGGAAAACAAAGTGTGCAATTGCCAGCAAGGCCTGGATTTTAGGATAATAGCGCCCATCCCCCGCTTTCCCCTCGCCCTTTTACCCAAAAACCCATGAAAAAACGCTTGGAAACTTTGCTCCAATCCGCTCTTGCCGCCTTGCAAGCCCAAGGTGAGCTGCCTGCCGACCTGCAAGTCGCTGTGCTGGTGGAGCGTACACGCGACAACCGCCACGGGGATTTTGCCACCAACTTGGCGATGGCCTTGGCCAAGGCCGCAGTCCGCAACCCCCGGCAACTGGCCGGGCAGATTATCCAAGCCCTGCCCGCCGACGGGGGGGTCGTGAAAACTGAGATCGCCGGCCCCGGGTTCATCAATTTTTTCATCGACCCCTTGGCCCAGTTCCGCGTTGTCCGCGACATCCTTGACGCCGGCCGCGAGTTCGGCCAGAGCGAGGCTGGGGCCGGGCAGACCGTGCAGGTCGAATATGTCTCCGCCAACCCGACGGGGCCTTTGCATGTCGGCCACGGGCGCGGCGCGGTCTACGGCTCGGTGGTGGCGAATCTGCTGGCGGCGGTCGGTTTCACGGTGCAGCGGGAATATTACGTCAACGACGCCGGCCGGCAGATGGACATCCTCGCCGCCAGCGTGTGGCTGCGCTACCTGGAGGAAAGCGGCGAGGTGCTGACTTTCCCCAGCAACGGCTATCGCGGCGAATATGTCCGCGACATCGCCCAGGAGCTGTTGAAAAAATCCGGTGCTGACTATCTGCACCCGGCGGCGGCCGTCATGGCTGGTTTGCCCTTGGACGAGCCGCAAGGGGGCGACAAGGAAGCGTATATCGACGCCGTGGTGGCCCGCGCCAAAGACTTGCTCGGCTGGGAGGGTTACGCCCGCGTGTTTGACGCCGGCTTGGATCGCATTCTCGACGACATTCAAAAAGACCTGTCCGAGTTCGGCGTGGAGTACGACGCCTGGTTCTCCGAGCGCGGGCTGACCGACGCCGGCGCGGTGGATCGCGCGCTGGACAAGCTGCAAGCCTTGGGTCATTTGTACCAGAAGGACGGCGCGACCTGGTTTGCGTCCAGCCGCTTGGGCGACGAGAAAGACCGCGTGGTGCGGCGCGAAAACGGCCAGCTAACCTATTTTGCCTCGGACATCGCCTACCATATGAACAAGTTGGAGCGCGGCTTCGACCGGCTCGTCAACATCTGGGGCGCAGACCACCACGGCTATATCAGCCGGGTCAAGGCGGCGATTCAAGCGCTAGGCGGCGATCCGGCCAAGCTCGACGTGCTGCTGGTGCAGTTCGCCGTGCTCTACCGGGGCGAGGAAAAGGTGCAGATGTCCACCCGCTCCGGCGAATTCGTGACCTTGCGGCAGTTGCGCAACGAAGTGGGCAAGGACGCGGCGCGTTTTTTCTATGTCATGCGCAAATCCGACCAGCACATGGACTTCGACCTGCGCCTGGCCACGTCGCGGACTAACGAAAACCCGGTGTATTATGTGCAGTATGCCCATGCCCGCATTTGCAGCGTGTTCCGCCAATTGGACGAAAAGCGCCTGCCGCGTGACGTGGTTTCGGGCTCGGCCAACCTGGAGCGGCTGACCGAGCCGCACGAGTCCGCCTTGCTGGCGACCTTGGCCCGTTATCCGGAAGTGATCGAGAGCGCCGCGCTGCAATACGCCCCCCACCATCTGATACACTACTTGCGCGAATTGGCCGGCGAATTGCACGCCTATTACAATGCCCACCAATTTCTGGTCGAGGACGCCGGGCTTCGCGACGCCCGCCTCAACCTCATCGCCAGCGTGCGGCAGGTTCTGCTCAATGGCCTGCGCCTGTTGGATGTCAGCGCTCCCGAATCAATGTAGCCGTATTCCATGGATTACAAAAACCGTATTCCCGGTTATCGCCCGCCCCGCCCGCCCCGCAAAAAAAGCCGTGCGGGATTGTGGGCCAGCCTCAGTGTGGTCGGTACGCTGGTCGCTGTCGCCATCGGCTGGGCGGTGACTCGGCCTAAAGACGAGGCTTTGCCGGCCAAGCCGCCGGAGGCTGGCAAGACCAGCGCCGTGGCGGTGGCGTTGCCCGACCCGTCGGCCAAGCCCTTGGACAATAAAAAGCCGGGCAAGGTGGACGCCAAAGACCCGCCCAAGCCCGGTCAGGCAAGCAAGCCGACCGAGCCTGCGGCCAAGCCGCCGGAGCCTAGGTTCACGTTCTACAAGATTTTGCCGGAGCTGGAGGCGATTGTTCCCGAAAGCGAAATCAAGACGCTCAAGCACGAGGAGAGCCTGGGCAAGAAGACGCCGACCGTCAAATATCTGCTCCAAGCCGGCTCGTTCACCAACGCCCAGGACGCCGAGAAGCTCAAAGCCCACCTGTCCGCGCTGAAGATCAAATCCCACATCGAAACCGTCAAAATCGAAAACACCGCGTGGAACCGGGTCAAGATCGGCCCGTTCAACACCATGGCCGACGCCGACCATGTCCGCACTTATCTGCGTAGCAACCAGTTAGACAGCGTGGTGCAGAAGGCCGTCACGCCGGCGGCAGGCGCGGCTGCACCGCAAAAACCGGCTGGGCATTAAGAGTGCGGCAAGGGGAGCGAAGGCGCAGCCTCTCATCCCCAGCCGAGCCACCCATCACGAAGCGAAAAGACGGCCCAGATCCTTAAATTTACCTGGATACTCCCATGCGCTTCCTTGATGTCAAAACCGATTATGCTTTCAAGAAAGTGTTCGGCAGCACGGAAAGCAAGCCGATACTGATTAGTTTCTTGAATGCCTTGATCGGCTTCCCGCCCGGCAAGGAAATCGCCGACCTTGCCATCGTCGATCCCTATCAAATTCCCATGCTTCAGGGCATGAAGGACACCTATGTCGATGTCAAAGCCACGCTGGCGGATGGCCGCCATATTATCGTCGAAATGCAAGTTCTCAACGTCAAGGGCTTTGAGCAGCGTATTTTGTACAACGCCGCGAAATGCTATTCCCGCCAACTGGACGCGGGCGAAGACTATACCCTGTTAAACCCTGTCATCGCGCTCACCCTGACCGATTTCAACCTGTTTGAAGGCGAAGAATGCACCAGCCGGTTTTTGCTGCTGGAAAAAGAGCGGTTTATCCAATACCGCGACGATATTGAACTGATATTCATTGAATTGCCCAAATTCACGTTGGAAGAAGGCCAGTTGGCCACGCTCAAGGACAAATGGCTGTACTTTGTCAAAAACGCAGGACGCCTGGCCGTGGTGCCCAAAGCCTTGGATGAAGCGCCTTGGCAAGCCGCCTTCGCCATCGCCAACACGGCCGGCTTGAGCGAGGAAGAACTCGACGCCCAGGAACGCCGCCACGATTTCATCCGCTTGCAGCGTGGCGCGCTGGAAAAAGCTTACGAAGATGGGCTGAACGAAGGCGAGGCGCGGGGACGGGCGAAAGCCATGGCCGAAGGCGAACACGCCAAGGCACTGGCCGTGGCGCGGCGGTTGTTGCCGCTATTGGGCGATGCGGCCATCGCGGAGGCGGCGGGATTGGAGCTGGAAACAGTGGCAAGGTTGCGGCGGGAGGCTTGAGGTGCGCCAGTGGCGAATTGGTCACAGAATACACATCTCACAGATTAATCCATGTCAAGGAGCAGGATTTTTATCATGACTAGAGGAGCTATTTAAAACCATGACAACGAAAAATGCATTCGACTTTCTCCAAGGTTTTTCCGCTGCGGAACTCAGCCAACGTGGCATTTTAAGGGGCGCATCGAACCAGCTAAAAAGCTTAAGCCTTTCTCCCCTGATTGCATTGATGCAAGAACATGGCGTCAATCGCCTTGAAGATACTAAATCTGACTGGTTTTTGGACGTTGAGGGGAATTTCAAAAACTCTAAATCTACAGAATCAAAACAAGGCAATATCACGGATCTGTCCAATCCGGGCAACGTGTTCAACTATAAAAACCCTACAATAAACCCATACTACCTTGGATACTCTCAGGGGCTACGCATCGATATGGAAGGTGAAGCACAACAGGAAGAAGCCGAGGAAATCATATTTGGCCTTGAACGTGACTTGCAGGCCGCTCTGCGCCGCAACATCGAGCAACTGGAAGCTGGATTGAAAATAGTGGATGGAGGCAGCGAGAGGACGGTCGAAGGGGGCAGAATTGACATTACCGCCGAAGACAAAGGCAAGAGACTGGTTGCCATAGAGTTAAAAGCTGGCGAAGCCAAGCCCGAGAGCATCGCCCAGATATTGGCCTACATGGTGTCCTTGCAACAATTAAGAGCAAAAAGACGTGAGGGGTATTCTTGTTGCGGCCAGCTTTCATCCCAGAGTCATTCTGGCCACCCAGGCAATCCCCAACCTCCAACTTAAGGAATATTCCTTCGCCTTTTCATTTAGGGATCGCTAATAAATCGCCTCCGCCCGACAAAATACGCCTCATCCCGCCTGTCCAGACTCAAGTCGCCGACTTTCCCTTCTTCGCGGTAAACCAACAGCCGCATGTCCTGGAACATCGCCAACAACTCGTTTTCCGCCAGCAGATAATCGGGGTTGCTTGGGCCTTGCGGGCCGGGTTTGTCGCGGACGAAGGTTTGATAAAACAGCAAGCCGCCGGGTTTCAGGCTATCAAAAATGGGCCGGGCGAGCGGGCGGGCGAGGAAGCGGCTGACGGCCACGACGTCGAAGGCGTCAATAGGAAAAGGCTCGGCTTCGACATCTTTCACTTGCGCCGAAAGCGACAGTTCCAGGCGCAAAGCCCTTGAGGCCAGCGCGGCGATGGCGACCGGGGAAATGTCCCAGGCCGCCACGTCGAAGCCGCGCCCGGCCAGGAACAGCGCGTTGCCGCCTAGGCCACAAGCGAGATCCAGCGCGTGGCCCGAAGATGGCAGCAAGTGGGCGTTTTCCGCCAAGACCCGGGCAGGCTCGGGTTCGGATTCCAATAGCCCCGCGTAAATCCTATCCCATTTCGTCCGGATCGCTGCGGATTCCATCGCCTAAGCCGGCGCGGCGGTGGCTTGGAACAGCTTTTCGACGACGCGGATCAGCTTTTTGTCGTGCAGGAACATGATGACGTGGTCGCCTTCTTCGATGATGGTGTCGTGATGCACTTGGATGACGTCGTCGCCGCGCACCAGCGCGCCCATCACCACGCCGGCGGGGATTTTGATTTGGTCGATGCGCTGGCCGACGATCTCGGAGTGGCCGCGCGTGCCGTGGGCGATGGCTTCGATGGCTTCGGCCTCGCCGTGGCGCAGCGAGTGGACTTGCACCACGTCGCCTTTGCGCACATGGCGCAGCAGGCTGCCGATGGTGGATTGCTGCGGCGAGATGACCAGGTCGACCAGGCTGGCGTCGACGATTTCGGCGTAGGCGCTCTTGTTGACCAGGCTGATGACGCGCCGCGCACCGAGGCGCTTGGCGAGCATCGCCGAGAGGATGTTGGCTTCGTCGTCGTTGGTGATGGCGCAAAACACATCGCTGCTTTCGATGTTTTCGCTAATCAGCAATTCCTTGTCGGAGGCGTCGCCGAGCAGCACGACGGTATTGTTCAATTCGGCGGCGATCTTCTTGGCGCGCTTGGGGTTTTTTTCGATCACCTTGACCTGGTAGCGGTTTTCCAGGGCTTGGGCGACGCGCTTGCCGATGTGGCCGCCGCCGGCAAACATCAAGCGCTTGTAGGGCTTGTCCACCTCGCACAATTCGCTCATCACGTCTTTGATTTCTTCGGAGGAGGCGACGAAGAACACTTCGTCGTCGGCTTCGATGATGACTTTGCCGTTGGGGATGATCGGCACGCCTTTGCGGAAGATGGCGGTGACGCGGGCGTGGACGCTGGGCATGTGCTGGTGCAGCTCTTTGATCTCGCGGCCCACCAGCGGCCCGCCCCGGTGGGCGCGGACGGAGACCAGGCGCACTTTGCCGTCGGCGAAATCGAGCACTTGCGAGGCGCCGGGATATTCCAACAGGCGCTCAATGAAGCGGGTGACGATCTGCTCGGGGCTGATGACCACGTCGATGGGGATGGCGTTGGGCCCGAAAATTTCCGGGTAGCTGAGGTATTCGATGGCGCGGACGCGGGCGATCTTTTTCGGCACTTTGAATAGGGTGCTGGCGATCTGGCAGGCCAGCATATTGGTCTCGTCGTCGCTGGTCACGGCGATCAGCATGTCCGCCTCCGCCGCCCCGGCTTTCGCCAGCACGGTGGGATGGGCGGCGTTGCCCTGCACGGTGGAGATGTCGTAGCGGTCTTGCAGCTCGCGCAACACCTGCGGCTGGGTGTCGATGACGACAATGTCGTTGGCTTCGCTGGCGAGGCTGCTTAACACGCTGGAGCCAACTTGGCCTGCGCCGAGGATGATGATTTTCATACTTTGTTAATTCCCAATGGGGCGGATGAGGTTCAGCGCGGGAAACGATGGAGCCGTTTGCCCACCTTGCCCGGCTTGACCGGGTAAATTGTTGTAGCTACCATAATTTAGATGAAAACCACTTCCGACCCTGCCAAACGCGCCAAGACCCTGGACGAGCGGGGCATTGATTTTGCCGATGCTGTCGAGGTTTTCGACGGGCCCACGGTCGATTTCCAGGACAAGCGGAAAGACTACGGGGAACCGCGTTTTGTCACGGCGGGGCATTTGCGTGGTCGGATGATGGTGGTCGTCTGGACTCCCCGTGGCGACGCCCGCCACATCATTTCCATGAGGAAAGCCAATGAGCGACAAACAAGCGCGTTTTGGGCAGCAACTTGAAAATAGTGACGCCCATGCGGTCACGCCGGAAGAATACGAAGAAATCCCCGAGCTGACCGACGAATGGTTTGAACAGGCGACGCCGATGATCGGCGGCAAGCCGGTGCCGCTTGAAGAATGGCAGGCTTCCGCCCGCCAGGCGGTCAAGCGTGGCAGGCCGAAAGCCAAACGCCGCAAGCTGCTGCTGTCGGTGCGGTACAGCCCGGAAGTCGTGGAATACTTCCGCGCCACGGGAGACGGCTGGCAGACCCGCATGGACGAGGTTCTACTGGAATGGGTCAAGGCGCATTCGCAGCTTGGCGCGTGAATCACGGTTTGACCTGTCTTCTTAATGCGCTTCCCGATTCCGTTGCGTTGCGATAAAGCCGCAAGCCAATTTTCTTGCTTGAAACTCATGAACCGATCCGTTCACGCAAGCTTTGCCAGCCCGCCGCGTCGTAACCGGCTTCCGGCCCCAAAGTCGAGAGGCGGGTTTCGATGTCTTCGGGATTTAAACCTAGCATTTTTAGCAATTGCCGATAATTATTGAAAGAATTCCGCAGTTCGGGATGCTCGCATTCGTTGGCGCGGGTAAATTTCAGCAATATCATGGCTGAGCGCCGCAGCAATGGCTCCGCAACCGCTAACCGATTTGTGTCCCTCAGCAGACAGGCAAGGTTATTGAGGCGGGTTGCTATTTTGGGATGCACTGGCCCAAAGCCTTGCTCATCAATTTCCAAAGCCCTCAACATCAAAGGTTCAGCTTCTTCCAGCCTATTTCTATCCTTTAATATCTGGGCGAGGTTATTGAGGCGAATGGCGATATTTGGGTGAGTTGATCCAAAATTTTGCTCATCAATTTCTAAACCTCGCTTTATCATGCTCTCGGCTTCTGCGAACTTACCATTAAGTCTCAAAATACCAGCAAGATTGTTAAGACGAATAGCGATATTGGGATGACGCGCTCCTAAGTTTTTTTCATCAATTTCTAGTGCCTGCTGTAGCAATGGCTCAGCCTCCGCTAATCGGTTGTCAGCTTGAAGCGCCTGAGCAAGAGTATTAAGATAAATAGCGCTATTTTGGTTTTCCGATTCTAGACACTGTTCACTTATAGCCAAAGCTCGACGCGCCAAGTTTTCTGCACTTTTAAACCGTTTTGTCGCCAAAAACAAACTGGCCAAGTTATTGAGGGCAGTAGCTACAATCATATGATATAGACCAAAATTCTTTTCGTAAATATCCAAAACCCGGCGCATCAAAGACTCCGCTTCTGGCAGTTGATTCGTTTCATACAGCAAAGCGGCAAGGTTGTTAAGAAGAGCTGCTACTTCAGGATGCTCGGAGCCATAATGGCGCTCTTGCATAGCCAGTGCCCGGCGATAAAGCGGTTCGGCCGCCGCATACCAGGCTTGTTGTGTTAGGGCCATTCCGGCTTGGTTCAGACATTCCGCCAATTCCGGGCCTTCGCCCTGTTCGGCCTCCATCTCGCGCAGCAAGCGGTATAGCTCCACCTCGTCAATCGGCGGCTGGCGCAGCAGCGTTTGGATTTGCTCGGCCACCGTCGCCGGGGCTTGCGCCTCCGGGTCAATGATCTTCGCCGCGTCCGCAAAATCTGAACTCAGCAAGCGGGCTGCTTTTTCCAAATGAAAGCCCGGCAGTTCCTCATTGGTCAGGCTGTGGGTCAGAGTCGGCAAGGGTTCGCCAAAGCTGAAGCGGGTGACATAGGGAATCTTGGTGCGTTCAAGGATTTGCAAAGGTGTGAACGGGCGTGGCAGCCAGTCGGCGTACAAAGGCGTCAAAGCGTCCGCCATGCGCCGCAACCATTCGGCGGACAAGTCTACTTCGTCGCGGCTGTCGAAGCGGCTGAGCAAGGGCAAGACGCTCAAGGGCGGGCGTTGCACGGCCAGCAACTGGCGTTGTTGTTGGGCGCTTTGCACGATGCGCAAGCCGCCCTCGAAGCTTTGGTCGTTAGCGGTGAATACCAGGGCCAGAAAATCCGGCAGCAAAATCGTGCAAACCCCGCCCGCGTCGGTGATGCCGGTGCGCGAGTCGAGGAGGATGAAGTCGAAGGCTTGTTTCCATTCCTGCCGCCAGCGTTCCAGAATCGGCCCGCCTTGCCGGTCGGCGAAGAATGCGTCCCAGGCAAAGCCGCGGACTTTCTCGGCATACTCCGGCGCGGCGACGCCGCTGGGGATTAGCGAGATTTCATAACGCTTGGCGGGACTGACGTTTTGCGCGTCCAGCTTAAGGGAAATGACATGTTTGCGCCAGTCGGCGGACGGGTCGGCGGTGGCTTCGTGCAATAAATGGGTTAGCCCTTGGTCGGCGGGGAAGGGTTCAGCGGAATAGGGTTGAAAATAGCGGTCTAGCCCCGGTGCTTCCAAATCCCAATCCATCAGCAACACCCGCTTGCCGCGCTTGGCAAGCAACACCCCGATATTCGCCAACGCAAACGTCCGGCCAACCCCGCCTTTGTAAGAATAAAACGTGATGATTCGGCTCATGGCAGTTTAGTGGCTAATGACAAGGAAAGAGCTGGAACAGTGATTTGGGCTTGTGTTTTTATTTTAAACAGATCGTTGAATTGATCGTGGGCAATGGCTTCCCAGGCTGGATCAAATTTTGGCACGGCAGCCAGCGCAGTTTGGATGCGCGGACAGCAGCAGCCTTTCAAGTGTTCGGTGAAATCAACTTGCTTGGGACTGGTAGTCAGCAAAAAAGGGTTGGCGAAATCGTGGATTGACTCGGCTTGTATTGCCTGGACTTCTGGCGGAAAGCAATCACCATCGTTAATGATGAATGGCAAAATCACAGTGGCAGGATTGTCCTTAGCCCGGTGGTGCATCAGCGCAAGCTCCAAACGGCACCAATCGCTATTGAAATAATCAGGGCACAGCACAGGAATCAACAAGCGGGAGCGGGCCAAGGCGTGGGCAAGATGGTCAGGCCAACGTGTACCGGTTTCTATTTGCTCATCGACAAAAATTTTCACATTGCCCAAAGCGGGGCGCAATAACGAGCGCAAAGGCCGGACAAAGTTCTGATTAGTCCAACGAATCCAGTCCTCGTCCATACGACGATAGCTAATGAAAATATCGTATTCGTAATCCAGACCGGGCACTTTTATTTCTTCTCCCGGAATTTAATCCCCAACGAATTCAGCTTGCGGTACAGATGGGTGCGTTCCAGGCCGATGGCATGGGACAACCGCGCCACGCTGCCGCCGTATTTGTCGAGGTGGTATTCCAGGTAATCCTTCTCGAAGCGCTCCCGCGCCTCTTTCAGCGGCAATTCGTAATAGTCGGGGGCTTGCGAGCCGCCGCTTGATGACGGCTCGTCCAGCGCGTCGCCGAGCGCGCCCTTGACCTCCTCCAAGCTCACCTCCTCGCCCGAGCCTAGGATCAACAGGCGTTGCACCAGGTTTTTCAGTTCGCGGATGTTGCCGTGCCAGGGGTAGTGGCGGAGGAAGTTTTGCACCGCCACCGGGAAGCGGCGAAACGCCAGCTTCTCCCGGCTGACGTAGTAGTCGACGTAGAACCGGAGCAGTTCGGGGATGTCTTCGTTGTGTTCGCGCAGCGGCGGGATTTTCAAAGTCACGACGTTGAGCAAGTAATACAGTTCGCGGCGGAAGCGGCCTTCGCGCACTTCCTCGTCCAGGGATTTGCGCGTGGAGGCGACGATGCGCACGTCCACATGCACCGGCTCGCTGCCGCCGACGCGGGAGAAGCTGTGCGACTCCAGCACGCTCAACAGGCGCACCTGGGTTTCTTCCTCCATGTCCGCCACTTCGTCCAAAAACAGGGTGCCGCCGTGGGCCTGTTCCAGCAAGCCTTCGTGGATGCGGCCGCTGTCTTCCCGGCCGAAGAATTCAATCGCCGAGAAGGCCGGCGCGATGCCGCCGACGCCGACGTCGATGAACGGGCCTTCGCGCCTTGGGCTGTGGGCGTGCAGGTAGCGGGCGAGGTTTTCCTTGCCGCAGCCGGGCTCGCCGATCAGCAGGATGCGGGCGTCGTGCTGGCCCAGCCGCCGCGCCTGCTCGCGCAGGCGCTCCATGACGGCGGATTTGCCGATGGGCTCGACCAGGGCCTCGACACGGCGTTTGAGGCCGATGTTTTCGCGCTTGAGCCGGGCGTTTTCCAGCGCCCGCTCGACGGTGACCAGCAGTTTCGCCAGCGACAGCGGCTTTTCGAGGAAGTCGTAGGCGCCCAGCCGGGTCGCCTCCACGGCGGTTTCGACGGTGGCGTGGCCGGACATCATGATGACCGGGCTGGCGGCTTGCTCGTCATCCTCCCAGTCTTTGAGCAGGGTGATGCCGTCTTCGTCGGGCATCCAGATGTCCAACAGGGTCAGGTCGGGCCGCCGCGCCGCCCGCAAGACGCGGGCGACGGCGGCGTTCTCGGCGACGGCCACTTCGTAATCCTCGTCTTCGAGGATTTCTTGCAGTAATTGGCGGATGTCCGGCTCGTCGTCCACCACGAGGATGTAAGCCTTAGCCATGGCGGGCGTCCTCCCGGGGCGGCACCGCCTGCGGCAGGCGGATGGCGAAGCCGGCGCCTTCTTGCACGCTCAAGTCCAAGCGTATCGTGCCGCCGTGCTCCTCGATGATTTTCTTGACGATGGCCAGCCCCAGGCCGGTGCCTTTGGTCTTGGTGGTGACGTAGGGGTCGAACACGCGCTCCGCCTGCTCGGGCGGGATGCCGGGGCCGTTGTCGCGGAGTTGGATTTCGACGGCGGGGTTGCCGTTGTCGTGGACGGTGTGGGCGTTGATGGACATGGTTCCTGCTGTGGCCGGGGTGATGGCTTCCTGGGCGTTTTTAATC